>Ga0207967_1000019_pt1 | contig 161366 bp, 130 predicted proteins | sample LakWasMet20_HOW5_2_FD_183866 | JGI IMG/M metagenome (GOLD analysis project Ga0207967, IMG submission 183866) | Freshwater sediment methanotrophic microbial communities from Lake Washington under simulated oxygen tension - Sediment Metagenome... | ecosystem: Environmental > Aquatic > Freshwater...
TAATTTAATTCTTACGCTGTTTCCTTATTTCTCAATCTTTCAAAGAACTCTTTTGTGATCTTTCTGTCTTTTCAAACTTTCTAATCTTAATAACTTTCGAACCGTTGTTCTAATCGCTTTTTCTTTTCTCTTATCTTCCCATGTCTCGTTCGATTTGGGAGTGCAAAGGTAAGCACTTATTTTAATCTCGCAAGCTTTTTTTAATTTTTTTTCGATTTTTTTTCAAACTCCTCTTTTCGACTTATTTGAAACTTCTTCTACTCCTTAAGCTCCGTTTTTGTTACCTTTCTTTCAATCTTATTTCCTCTTACCGTTGTAAGCGGGGTGCAAAGATAGACACTCTTTTTATTTATACAAGCGTTTTGAACAATCTTTTTTTGAAAAATATTAATCCCACACTCTAACTCGCTGATAAAGCATTAATTAATACCCAAACTTTTTTTTGATTATTTTTAAGAAAGCCCTAATTCATTGAACTAATTCGGTAAATTCTTCTGCAGAATTGCAAATATTTCCGGGAAATGTCTTTCTAGTTTTTCAGGTGTTTCTCTGTAATATTCCATAATTACTGCGAAAAACTCAGTTTTACCGGTATATGCGTAATTATCTATTTTGTTTTGCTTAATACGTTTTCTCAATTCGGTTTCAATTAATTCATTCCATAATTTCTGATCATCAACAGAAAACAAACCTGGCACACCATCAATAACATCATCATTTTTATCTATTAAATGTGAGAACTCATGAATCCCAACATTGTGCCCATCCAAATTTTTGAATCCTTTGATCAGTGATTCCAACGAAAGAATCATTGTTGAATCCATTAAGCCTCCATGGTGAACCTTGCCTTGAACATAACCATTATCAACAATCTCATTCGATTCATTGAAGTCTTTCGGATAAACCAAAACTTCAGTTAACTCTCCATAATTCCAATAAGGCAATCCCCAAAAAGCGATAATTGCAGAACTTGCAACATAAAGGCACGTTTCTTTTTCCGGCACTTCTTTTCCGATTTCAGTAATTCTGATTTCTGCAAGAAACAATCCTAAGCGATCTTCAAATATGATTTTATTTGATTTTGACAACTCCTTATAATAAGGTATGTGTTCATTCAACCAAAAGCGATCATTTAGATTTAATTTTATCCGTGCTTGCTTTTTTAGTGTTCTCACCGTTTGCGTTCTCCAAAACCATAATGCAACAGAAAACAAAACGACAATTGTAATACCAATTATCTTAGCCAACACTTTATAATCAGAAGTCAATAATAAAGGAATAAACAATAAGGTAATAAACAGGACAATCAACCAAGCAGAGAAACGTGCTTTACCTTCTAAGAATTTTAAATAGTTATTCATAGGACAAAAATAAAAAAGGCCTTCTTACGAAGACCTTTTATTTAAGTTTTAACATTCTACCCATTTATCATTTCGCATTTCTCCGCGAATTGTAACGAACTTCGTTCGTGCGTAATCTTCTGCAGCAAGAAGCATTTGTTCTTTCGTGTCTCTTCTTACTAAAATGGCACTACTTCCTTGTGTTTTAACTTCAATGTAAAATCCGTTACGCAATCTTGCTGGCTTTGTCGCTGGTCTTCCCATTTGTGTGTGCTTATTTAAAATATTTCTAAATATAACACAAAAAATTGAAATTTGTTTGATTTTATGAAATTTTAAGAAACGTAAATTCTTGAAAAAGAAGCAAATTTCCTTTGCTATTCCCCTATTTCCTTAATTCTATAAAAAGTGCCATCGCTTTGAAAAATCATTTCGACCAAATCCCAACAAATGAATAAAACAATGAGTCGATCAACTTTTCTGAGTGGTAAATTCGCTTTTCGGTACAATTTACTTAAGGTAATCATCCCTTCTTCTCGAATCAAGCGCAAAACGGACAATTCTTCTTCATCAAACTTCTCTGGTCGCGCTTGTAACTTCTTTTGTTCCTTCCAAACGTTTTCAAGAATTTTGTTTGCCGCTGTCGTATGATCTTCAATTCGCACATACGATTTCCATCGTCCATCATCATCCTTCGCTTTGTGCGGTTTTAAATCTGAAGGCTCAACATTAATCTCCAAGACCAAGCGAAAATCATCTTGCCACACTTTTGACGTAAATTTTACTTCTGGCTGACAAAACAACTGAGCTGCGCCTTCAATCATGTGAAATTCTTCTTCTGGATTGCAACCTGCCACTTTTCGATTGTCTTTCACTCCTATTAATAAGCGTCCACCTTTTGTATTGGCAAATGCACATAATGTTCTTGCAATCTTTTTTTGATCGTCGATGCGAAATTTGAAATCTTGCTGCACATGCTCACCTTGAGCGATCAATTCTTGAAGTGTTGACATGAAACAAAGATAAAGGAAACTTGAGAATAAAAATCAGCGAATAAAAGGCATTATTCTTTTTCATTCCAGATTGACCAAGCTTTTAACGCTTGTTCTTTCAACATTGATTCACCATTTAATATTGTTGCTCCATTTTCTTGAGCTTTCAATAAAAAGGTTGTTTTAGGAGGATTGTATACCAAATCAACAACCAAATGTTCTGGCGTCAAATGCTCAAAAGGTAAGTTAATGTATTCTTCTGTTTTCGGAAAGGTTCCAAGAGGAGTACAATTTACAATCACTTTGCACGCCTTCAACATGTGTTCATTTAACAAATCGTAAGAAAATTCTTTTGAACCTTTTGGATTTCGTGAGCAATAAATAACATCTATTCCAAGCGATTTAAAAACATGAGCAACCGCTTTTGATGCGCCACCAGTTCCCAATATCACTGCACGTTCATGCTGAAATGTTAAAAAGGGCTTGATTGATTGGTGAAATCCGAAAGCGTCAGTGTTGTGACCTATTTTTTTACCTGCTTTAAATTGAACCACATTTACTGCACCAATTGCTTTAGCTTCGGATGATAATTCATCCAAAAAAGGAATGATTGCTTCTTTATAAGGAATGGTTACAGTTAAACCCGTTAATTTTTCTTGAAAAACGTCGGAAACTTTTTCAATTGAATCAATTTCATAATTATCGAATTGGGCTTCAATTGAATGTTTTTCAAAATACGCTTCGAAAAATTTCTTGGAAAAAGAATAACCTAGGGTTCTACCTAACAAACCGAATTTACGCATTTTTTGTTGCCATTTTCGATTTGATCACACTTATCAGCATTGGTAAAACAGAAATGAAAATGATACCTAGCACAACTTTTTCATTGTTGTCTTTAATCCATTTAATCTCTCCCAAGAAATATCCTGCTAAAGTCATTGAACAAATCCAAAGCACTCCTCCGATAATATCAAACATCAAGAACTTGCGGTAATTCATTTTCCCAACTCCAGCTGCAAAAGGTGTAAACGTTCGAACAATCGGAACGAAACGCGCCATGATTATTGCAAAAACTCCTCTTTTCTCAAAGAAGTCTTCTGTTTTCTTCAAGTAGCTTTCTTTTACCAATTGACGTCCGCGGATTTTCCATTCAAAAACTCCTAATCCAATACGTCTTCCTATCCAATAGTTAATATTATCACCCAATACTGCAGCAATACTCAAGAAAAGTAACAAATATGTTAAATTCAAATTGCCGATTTTCGAGTACATTCCTGCCATAAACAACAAAGAATCTCCTGGTAAAAATGGCATTACAACCAATCCAGTCTCAACGAAAATCACCAAGAACAATACAATGTAAATCGAATCACTGTAATTACTTACAATCCATTCGAATTTTAAGTTAAATAAATGTTTGAATAATTCTACCATTTTAGTCTAAATCAAGTGTATTGTCAATGTTTTCTTTCCAAGCTAAAATTCCACCATCCAAAATATAAACGTTGGATAGAGAATAATCTGTCATTAATAAATTAGCAACTGCTTCTGCACGTTTTCCTGAACGACACATCACAACAATGTTTTTGTCTTTTGGAAGTTCATCAATTCGCTGATTAATCTCACCCATTGGGATATGTTTCGAACAAATATTCGCTAAATCATATTCATAAGGCTCACGAATATCGATGATTTCAAATTCGTTTCCTTTTTTCATTGCATCGTGCAATTCTAAAGCAGATATCAAACGCATAATTACTAATTTGGGCCAAAGTTAACTTTTAGAACTGATAAATTAAGCCCTTAACGCTTGATTTGTTGAATTCCTATTTATTTACACTTTACAGAAACGATCATTTCAAAGGTTGCAACAACTTCTTGGTTTTGATCAATCGCTTTCACTTGAATGGTTTGATTCACTCGTTCACCCGATGATTTACTTAGTTCAATCGCCCGTTTCACTAATAATCCTTCGTTACTTTCGAAAAGAATATCACTTTCTGCACGTTTAATAAAATCGGCTTTCATTCCTTTAAATGCGAATGAAACTTTCGAACCGGCTTTTTCAGCGAAGTAAAAGGCATGAATTCCTCCAGCAACATCAGCGCCAACAGCCAAGGCGCCAAAGTACATTGATTTCAAGTGATTTTTTGTACGTCGGCGTAATTTGATTTTAACACGCACTGTTTCATCATCTATTGAAATTAATCGTGGACGCACAAAACCTACAATTGGAATTTTCACCAATCCGAGCAAAAACAACATCCAACGCATTTTTCTCAAGGAGATTTCTTTAGCTGGCATTGTATTCATCTTTTAATTGTTGAACAATTTCTTGAATCGGTCGAATTGCATTTACATATTCAATCGATGGACCGGCGCACCAAACTGTTTTATAAGTAGAACTGAATGCTGCTTTTTGTAAACTTTTCATTCCTTTAAAGAACACAAGTGCTTTGACCCATTTCTTCAAACGTTTGTTTTTATTTAATAAGCGTTCTAACCAATTTTGTTTCGTTCCGATTTTCTGAACATACGGCGTATTGATAACAGAACATGGCGTTCCTGATAATTTGGTCGTCATTACAATATCCTTTGCGCCATAATCGACACAGGCTTGTTTGTATTCTTGAGAAACACCAGCTTCAGTAGAGGCAATAAAAATACTTCCCATCGAAAGTCCTTCTGCTCCAAAATTCACCATTTGTTTGATTTGTTGTCCTGTTCCAACACCACCAGCGGAAATCACTGGAATTTTTACCGATTTCACTAATTGCGGAATAAGTTCAGAAAAAGGAATGTTTCCTGCGTGACCACCCGCTTCTTTGTTCACAGCAATTACAGCATCGGCACCCAAGCTTTCAACTTTCTTTGCATAATTGACATCCGTAACATCACAAAATACTTTTACTCCTGCTTTGTGTGCTTCGCGAATGGTTTCCTCAGGTGAACCAAGTGAGGTTATTATGAAATCAATCTTTTCTTCGCAACAAACTTGTAGTTGCTCCTTGTATAAGAAATTCGATTTATTGACGATTAAATTAATTCCAAATGGTCCTTTCACCTCTGACTTGATAAATTGAATCGCCTTTCTAAGTTCGTCCGTATTTCTATAATTCAATGCTGGAATGGCTCCAGTAATTCCAGCTTTAATTGCTTCAATTACCATCTTTTCATTGGACACCAAGAACATTGGCGCCATAATAATTGGAAAATCGATTCCCAACATTTCACATAAAACTGGTTTCTTTACTTCGTGTTCCATTCTTCGAATTTACATTATTTTTATTATGTATGCAGAACTTTTGAAAAATATCTTTGTTAACATAGAACAATGGTTTTTCTAATTTCTTAAAGTACATTTGTGTTATGACAAAATCACAAGCTTGGGTAAAAGCATTGCGTTTGCGCACCTTACCTCTTTCTTTATCCGGAATTATTCTGGGATCGTTTATTGCAAAATTCAACGGTCATTGGGATTGGATCATTTTTGCCCTTGCAATGTTCACCACAATTACATTTCAAATTCTGTCCAATTTAGCGAATGATTTAGGTGATTCATTAAAAGGAACGGATAATGCGGAGCGAATTGGTCCTATGCGTTCTGTTCAATCAGGTGTTATTTCAAAAACGGAAATGCGAAATGCTGTGATTGGAACTGCGATTTTAAGTTTTGTCTTAGCGGGAAGTTTAATTTTTGTTGGAACCAAGGATTTAGCTCAGGGAATTGTGTGGTTTTATATTGGACTAACAATTGCGTGTGTTTTGGCTGCAATCACCTATACAGTTGGTAAAAAAGCTTACGGTTACAATGGCTTCGGCGACATCATGGTGTTTTTGTTCTTTGGAATTGTAAGCGTAATGGGCGTTTATCCTTTGTTTTCAAAAACGCTCGATTGGAATTTGCTATTACCTGCTTCTAGTATTGGATTACTGAGCGCGGCTGTATTAAACTTGAACAATATGCGTGACAGAGCCAATGACGAAAAATCGAACAAGCGAACATTGGTTGTGATGATGGGCGCGAATTTGGCAAAAATGTATCATACCTTATTAGTACTTGGCGCGTTGGTTTGTCATATCGTTTTTATTACACAACAAAATCATCCAATGGCATTTATCGGATTAGTTCCATTTGTGTTGTTATTGTTGCATGTTCGAAAAGTAATGGCAACAAAAGATCCTAAAGAATTTGATCCTGAATTGAAAAAAGTAGCTTTATCAACTTTTGCTGTTGCGATTTTGACTTCGGTTGGGTTGATGATTGGGTGATAAATTTGAATGAAAATTGAGCTCATTCGTAATATTTCGAATTCGCGAATTTCCAAAACCAAAACATCCGTTTAAATTTGATTTTAGTTTGAAATCTTATGAACTCCATTCGTAATATTACGAATTAGCGAATTTCCTCAAAAATTAATGAAAATGAAAGCAAACGTCACCCATTTCCCACTCACCTTCAAACGCCCAGCAGGTACAAGTCGTGGCGTGATGAACATTAAAAACAGTTGGATTCTTTCCCTAGAAAAAGATTCAATCGTTGGGAAAGGTGAAATTTCCATCATTGAAGGACTTTCTGCTGAATTTGTCGATTTGATAAGTTTTGAATCCACGATTCAAGCATTCTGCGAAGCAGTGAATAAGAATGAGCACGATTCAATCCAAACATTTCTCACTACAAATTCATCTATACGTTTCGCCTACGAATGTGCCTTGGCAGATTTAAAAAATGGAGGTTTAGGCATCATTTTCAACAATGATTTCTATTCAGGCAAACGCAAACTTCCGATCAATGGACTCATTTGGATGGGAAGTGAAGATTTCATGAAGGAGCAAATTGATGCAAAACTTTCAGAAGGATTCTCAACTATAAAAATGAAGGTTGGTGCAATTGACTTTGAAAAGGAGCTAGAACTTTTGCATTCGATTCGAAAAAATTATTCTGCAGAGGAAATTACACTGCGCGTTGATGCAAATGGTTCTTTTGAACCTCATCAAGCTGTCAAAGTATTGGAACAATTAGCGGAATTAGAAATCCATTCGATTGAACAACCAATAAAAGCTGGACAATGGAACGAAATGCACAAACTTTGCTTTTCTACTCCTACTCCAATTGCTTTGGATGAAGAATTAATTGGAATCAATGATCGCAAGTTGAAAATTGAATTATTAGAAACTATTCAACCGCAGTACATTATTCTGAAGCCAAGTTTGCATGGTGGGATTTCTGGAACGCAAGAATGGATTTCACTCGCTGAAGAACGCTCAATTCCCTGGTGGATGACTTCTGCCTTAGAATCAAACATTGGTTTATCTGCAATTTGTCAATTAACTGCGGAGTATTCAAACGATCTTCCTCAAGGATTAGGAACGGGTTCATTGTATACTTCTAATATTGAAAACGGCTTGGTTGTAGAAAAAGGTTTTATTTATAAAAACTAAAAAAGGAACAACTTTCGTCATTCCTTTCATTTATTCATTTAGTATCTGTCGCGTTTTCCGAACCAAGTCTTCTTACCCTTCTTCTTCGCCGCATCAACTTTTTGTTCTGTTGTTGGACGAGGTTTTTTCGTTTGTGCTCCTTGATTTCTTGGAGGACGCGCACCACGTTGTTCTTTTTTCTCCACTACAAAAACTTCCATTGGATAAGGATGTCCTTCAACCACAGGAATTGTCGTGTGAATTAATTTTTCAATATCCTTCAAGTAGGCCTTTTCTTCGTAATCACAGAATGAAATTGCCGTTCCTTTGTTTCCAGCACGACCTGTTCGTCCAATTCGGTGAACATACGTTTCTGAAATATTCGGAAGTTCGAAGTTGATTACCAATTCCATTTCTTCAACGTCAATACCACGAGCAGCAATATCTGTTGCTACCAATACGCGAATTGTTTTGTCCTTGAAATTACTCAACGCACGTTGACGATTGTTCTGGCTTTTGTTTCCATGTATGGCGTCCGATTTAATTCCGTGTTTCGCTAAATGCTTCACAACTTTATCGGCACCATGTTTAGTTCGTGTAAACACTAAAACAGAAGTTGCAGGTTGTTCTTGCAATACATCAACCAACAGTGCATTCTTGTTTCCTTTATCTACAAAGTAAAGAGATTGTTGAATGATTTCAGCAGTTGAAGAAACAGGAGTTACTTCCACACGAACTGGATCTTTCAATATCGTTCCCGCCAACTTTAAAATCTCAGGAGCCATTGTCGCTGAGAAGAATAAATTTTGACGTTCGTCTGGTAATGCTTTAATTAATTTGTTGACATCGTGAATAAATCCCATGTCTAACATACGATCTGCCTCATCTAAAACGAAGATTTCAACATCACGAATAGAAATAAATCCTTGCATCATCAAGTCTAATAATCGTCCTGGTGTTGCAACTAGAATATCAACGCCTTGTTGTAAAACGCCTGTTTGTTTGTTTTGGTTTACACCTCCAAAGATAACGGTACTTGCTAAACCTGCGTGACGACCATATGCTTTCAAACTATCTCCAATTTGGATGGCTAGTTCGCGTGTTGGTGTAACAATCAAGGCTCTAATCTTCCGTTTACCTTTATATTCTTTGTTCTTACTTAAAAGTTGAATAATTGGAATTGAGAATGCTGCTGTTTTTCCTGTTCCGGTTTGGGCGCATCCCATTAAATCGTTTCCAGCTAAAACAAGCGGAATGGCTTGCTCTTGTATTGGTGTAGGTGTTGTGTAGCCTTCCTCTTCTATTGCTTTGAGAATAGGCTGAATAATGTTTAATTCACTAAATTGCATGTATATTTTGTTGTCAGAAAATGACTTTGTATTATCAAAAGGAAATTCTGTATTAGGTGCAAAGATAGGCTTTTTAATTGGTTTATTGCATTTTATCTCAGATTGAGGCTGATCCAACAACAAAAAAGGCGATCCAACAAAATGTCAGACCGCCTTTAAAATCTTATGTTAATTGAATTATTTTATCAATTTCGCTGTCAAAGTTTGCCCATTTGCAACGATTGTCAAGAAGTAAGTTCCTGCCTGAACGTTTAATGTATTCATTGCAATTGACGTTTCATTGTTGAAGTTCATTTCAGCAATAGTTCTTCCATTCATATCAACCAATACAGCTGTACCTGAAGTTACTTCATTGAATTTCACATTCACTTCATTAGCGAAAGGATTAACAACGTTCATTGCATCAGCAGCATTTTCTGTAAGACCCATTTGACTACTGTTCAAATAAACTTGGTCATGAATTTCGATTGTGTTGTATCCCAATGATTTTTGAGAACAATATACAATCAAAATAGCTTCAAAAACACCTGTATTTGCATTTGAAATAAACGTTGGTACAATATAAGTTGCTACTGTATTTCCGTTTGCATCATACAATGCCCAAGTGATAACAACTGTATCAACTGCAGAATAATAGTATCCAACAATTCCAGCTGAATCAACAGAAGAATAATCAATAGTACAATCTTCTACCATTCCTAAAGACAACGTATCTAAAATTGAAACTCCTGGATAACTCGTATTCATGAAAACCAAGATCGAATCCAAGGTATTTGCTGAAGCATCCGCTACATAACCAGAACCAGTTGTTGTACATCCATTTGCATCTGTTACATAACAGTCATATGTTCCAACACATAAATTTCCAATTGAACCACCCGTTTGACCATTGGACCATTGGTAAGCATATGGAGAAGTACCGCCAGCACCCATTACAGTTGCTGTACCATCACACGTAATTAAATCTGTAGCGTCAGTTACTGTAACATACGCTGTGAAACCTGCACATGGATTACTTGTTCCTGAACCAATTGTAAAAGTTGTCGTAACGTTATTTCCAAAGAAATCAGTGTATGTTAACGTATAAGTTCCAGCACATAAATTTAAAATGTTGTTACCGCCATTTTGAAGTACGATTCCATTTCCTGCCCAAACTTGGTTTGTTACAACCACATTTGAATCGATGTACGCTGAACCATCACAAGCTGCTGGTGAAGACGTATTATTCGTCCAAATTAGGTTTTGCCCAAACGAGCTTGTGCTAATCATTACCGTAAAAAGCAATGTTAAAATAGTAAGTAGTTTTTTCATAATTTATCTTTTTTAATTTCTCTAAGTACTGTTCAAAAATAGAATGGTTGCCTAGCGGAGCAAATTTAGTTGATTATTCTTTTTAATCCAACTCTTTTTCTTGCCGCATCGACTTCTAATACCTGAACTTCAACGTGTTCGTGCAATGAAATAAACTGAGCAGGGTCTTCTACATAGGTTTCCGCTAATTGTGATTTATGTATCAGTCCATTCTCTTTAATTCCAATATTCACAAATGCTCCAAACGCTGTTACATTTGTAACAATTCCAGGAAGAATCATTCCGATACGCAAATCGTCAATTGTTCGAATTGAATTATCAAACTCTAAGACTTTCGCTTTTTTACGTGGATCTCGTCCCGGTTTTTTTAACTCTTTAATAATGTCATCAAAGGTATAACCATCAATGTCTGGGAAATCTGCTTTTTTAATTGCTTTTAATACTTCTTCATTGCCAACCAATTCTTTTAAGTCAACTTTTAGTTTCTTCGCCATCGATGCCACCAATTTGTAACTTTCAGGATGAACAGATGAATTATCTAATGGATTTTCAGCATCACGCACACGTAAGAAACCTGCAGCTTGTTCAAATGCTTTATCACCCAAACGCTTCACTTTCTTCAATTCGTCACGTGATTTAATCCCTCCATTCTCTGTTCGATAAGCAACAATGTTTTCTGCCAATGTTGATCCAAGTCCAGAAACATAACTCAATAAATAAGGTGAAGCTGTATTCAAATCAACACCAACTGTATTTACGCATGAAATGACAACATCATCCAAGGCTTCTTTCAACTGTGTTTGATTTACTTCATGCTGATATTGTCCTACTCCAACTGATTTCGCATCAATTTTCACTAACTCAGCCAATGGGTCCATCAAGCGACGACCAATCGAAACCGAACCACGCACCGTTACATCAAAATCAGGAAATTCTTTTCGGGCAATCGGACTAGCAGAATAAATTGATGCGCCATCTTCACGCACAACGTACACTTCTAAATCTCGATCGAAACGCGTCTTTTTGATAAATGCTTCTGTTTCTCTTCCGGCTGTTCCATCACCAATTGCAATCGCTTCTATTTTATACGCTTGCACCAATTGTGCAATTTTTGCCTGTGCTGCCGAACTTTCATTTTGCGGTGGATGCGGATAAATTGTTGCATTGGTCAACAAATTTCCTGATTCGTCAAGACAAACAACTTTACATCCCGTTCTGAATCCTGGATCAATTGCTAGAACGCGTTTTGAACCAACTGGCGGCGCCAATAACAACTGTCGTAAATTCGTTGAAAAGACTTTAATCGCCTCTTTATCTGCTTTTTCTTTTGCCTCGTTTAACAATTCGTTTTCCAGCGATGGACACATCAAACGTTTGTACGATTCTTTGCATGCTTCTGCTACAATTTCAGCGCAGGCATCATTTCCTTTTACAAAAAAGCGTTCCAAGGATTCAATTGCTTCTTGTTGATCTGGTTGTGCTTTTAAGGAAATAATTCCTTCACGCTCTGCACGAATTAAGGCTAAAAAACGATGCGATGCACATTTGTACAAAGGTTCTGAAAAGTCAAAATAATCACGGTATTTCGCACCTTCCTCTTCTTTCCCTTTGACTAATTTAGATGCAAGAACGGATTTACGTTGAAACAATTGACGCATGCGAGCACGAGCAGCTGCATTTTCATTCATCCATTCTGCCATGATATCTTTTGCTCCCGAAATGGCCATTTCTTCATCCTCCACATCGCCTTTGACAAATTTCTCAGCCATGTATTCAGGATCTCCTCCACGTTGTGCCATGATCATTCGCGCCAATGGTTCCAATCCCAATTTCTTAGCTTTATCACCTTTTGTTTGACGTTTTTGTTTGTACGGTAAATACAAATCCTCCAAAACAGTCGATTCAAAGCATGAAGTAATTTTATCTTTTAATTCTGGCGTTAATTTTCCTTGTTCTTCAATTGAACTTAAAATTGTGTTTTGTCGAGCAATTAATTCATCATGCTTTTTAGCCAAATCACGAATCGTTGTAATTTCAACTTCATCTAAACCACCAGTCATTTCTTTTCGATAGCGCGAAATAAACGGTACTGTTGCTCCTTCATTTAATAAGTTAAGCGTATTGGTTATGGATTTTCCATTTAATCCGGAATTCGATTGAATAAATTCGTGTTGTTGCATTGTTGAATTATTTGAGCGGTAAATCTCGCAAATTGCTTAACGTTTTGCAAGTAAACACACCAATTCATTCGGGTGAATTTTAACTTAAAATAAACTTGATTTTAAATTTTTACTACTTTGGTAACAAATTGCCTTGTTAAAGTTATTGCGTGAAACACTCCTCGAAGAAATTTTAAACGAATGATATCAGTTTATAAAATTAAACCTGCATTTCAGCAACTGTTAAAGCCAGTGCTTACATTCTTACATAAATTGGGGGTCACAGCGAACGCAATCACTTGGATGGCTATTTTGCTTTCCATCGGAACAGGCATTTACACTTGGTTTTATCCTACAACGATTGCATTACTTCTATTACCAATAGCACTTTTAGTTCGAATGGCCTTGAATGCTTTAGATGGAATGATGGCTCGCACCTACAATATGCAAAGTAGAAAAGGTGAAATTCTAAATGAGTTGGGTGATTTGATTTCCGATTTCATCATGTTTGCACCGCTTTTTTTCCAGTTCAAGTTGAATGTATTTGTTTTGATTGCCTTTCTATTTCTTTCCATGGTGAATGAATATGCTGGAATCCTTGGAAAAGCTGTAAGTGGAGAACGCCGATACGAAGGCCCAATGGGAAAAAGTGATCGCGCACTCGTTGTTGGATTGTTCAGCTTAATAAGCTTTTTTACTGAAGCACTCATTCCCTATTCCAATCATACCTTTATTGTTATGTGTGGTTTATTGGTTCTTAGTACAAGTGTTCGCATTTTTAAAACATTAAAAACAGCTTAAGATGCATTTTCTTCAATCCGATAAATTTGAACAAAACCGAGAGGTGATTATCTTAATCAGTATCATCTTGGGAATTTTAGTTTTCGCAACAGTCTTGTTTTTCATTTGGGGAAAAATCAAACCAACCAATCAATTGAAAGAATTGAAAATGCGTACCAACTCTTGGTGGGTGATGGCTTCAATGTTTGTTCTTGCTACCTTGTTGCATCCAGTTGTTTCCTTTGTCGCTTTCGGACTTTTGTCCTTTGCCGCGATGCGCGAATTGGCGAGCATTAGTAAAAACGTGCGTGACGATGATCGGCGTGTAATCATTTGGTGCTACATTGCCATTCCAATTCAATATTTTTTCGCCTACAAAGGTTGGTTCAATATCTTCATCATTTTTATTCCTGTGATTATGCACGTTTGGATTCCATTTATGCTAGTTATCCGAGGAATTACCACTGAAATTGGTCGTTCGATGGGGGTTTTACCAACACAAATGATGCTAACGATTTTCTCCTTGAGCCATTTAGCTTATCTACTTTCCTTGCCTGAAATTCCTGGTTTTAATGCTGGAGGAAGAGGATTGTTATTGTATGTTGTTTTCTTGACTGAGATCAATGATGTCTTCCAATTTGTTTGGGGAAAATTACTTGGTCGACATAAAATCATTGAGAAAATCAGTCCAAACAAAACATGGGAAGGATTTATCGGTGGCATTTTATCTACAGCAGCATTAGCCTATTTCTTGCGTTTTCTAACACCTTTAACCGAAATTGAATCCGTTCTAATAGGTTTAACAATTGCATGTTCAGGATTTGTAGGTGACGTGATTGTTTCTGCAATTAAGCGAGATATCGGTTTGAAAGATACGGGAACATTAATCCCAGGACATGGTGGAATCTTAGATCGTATTGATTCGCTTTCACTTACAGCACCTATTTTCTTTTACATTGTTTACAATCTTCATTACGCCTAAACAATGAGAAGTGCATTTTTAGCTTTTTTGTACAGTATTCTAATGCGTGGATTTTTGCGCATCATCGTTGGTGTCAAGTATATTAATAAGGAAGTTATTAGCAAGGAAAAACAATTCATCATTGTTTCAAATCACAATAGTCATTTGGATACAATGGCCTTGATGTCTTCTTTAACCTTTCGTCAATTAAGCAAAACGCATCCAATTGCTGCTGGCGATTACTTTGGTGATTCTGTTGCAAAGTCGTTTATCACACGTCTTTTTACGAATGCCATTCTGATTCGAAGAACAAAAGATGGTAACAGTGAAAATCCAATTGATATGATGAGTAGAGCATTATCTGAAGGACGATCATTGATTTTATTTCCCGAAGGATCACGTGGCGAACCTGAGAAAATGCAAGAATTTAAAAAAGGTATTGGTATCCTCCTTCAAAAACATCCAGATATAAAATATATTCCAGTTTATATGCGCGGAATGGGAAAAGTACTTCCCAAAGGTGAAAAACTTCTAGTTCCGTTTGATACCTATGTTCTCTTTGGTCAACCATCAACAACAAAAGCCGCAGAAATCTCTGAAATTGTCCAAGAAGTTGAAGGAAAAATCATGGCATTACGTGCTACATTTATCCAACCTGTTGAAGAAACCAAGGACTAGTTCTCCCCCATTTTACCAATTTATTGTTAATCTTTCCTTAAATTGCGCACTCATCGCTTGATGTTTCAATAAATTAAAATATATTTACCATGGTAATGAAAATAATTGGTTGGACAATAATGAGCTTACTTGTGTGTAGTTTTGTATATCAAACTACGATTCAAACTGGGAAAGCAAGTTATTACCACAATAAATTTGAAGGTAAGCGCACCTCTTCTGGTGAAGTTTTTCGTCAAGATTCATTAACTGCTGCACACAAAAACCTTCCATTTGGAACAATGTTGCGGGTTAAAAATTTAAAAAACGATTCTATCGTCATTGTAAAAGTAAACGACCGCTTGAGTCAAAAATCAGGACACATCATTGATTTGTCCCTGAAAGCAGCTCAAAAGTTAAACTTTGTGCATCATGGAATCACAACTGTTACAATTGAAAAAATTAATTAGTATGAAAAAAATAGTTATTGCTATCGCTGCACTTGGATTGTTCGCAGCTTGTCAACCAAAAACAGCAGAAGTTGTTGAAGTTAAAAAAGTTGAAGAGGTAAAAGAAACAAAAATGCTTCGTGAAGGAACAGAAGCTGAAATGGCTGGAATGGCATTGTACAATAATAATTGTGGCAAATGTCATGATTTACCAGTTATTGCCGATCACTCAAAAGAGCGTTGGAACAAAGTTTTACCTCCGATGATTAAAGAATCTAAATTAGATGCAACACAAGGTGCAAATGTAACGGCTTACGTTAACTGGCAATTGGGCTTGTAATTCAAAAATGAAGCGAAGTAATTTTATAAAACTCATGGGTGGAACAATTTCACTTGGCGCAATTGGTTCTGTTGGTGTATTAAATTCACTGATGGATACCTTGCCAGAAACAGATACAAAAATGCCGGTTCTATTCGTTGGGCATGGCTCACCAATGAATGGTATTGAAGACAATTCGTTTTCTCAGTATTGGAAAAAACTCGCTTCTGAAATAGAAAAACCGAAAGCCGTATTGTGCGTTTCTGCACATTGGCTAACGAAAGGAACATATATTACTGCGATGGAAAAACCACCAACCATTCATGATTTTGGTGGTTTTCCCCAAGCACTTTTTGATGTGGAATATCCAGCACCTGGTGATCCGAAACTAGCTGAAGAAACAGCGAAACTTTTCACAACAACGACAGTTGGTTTGGATCACGAATGGGGAATGGATCATGGAACGTGGACAATTGTTCGACACATGTATCCAGATGCCGACATTCCTGTTCTACAACTAAGCATCGATTACAACCAAGCACCTCAATACCATTACGATTTAGCAAAAAACCTTCAAGCACTTCGCAAAAAAGGCGTTTTGATTATGGGAAGTGGAAACATGGTTCACAACCTTGGAATGGTTGCTTGGGACAAATTAAACGAGCCTTTTGGATTTGATTGGGCGATTGAAATGAATACCATTTTCAAACAAAAAATCGAGGCGAATGACCATGCTGCGTTAATTGCTTACGAAAAATTAAATGCTGCAGCAAAATTAGCTATCCCAACACCAGATCATTATTACCCACTTTTATATACCTTAGCATTAAAAGAAGAAAAGGATGCTATTTCCTTCTTCAACGATGAACCAATGGCTGGTTCGTTGACGATGACTTCGGTAAAAATTGGCTAATATGTTTTCAAATCTTGTTGTATTAGATTTATCTACTGTACTCGCTGGACCCTCTGTTGGAACATTTTTCGCAGAATTAGGCGCACGAGTAATTAAGGTCGAGAATCCTAAAGTTCCAGACGTAACACGATCATGGAAATTGGGAAGCGAAGAACCAACTTCTCCTGTTTCGGCTTATTTTTCATCTATCAATTACAAGAAAGAATACCTTCAACTCGATTTAAAAAACAACAACGATTATCAGCAATTCCTTGAATTGGTTGCTCAAGCAGATATTCTTCTATCCAATTTCAAATTGGGCGATGATGTGAAGTTCAACATTCAAGATACAGTTCTTAGAGCTGTTAATCCACGATTAATTTGTGGTAAAATCACAGGTTTTGGTGATGAAAGCGATCGTGTAGCTTATGATTTAATTCTTCAAGCGGAAACTGGTTTTATGTCCATGAATGGAACTTCTGAAAGTGGTCCTGTGAAAATGCCGGTTGCATTAATTGACATATTAGCAGCACATCATTTAAAAGAAGCATTGCTTTTAGCTTTATTAGAACGATCACAAAATGGAGTTGCAAAAACAGTTACAGTTTCTTTGTATGATGCTGCTGTTGCCAGTTTAGCGAATCAAGCGTCGAATTATCTAATGGAAGATAAAATTCCACAACGGATTGGAAGTTTACATCCCAATATTGCGCCTTATGGTGAAATCTTTGAAACGAAAGACAAAGCTTTAATCACCTTTGCCATTGGTAGCGATGTACATTTTCAAAAGTTGTGCGCATTTCTGAATATTGTAGAAGTGACTACAGATTCCAAGTTCGCATCAAATGTGAATCGCGTTCAACATCGAACGGAATTACAAATGCTTTTGCAAGATAAATTAGCGCATTATTCAAGTGATGAAATTCTTTCGAATATGTTAGAGAACAATGTGCCATGCGGAAAAATAAAAGATTTGAAAGAAGTCTTTAGTGATTCAACAGCGCAGAAATTAATTCGAACAGAAGAAATTGAAGGAAAAGAAACAAAACGTGTAACATCTCTCGCATTCAAATGGAAATAAGATCACCTCAAACTGAACGTGAATGGGAAGATTACTTCGATTTACGCTATCGTATTTTACGCGAACCCTTGAATCAACCAAGAGGCAGTGAACGCAATGATGGCGATGCGACAGGAATTCATTTTGCTTTGTACGATAAAGGTGTTCTTAAAGCAATCGCTCGCTTGGACCAACAGGATTCTGAGGTATTTCAAGTGCGCTTTGTTGCAGTTGAAAAAGCGGAACAAGGTACAGGCTACGGTCGCAAAATCATGGAAGCAACAGAAGAAAAAACAAAAGAACTAGCTGGACAAAAGATCATTTTGCACGCCCGCGACTATGCTGTTGACTTCTATTTGAAATTAAATTACATGCTGATTGAACCCTCTTACAAGTTGTTCGATGTATTGCAGCATTTTTTAATGGAGAAAAATCTTTAAATTGGAAATCACTTCCCTTGATACAAAATCGTTGCAAGCACATCAACTTTTGCAACTCATGGAACTCTGGAATAAAGAATATCCAGCCAGTCTTGCGCATAAAACGCTTGATGATTTTGAAGCTTATTTAGCGACCTTATCCTATTGCAAGCATTATTTGTTGGAAGAAAATAACGCAATTTTTGCTTGGGGCTTTGAGTTTGACCGAAATGAAGAACGCTGGTTTGCATTGATTATCGACAAGGCGCAGCAAGGAAAAAAAATTGGTTCGCAACTGTTGAACTTCATGAAACAATCCAATAAGCAATTAAATGGTTGGGTGATTGATCATGGAAATGCTACAATGAGCGACGGAAGTTTTTATCGTTCACCTTTGGCTTTTTACCTTAAAAATGATTTTCAAGTTATTTCGCATCAGCGCATTGACAACCAAGTCATTTCAGCTGTGAAAATTCAATGGATTAAAAATGCTTAGCCTCATATTCATACTCTTTTTCATCGTGATTTTAGGCTTATTTTTCCTAATTGGTCTTGGATTGTTTATCTATGGAATGTATGGCTTTTCAATCCATGGGTTTGATAAAAGCGTCCGAACTGTAGTATTAATTTTTGGAATCCTACTACTTTCTATAACATTAATCGTATTCCTTAATTTTGATTTCAATCTGTAAATCGCATCAAATGCGTTGATTTAAAATCCCATTCTGGCGTTTCAAGCAAATCTCCAAACTCGGTTGAGAATCAAGGATAAGTATTCGAAGCTTGCTTCTTTGTGCTCAATGAAACATAATTTCCATTCATCACTATCCGATTCTCTTTCATCCATTCGAAATAATTCACATGGAAACCATGTGTGAAATTAAAGTGAATGGATGTATATTTGTAACTTATCATCATAATTTTATTCACATTATGAATTTCTTAACCAAACAAATACATCCTGCAACACTTGGACTAACCCGAATAATTGTCGGAGTTTTTGTTTTGTTCAACTTTATAGATTTTCATCACTATTTCAAAGAATCTCTTATTCATTCTTCATTTTACTTCACGTACGACTATTTCGATTGGATTGGCATGCTCTACGAAGAAAATATAGAACCTTTTTTTGGTATTGCTTATACTTTTACGGTCTTTTTAATCTTTGGAGTCCTTTACAGAATAAGTGCTATAATTGTATTCCTCTGTTATTCTTATATTTTACTTGTTGACATTGGTCATTATAATAATCACTTTTATTTAACTGCAATTTTACTATTGTTCTTGTGTGTTGTTAATGGAAATTACTGGGGAGGATTATTTTCAAAATCTCATCGGGAAAAAACTATTTCAAATTGGCAAATTGTAATTTTTCAAGGTCAACTTTTTCTCGTTTATTTTTTCGGAGCTATTGCAAAATTAGACAGTGATTGGTTACAAGGTTATCCCATGCGATACTGGCTTTTTAATAAGTCCCAACAAGCTCCACATTTCTTGAGTGAATTTCTTCGTTCCGAATTTGCCGTTTACTTTTTCTCTTGGTCCGGTTTGATCTTTGATTTTGTTATTGGTTTTGCTCTCTTATCTAAGAAATGGCGTCGAATTGCTTTGATACCATTATTGTTCTTTCATATCACGAATCATTTTCTATGGCAAATTGGCCAATTTCCATGGCTTATGATTGGATTGACAGCCGTTTATTTTTCTTCGGATTGGCCTAAAAGAATTTGGCTTAAATTGAAAACAGGGGTTTTAAAAAGTATCATTGACTTCATCCGTTTTTTAAAGCCATCAACTCTCTGGTTTTGGTTCTTTCCAAAATCTTATGACTCTTCATTGATTAAAACTCAATACAAACCTTTAAACGGCTTTGTTTATAGTTTCCTTCTTGTATGGACATGTATTCAATTATTTTTGCCTTTACGCCATTTTTTATTCGAGGGCCATACTTCCTGGACTGGTCAGGGACAACAATTTGCATGGCGAATGATGTTAACTGAGGAAGTTTCTGCTATCCGTGTCACTTTTGAAACACCTGACACACATGAATCTTTGAATGTTGATTTGTCCCAGTATTTGAATCCAAGTCAATTATTTCGAGTTGGAAAGAGTCCATGTGAACTTTTAAAATTTATTCATTTTTTGGCCGAAGAATTACATACAAAAGGAAAAATTAAACATCCAATCGTACATTTGGAGGTTTGGAAGTCCGTTAATGAGCGTGAACCTAAGTTGTTAAATGACACGACATTAAATTATGCTAACGTATATCAGGCACCACTTAAAAGTGCAAATTGGATATTGCCTTGGTCTCCGAAAGATTCAAAACCTATATTCAACCACGAGAAAAGTAGTGCTTGGGATAACTTTACATCGAACAATGAACATAAATTTATTGACGATTTTAATTAAAAATTTGAGACTAGTTTTTCAATTCAACTAACACAAAACGATCTAGTTTGAATTGGTTTTCAGATATATGATTTTTCAACGTTGAAATTTTTTCTCCCTCTGAAATTAGTCTAATTCGATTTTCAGGTATTCCTGATTTAACCAATTCATTTTTCACGAATTTAGCACGTTCCATGGCCAAGTTATCATTGTATTCATTGGATCCACGAAGATCTGTATTACCTGTAACAACAACCATTTGATCAGGATTGGAATCTAAAATTTCCTTTATAGACTTTACATCCAAATTCACGGTTGCATTTGTGGATTTATTAAAATCAAAATACACCTTAACAGCCGCGAATGTTACAATTTTAGGAACACTCAATTGAGTTGTAGTATCTCTTTTCAACGAAACTATTTCCTCTTCTTTTTTCTTAATTGTTGGGAAAAAATTAAATACATCGTCATCTCCGATACTTTTTCCCCTATTTGAATTAAATATGAGTGTATCATTGAAATTTCCATAAACTAAAAAATCATCTGCATGGCTATTGATTGGCTTCGGAAAAAATACAGGATCTGAAAATTTACCATTATTAAAACTTACTTGATAACAATCTAAATTACCATAACCTGGCAGACCATCAGAACTATAGCGAAAAATAGAGTCACCGATAAAACTTGGAAAAACGTCTTCACCTTGTGTATTCAATTCTACAAGAAAGCGATTCTTAAGCCAGCGATCATTTTCACGCTTCAATAACAATAAATTTGTAGACATCGCTGTATCCGCATTGACAGCTAGAACCATAAATTTCCCATCAGTTGAAAGTGCAACCTGACCATTGGAACACGAGTTTAAATCCAGATCCGTTTCTAAAGCTTTAATTTTTGTCAACGGTTCATTATACCCGTTAAAATCCGCTTGATACATTTTTGGTCGTGAGACTTCCCTGGATCCTTCCAAAGGTTTCATGATTGAGAAGAAAGCCATTTTACGCTCTTGATCTATTTGAATCGAAGTCATAGACCAAAAACGATTCTCATCACCTAAAGCATTCCAACTATTCAACTTTCCATCAACAACTACATAAGGTCTTAAGAAAAATACTTCTTCAAACACTGTTGTATTTGCTGTTTCATTTAAAACACTGTCCAATCCTTCTTCTTTTAAGAAAATAAACTGGTCTCCACATTTATAAATTAATTCCGCACGTACTGAATTTAAATCTGAATTTTCAACCCTTCCTTCAGTTTTCTGCATTTCCTTTATCGAAAATTGGCAATTCGCATCAAATAGAGGTGGAAGATCTGATCTACCTGCATCTTTGGATAATTTAGATTCTTGCAAGGCGAGATCAAACTTACCCAATTGAAATGCATATTGCGCTGCAAATGAGGCCAAGTAACCTTCTTTACTTTCTAAACGAAGTTGTTCAATTAATTTCAACCCTTTCTCGGGTTGTTCTGTAAACAAATAACACCACAAAAGATTATCATTGATCTGTTGTGACAATTTTGAGTTTTCACCTAACTTTTCCCAAATTTCAGAAGCTTTCTTAAACTCAAAATTTGAATAATAGTAATTTGCATCGCTAGATTGACCAATAGACCGAAAACCGATTAAAGTAAAAATGATGACAAGAAAAAAACCGTATTTCATTGAAATTTATTTGTAAATACGATTGCGTTTGATCCATGGAGTATTTCCTTGACGACTGATATTCTTCTTTTGAAATTGAAGTTGAACAAAAATTTCATGTGAACTGGCAGCATAGTTTCGAATTTGAGAAATTCCAAAATCATACGCGTAACCAAACTGTACAATTCCCAATTTCAATCCTAATAACGCACCAACAGATTCTTTGTGACGATAACCAGCACCGAGGTAAAACATTTTGTTGTATTCCATGATTAAATTCCCTTCGACCTGAAGTGTTTTTGATTCTATTAGATGTCCCAAAGCACTTGTTTTTAATCGCCATTTACCTTTGAAAGAGAAATTATATCCAGCATTAAAATAATAATGTCTATTCAAGGTATTGGTCAACAAATTATCATAGTAAAAGAGATCACGGTTAATTTGAGAAACATTTTTGACAGATATCCCTGCAAAAGCTTTGTCTGAAAATGTATAAAATAATCCCAGATCAGCATCAGGCACAAATTGATTATTATACGATTTTTGAATTGCAAGGTCATTTGATTCCTCAGTGGTCAATCTGGTAATATCTACCATGTGCTGGTTAAAAGATGCCCCTAAACCAACTCTTAAACCATGAAGATCATTTTTTGATAGACGTAATCTATAGGACAACATCAAACTAATTCCGGAGGTCCTACTTGGTCCTGTTGACTCATTGTACATATTCCCCCCAAATCCTAAGCCTTTGCCAATATCACTGTGAGCAGAAACTGATTGTGATACCGGAGCACCATCAAACCCAACCCATTGAGCGCGATAATTCATATGAACCGGAATATAGTCTTTAGAACCGGCAGCAGCTGGATTGTAACTTGCTTCGTTAAACATATAGGTTGAACTCAAACCAAGTTGTTGCCCAAACATGGTTATACTAACGAAACAACTTATTATTACTAATGATTTTTTCATTTTATCTTACTTAGAGGTTTAACGCACAATTGTAACAGGCCCTTTCAAGGCGTCAGCATCAGGCGTCAATTTTATTATATAGAAATAAGTATCTGAAGGCAGTTTTGAACCATTTTCAGTCCCATCCCATGGCACATATATATTGGTTTGTTCGTATAATAAATTACCCCACTTATTGAAAATTTGAACACTTATTTCAGGATAAAAATCGGAATTAGGAATTACCCAAGTATCATTTGTTCCATCCGCATTCGGAGTGAAACTTGAGAATATTTCAAATTCCTTATTATCAATTGTTACAATTACTGCATCAGAACCAACACATCCATTTGAAGTTTGAACAGTTAATAAATACTCAGTTGTACTCAGTGGATCAGCACTTGGATTTAAAATTGTAGCATTAGAAAGCGTACTGGATGGTGTCCATAAAATTGTACCTAAAACATTACTACTTCCATTTAAAACCACTGGAACTCCATTCATTAATGTAATGTCACTTCCTGCGGATACTAAAGGTGTAGGAACAATTATCAGTGTATTCGAATTAACACTTAAATTATTTCCGCAAGCATCTTGATAAGCTAAAGTTAACCCGATTTGATCGCCTGCAACTAGAGATGTACTTGAATAGATATTGTTATTCAATCCTACTGAAGAACCATTCAAGCTCCACTGATAATTTAAAATTCCCGTTGCGTTTACTGGAATAGCCACAATATTTAATTGTTGTCCTTCACATAAATTACCCGATAACGAAGATATCGAAACACTTGGAGTAGTTGTTGAATTATTGAACATCGTTATACTGTTTGATGCAACAGTTGGTATTGCTGCACATGCCGAACTCGACGTCATGAGCAACATCACTACATCACCATTCGCTAAAGTAGAATTCGTGTATGTTGAGGTAGTTATACCAGTTGAAACGCCATTCAAATACCAATCATAAATTGGACTTGGTCCACCATTAGTTACATTCGATGAGAAAGTGACACTTGATCCAGGACAGAAAATAGTACTTGGAACACTAATGAATGCCATAGGAACTGTACTCGATGTCACTGTCAATGAAATATTATTTGAAACGGCGTTCGTAATTGTCGCACAAACTGCATTTGATGTAACACCTGCTGAAACAACATCGCCATTAGCTAAACTTGAATTTGTATAAATCATACTATTCGAACCAACAGCCGTTCCATTCAAGAACCACTGAATAACAGGATTCGAACCTCCATTTGTTATTGAAGCTGCGAACGTTACTGCTTCCCCTATACAAATATTTGATGAGGATGAAGAAATCGTAATGGTCGGTGCAGAACTTGATGCAACAGTCATAAAAATACTATTCGAACCCACAGTTGAAACCGATGCACATGACGCACTCGAAATTAATTGAGCTGAAACAACATCGCCTTGATTTAAACTTGATGTCGTAAATATTGGACCGTTAAATCCTTGCGAAACACCATTTATAAACCAATCGTAAGCAGGAGAGGCACCTCCATTGATTGTGTTAGAATTAAATGTAACCACATCACCTGAACAAATCGTATTTGAACTCGCAGTAATAATTAACGATGGTGTTAAATTAGTACTTACAGTCATTGTAATTGGTGAAGCAGATACTGAAGCCACAGATGGACAAACCGCATTCGACGTTAAAATAACCGAGACTATGTCACCATTCGCCAATGAATTTGTTGAATATGCTGTGATATTCGTACTTACAGGAGTACCATTAACCGACCATGAAATACTAGGGACTGCTCCATTGTCATCATAACTTGTATAGAAACTTACAGGATCACCCAAACAAATCGGATTTTGAGAACTTGATATTGAAATACTTGGGGTTGATGCCTGGTTCACAGTCATTACTATAGAATTAGAATTCACTAGAGAAGGTGAAACACATGGTGCATTTGACAGTAATTGTGCATTTACGACATCACCGTTATTCAATGTTGAACTTGTAAAAGTAGTTGCATTCACACTCTGAGAAACTCCGTTAACAAACCAATTATAAACTGGCGTGCTTCCAGCATTAACAGCCGTAGCAGTAAATGTTACACTTGTTCCTGAACAAATGGTATTCGTTGACCCCACCACTGATAAACTTGGGATAACATTTGCATTAACCGTCATTGGTATCGAATTCGAAACTGCACTTGCACTTGTTAAACAAGTAGCAGGTGATGTTAATGTTGCTGTAATTATGTCATTATTTAACAGAGTTGATGAAGTAAATGTCGCACTGTTTGAACCAGCTGGGACACCATTTACCGCCCATTGAATGGTTTGTGATGCGCCACCATTAGTTGTTGCCGCAGAAAAAACTACTTGTGTACCACTACAAACAGAGCTGTTGCTTGTAGAGATTGCAATAGTAGGTGTCGCAATAGGTGAAACAGACATTACTATACTATTTGAACTTACAACTGCAGGTTGACCACAATTTGCATTTGAAGTAATTTGAGCAGCAATCACATCTAGTTGATTGATTGATGTCGATGTAAACGTATTCGAATTATTCCCTTGAGCAATTCCATTTACATACCACTCATATATCGGTGTTGCTCCTGAATTAGTTGTGCTAGCAGTAAACGTAACAGATGTTCCAGCACAAATATTTGTGGATGATGCTGAAATCGATATTGTTGGAGTAACCACTGGATTTACCGTCATCACAATCGTATTCGATGATGCAGTAACACTTGTAGGGCAATTTGCATTCGATGTTAAAATGACATTAACATTATCCGTATTGATTAAACTTGACGATGAGAAAATTGAACTATTCCCCCCGACAGTTGAACCATTCACTTGCCACTGATAACTTGGTGAATTACCACCATTCGTTGAAGTTGCATTAAATGTTACGCTCGTACCCGCACAGATCGTTGAAGCAGATGACAAAATTGAAACAGTAGGAGTAACAACTGGGTTAACAGTCATTACTATTGAATTCGAAGTTGTAATCGCATTTGTTACACAAGTCAATGATGAAGTTAATCTTGCAAATACAATATCCGAAGGATTTAATGTAGTTGTTGTAAATGTTGTTGAATTCGAACCTTGAGCAATACCATTTATATACCACTCATATGATGGTGTTGCACCTGAGTTTGTCATACTTGCTGTAAACGTAACTGATGCACCCGCACAAATAGTTGTTGAAGATGCTGCTATACTAATCGTAGGTGTCACAATCGGATTAATTGTAATTGCCACATTATTAGAATTAGCAGTTGAAGTTGTTACACATCCTGCTGTTGAGGTTAAAATTGCAGATACAACATCTCCCGTTGCCAAAGTACTTGAACTATAAATAGGATTATTAGTCCCTACAGGAATGCTATTGACAAGCCATTGTATTGTTGGTGTGTTTCCACCATAAGTTGTATTTGCAGAGAATGTAATCGGAGTACCAGCGCAACTAGTTGAATTACTTGCCGTAATTGCAACAGTTGGTGTAGCTGAAGGACTCACAGTGATAAGCACATTGTTAGAATTTGTTGATGCAGGAACCGCACAAGTTGCATTTGATGTCAATTGAGCCATCACAACATCATTATTAGCCAATGTTGCGGAACTAAATGTTGGAGTATTAACTCCTTGTGAAACACCGTTAACATACCATTGATAAGTTGGACTCGCCCCTCCATTTGTTGGGGTTGCTGTAAAGTTAACTGATGACCCAGAACAAATGGCTGTACTAGAACTGGAAACAGTTAAAGATGGAGTAACGACTCCTGCAACAGATATCAGCACCGAAGCTGAAGGACTTTCACATCCATTAGCATTCATCTGTGTCGCATAATAAGTTGTGTTAGAAGCCAAAGAAGGAGTTGTGTACGTTGAACCCGTACCAACCAAATTAGTTAATGATGCGTCAGAATACCAACGAATCGTTCCTGAACCAGAAGCACTGATCGTAGTACTTGTGTTCATACAAATCGTTTGAGGAACTATAACCGGCGCCACTGGTTTTGTATTAACAACAACAGAAACTGGTATTCTATCTGACACACATGAACCATTACTCTCAGTTAAATAATAGGTGTAATTTCCAGCAGTTAAAACACCCGCATTATAACTCGTTCCTGTTGCCAAGGCACTACCCCCAGTAGGAACGTTATACCAAGAATAAGTCCCTCCAGCACCAACTGCACTCGCTGTTACAGATTGACCTTCACAAACTGTTGCGGCCGATCCAACTGGAAGATTAGGCGCACTTGACACAACCACTGGTACAGCAGTTAATGTTCCCGTACATGTGCCAATTCCTTCACCGACGTAATAAACGGTGTTTTGAGTTAAAACATTAGTAGTAAAATTACTTGTTACTCCAGCAGAAGTTTGCAATGAAACCTGACCTAATGGATCACTATACCAAGTAATATTTCCTGCACCGCTTCCTGTTGCAGTTAATGCCGCCGTATTATTTTCACAAATAGATACTCCGCTCGCAACCGGACCAGCACTTCCCGAAACAACACTGAAATTAAAATAAACTGGAACAGACCAACCACAACAATCATCTTTAATACGCAAGCGCACTTTATAATTTGCAGATACTCCAGTTATTGGAGTTGACCAACTTGCTAAAGATGTCGTGAAAATAGCTGTCGGCGCCGCAGTTGAACCTGCAGCAGGAAAAATAACCCATTCATACTGAGAACCAGTCGTTGTCGTCTGCATAGAAAAAGGAGATCCTTCGCATACTGTTGCAGTCATTGTCGGTGAAAATACCGGTAGTGCTCTTGTATCTTTTATATAAACGAAATATTCATAGTTTACTCCATTTACAATAACGTCTTTATGTCCAACAGAGTTGTAACTTAAAATTGCACTTGCTGAACTTGTATTATAAGAGGATGTCGATGCATTCAAATCATTGATAAATGCAGACGTTGGGTCTAAGGCAAAGGTACCTGAACTCTTTGTGATGATAATTTCAGAATTCGTACAGCCTCCAAACATGGATGCGGTAAGCGTAACTGGATTCGGAATACTTGTACCTGTTACTGTTTGGCCTTGAACTCCAGCAGCAACTCCTGTTGCACCAGGGGCTCCTGCTCCTCCTACACCACCATTACCGCCATTTCCACCAGTTCCTCCAAAGCCAACTTCACCGCCATTGGTATTTCCTCCACCGCCAGCTCCAGCACCTCCGGTTCCACCTGCTCCTCCAGCACCTCCTGTTCCACCGGCACCAGCGGTACCAGTCGCAGTAGAAACACTATGTAAATATGCACCTGAATTCCCTACTTGGGCATAGATTCCAAAGGTTCCACCACCACCAAAACCGCCGGTTCCACCTGCTCCACCTTGGCCGCCGCCGCCGCCGCCGCCGCCTTGAGCACCACTACCATCATTCACAATACAACCAAAAAATCCTGAAGAGTCATCTGCTTGACCGCCACCGCCGCCGCCGCCGCCGCCGCCGCCGCCGCCAGCTCCATCGCTACCCGTTCCAGCCTGTGAACCAGGAATAAAATAAGCTAAAAAGGATGGGATTGGAGCTGCGGTAACATTATTTGTACCATTGACACCAGTAGCACCACCACCACCATTCGTTCCATTTCCAACTGAACAACTACCAGAGTTGCTGTTTCCACCAGTTCCACCACCACCAGCAGCAGCACCGCCACCACCAATTCCACCTACGCTTCCATTTCTTCCATCAATATTTGGATCATCTTGGTACCCACCGGCACCTCCATAACCACCATTTCCACCAATACGAAATGATGATGCCGCTACACCTGAAGGACTTGTACAATTCCCACTACAAGGTGCACATGGATTCGCTCCAGGAACAGTAACATTGGCGCCTCCTTGCCCGCCGCGTCCATCATTAAATCCTACAGACAAACAAGCAGTACCATCAAAATCTGCGTTATTACCTGTTCTTCCAGCGGCTCCATTTGCACCAATAGCACCAGTGTTTCCAGTAGATCCTCCAGCACCATTTGAAGAAGTTACTCTTGTTCTAGTAATATAAAAATTTGAAGTACTTGTAACATGAACACCGTAAGCGGAATTCCCAAGGGAACTAGTTGTACCAGCCGCCGGAGTAACATTATTAATCTCAACATCTTTAATATAAACATTCGAAACACCATTTAACTGGAATGCAATATAATGTCCTGCACCTGAAGCAACTTCCACTGAAGTCGTCACATTGAAAATTGTTGTTAACGAACTATTTTTAACCCATTCACCTGCAATCACTTGATAACATCCATCAATAACAGTATTTGACGGAAGTACAAATTTTTGAGTATAATTATAAACACCATTCAATACACGAATGTGATTTTTAGTTGGTGTAACTAAAGTCAAAGCACGATTTAAGGTAACTGGATCGCCTGTTGTTCCAGTTCCTACTGGATTACCAGTTGGTGTTACATATATAATGTTTGAACATACTGTTTGAGCAGAAGCAGAAATCGTTATAAATAATAAGATAATCAAAAGTAAGCGAGTCTTCATATAGTAGTTTTATAGTCAAAAACCGAAATGATTTTTGTAAAGGAACCAAATATAATGTCCTTTTTCAAGAAATCAAAAAAAAGTTTTTTTTGATTCATTTCTCTTGTTTTCAATCAACTACCGAATTCAACTCACAATTCTTATTTCTCACCTAAAACTACACACACCGCTTATCCGCTATTTACGGGTCAAATCGCATCAATTGCGTTGATTTAAAATCCCATTCTGGCGTTTCCAATACATCTCCAAATTCTGTCGAGAACCAAGGTGACGCATTATCATCATTCGGATTAATCAATACTTGAATTTCTTGTGCAGGCATGTAGCTTTGTGCCAACATGAATACCTGTTTTCCAGTCTTCGCATTAGTAGCTTTATCCACTACAATTACTGCATGACCAGGAGATCCACCCAAGATAAACACATCTCCAATTTGCATATCTTTTACCGCAACAGCTTTTAATTCTTTTGACAAAGAAAGTGTTCCTGCGTAATTGAAAATCATTTCCATGTACGCCCATAAATCAGCAGACGTATTCGAAGCTGGTTTTTTCTGCACCCATGAAACGCTGTTTCCATTTACTGCAATTCGTTTCCCCTTCATCCATTCGGAATAATTCGCACGGAAGCCATTTGTAAAATTAAAATGAATGGATGCATACTTCTTTTGTGACCACAAGTATTCAGCGCGCAAACGCATTACCGCATCTGCACATTGGTGTAAATCGCGTTTTCCAATAGGTAAATCAACAACGGCACAATAAACATTTGGTTTTGTTTTCTCTCGGCCATCATACAATTTAACGAAAGAACCCGCTGGTTTTAAGGGTAGTTTTCTCAAATAAACTCCGAACGAAGTAGAATCGATACTGTCTCGAACGAATCCTTCTGGAGCATTAAACCGTTCTTGAAGTGTTTTCCCTTCTGGATTTTCAATGACAAATTCTAGATTGTTGCTTTTTTCACCTGAAACTTGCTGATATGAACAAGCCAAAAACAATACGATGCCAACTGTGCTAAAAAGGAGAATTTTCATGATGAAATTTTAACTAGAACTTCTTTCACCAAGAAAGGTAACAAAGATTTATCAATCTTTTTTCTTTTTCATTTTTTCTTCGATCTTCTTCGTAATCAAATTGAATAGAAGTTTGGCTTCTTTCTCTTCCAATTTACGACCAAAACGAATGACCTTTCCCATATATTCAAATTCCAAACGTTCTCCACCACGAATCCAAGGCGATGCTTCCCAAATCGCTTGAAAAGAACGTTCTTTGGGGGTAGACATGGTGATTTTCTTAATGTTCTCAAAATAATACGGCGTTGCTTTTCCGTAATTTTTTACTGACTTTTTATAGGTGAACGAAGCCTCATTAATCTTTACAAGTTCCTTTCCCCACATCAACCAAGCGAATGAACGAAAGACTTTGATTGCATAATACAACCAAAACGCCATGAAAATGTAAATGATCAGGTTTTCTTGATCTGTTAGTTTAAACGTATAATACGACCAAACAATTGTAGCACCGATTACAGTCCACATAGCAACCCAAGCGCCCATCAATCCTTTTACCCATGTTACATTTTCAGGATAAATTACAATTGTCGTCTTTGCTTTATCGTCAACAAAACTAATACGTTCACCAATCCATTTCATATCGCAAAACTACCGAATATTTTTTGGATTTGATCAATCATGGTGGTTTGGAATAAACATATTTATTTACTGGTACGGACAGGTCGCGACCTGTCCCTACGTTCGATTCCGATTTTACAAAAAAAAACGGATAGGTTTTACCTATCCGTTCTTGTTTATCTTAAAATCAACGAGCTTATTCGATGATTAAACGTTTGATCATTTTTTCGTTGTTGATTGTTACTTCTACAACATAAACTCCAGCAGTTAATTCTGCAGTGTTCAATTGAATATTAGAAGACCCGTTCATAGAACCATAATTTCTTGCAGCAATTAGTTTTCCTGCCAAATCAACTAAACGAACTTCAACAGTTGACTCTTTTTTCAAGTTCAAGGCAACCGTTGCGTTTTCAGTTGCTGGATTTGGGTAAAGTTTAAATACTGCATCGATTTGTTCTAATGTAAGTTCTTCAGTACCAGCCATTGTTCCATTCACGTATCCATTTGCAACTGCTTCTGTAATTGTTGCTTTTCCTGCATTATCAATTCTTCCTGCTGGGTCCATCATCATACCGATAATATGAATTTTAGTTTCATCCCATGTTGCTGGTAAAATGTATAAGAAATTAACTGTATAAACATCACCAGCGTTCACTGTTGCTGGGAAACTGTTTGCAAAACCTGCATAAGACGGTTGTATTGCACGACCAACATGATTATATACCATTTGTGCTGCTGGAACTGGGTTTGGTAACGCTTCGAAACCACCCATTACACCATTTCCACCACCTGCATACGCATTTGATTGGTTGTAAGATGAACCTGTTCCTGTAACATCATCTTCAGTTAAAACACATGCAATTTTGTAATTGTTATTTGCTGCAGATTGGAAATCTGAAGTTACTGAAACATACAACATTCGTGTTGCTGGATCCCAAGTTGCTCCATTTGTGATGAATGCTTTTGGTGCTGTTTGTAAACGAGAATAGAAATCTGGTCCCATTCCTGATGGATCAACATCTGAACCACGATCTACTAATGCACTTGGATAACCACCAATTAATGTTGCCATTCCTGCGTCGTATGTTGCAACTGTCATTGGATCAGAATTGTGAACTGCTACTCCAGCCCAGAAATCACCGTACTGCTCTTCAAATAAATCCATATATACAGCTCCACGTGGACACCATTGACACCATGTACCTGTTGCTTCTTCACCCACAACCATTTTACCTGCTGCCGGAACAACTGGATTAACTGTAATTGAAGTTGCATCATCAGCAGGATCATTGTCTGTTCCACCATTCACGTTTGATACTGTAGCAGTAGCAACATGTGAACCTGGAGCCAAAGTAATATTTGTAAACGTTACTTGGTAAGAAGCTAAAGAAGCTAAGTTTTGTCCTGTAATGTTTTGTGTGTATGGGGTTCCGTTGTAATCCAAAACAACATCAAATGAAGTTAAAGGAGTTGAACCACCATTTAATACACTCACAACTGGATTAACAATTTGTGTTGCAATGTTTCCTCCCATATCAATGCCACTTAATGCAGCATTCAATGTTGGTAAAGCATACGTTGTGTGATCGTAACTTACATCATCTACATAGAATTGAGATCCTTGTAATGGGAAAATATCAATTGAACGAATTGAATTGATTCCATTTTCCCAAACACCGATTGAGTTACCATCAATAAATGCTTCCCACAAACCAATTGTTAAGTTTGCTTTAATTTCCAATGTGAACCAAGATGCATGTGTAAATGCTCCTGTTGCTAATTCAGCTGTAACACCATCGTCAATTGTCAATACACCATTAGCGAAATTTGCATTCATCGCCCAAGTCGTACCTATTGGTGCAACTGCTTGAAAGTTAAAATATGCTGATTTACCAGTGTTTACATAAAAATCCGCTTGGAAAGTGAAAATTCCACTTGTGTATGTTGAACCGAAATCCATTACACAATCTTGTGGTCCACCGCCTGATGCAGTTGAGTTAAAATAGATTGATTTAGTACCACTTGAAGCTTGAGCTGTTGATACGATTCCATCTTCTGTTCCACCTTCTGTTCCACTCCATGTTGTCCAGTTTGGAGATTGAGGACCTAATGCTCCTGCGTTGTATGCTTCAAAATCGTCAGAATAAATCTGTGCATTGACAGTTCCTGCGAAAAATAAAGCGCCTAATAAATAGGTAATTTTTTTCATAAGCGTATGTTTGTTTACGGTTTTAACAAGCTAAATGTACAATAAGATTTTGTACTAAGCTGTTTTGCATCTATTTAATTGAATCTCTATTCTTGAAATCCAAACTACTTAAAGTAACGAAAATCTTGGTCTTTTTCAATGGTTTGAACCATTTCATAAATCAATCGAATCGTATTTTCTACGTCTTCTTTGCGCACAGTTTCAACTGTTGTATGCATGTAACGCAATGGCAATGAAATCAAGGCACTTGAAACACCTTCATTCGAATAAGCAAAAGCATCCGTATCTGTTCCTGTTGCGCGTGATGCAGCTGCTCGTTGGAATGGAATTTTGTTCTTTTCAGCCGTTTTGATAATTTGCTTTAACAAGTTGTTTTGTACCGCTGGACCATAAGTTAAAACTGGACCATCGCCCGATTTCAAATCACCGTTCTCCACTTTATCGACCATTGGCGTATGCGTATCATGACAAACATCCGTGATAATCGCCACATTTGGTTTAATTTTTTGTGCAATCATTTCCGCGCCTCGCAAACCAACTTCTTCCTGAACAGAATTCACAATGTATAAACCGAAAGGCAATTTAATGTTGTTTTCTTTTAATAAACGTGCTACTTCTGCAATCATGAATCCACCAACACGGTTATCCAAGGCGCGACCAACGTAACGATTCTTGTTCAAAATCATGAACTCATCTTCAAAGGTCACAACGCAACCAACATGAACGCCTAATTTTTCAATTTCCTCTTTTGAACTACATCCACAATCCAAAAAGATGTTTTTCATGCTCGGCGTTTCTTCTTTTTGAGCACGCATGTGAATTGCTGGCCAACCGAAAATTGCCTTAACGATTCCTTTTTCCGTATGAATATTTACACGTTTCGAAGGCGCAATCATATGATCTGAACCACCATTTCTTCTCAAGTAAATGAAACCATCTTTCGTGATGTAATGCACAAACCACGAAATTTCGTCTGCGTGTGCTTCAATAACAACTTTGTAATCTGCTTTTGGGTTAATCACACCAACTACAGAACCATAATTGTCTGTGAAATATTCGTCGATGTATGGTTTAATATATGACAACCACAATTTTTGTCCTTCTGATTCAAATCCGGTTGGACTTGGATTATTTAAGTATTTTTCAAGAAATTTTTCTGATTTCGGGGTAATCACTTTTTTCATCTGTGTTGATTTTTTGTCTACACAAACATACTGTTTTGAAGGGACTTTTAAAAGTCAACCCGAATTACTTCATTAAGGTGATATTTCCTTTGATTATCGATTCATCTCCATCGATACAAATGGCCTTCAAATAATAATCATAGACATCTGGATCCAATTGTTTTCCGCGGAACGTTCCGTCCCATCCAATTAAGCGATCGGTTGATTCAAACACCATTTCTCCCCATCGGTCAAACACACGGAACAACATTCCTTCGATGAGTTCACCTCTTACATACAATACATCATTCTCTCCATCACCATTTGGAGTAAATGCATTTGGAACATAGATGAATGAATCATCACACAAGAAGGTAAAAATGCGCACCAACACTGTATCTTGACGTGTACAAATTCCATCTGTTGCGGAAAGGGTATAAATCGTGTTTTGGTCCACAACCGCAGCTGTTGTTTGGGCCGTTGGGTTTGTTACTTGTTCAGTTGGAAACCATGAATACGTAAGTCCATTTGGTTGTGCGGTTAAGGTTGTTGTTCCTCCTGCTGGAACCAATAAAGGATTCGCTGAGGCAATAACACTTCCAGGTGCAATTGAACTTACAGCAATGAAAATAGAATCTTGTACAATACAACCGTTCGTTGCTGTTGCAGTAACATAAACGTACTGCGAAGCTGTTGGTTGAACTGTAACTTGATTGGTTACACTCGGCGTCACAATAATCGAACTTGGTGACCAAACATAGGAAAATGAAAATGCCGGATTAGAATTGGTTGCAGTTACAACTGTCGTTTCTCCAGCACAAATTGAATCATTGGCGGATAAGGAAATCGCGGAGCTAACAAAATCGACAACTACACTGTCCTTCTTGTAACAACCATCATTACCCACTAAAACATAATAGGTTGTGCTTCCCGTTGGTGTGATTGTCAAGACAGAATCACTCACAGAATTGTTTAGTGTATCCGAATATGTATTGTCCGATGACCAAATGAAAAAGTCAGCTGTACCAAAACTATTTGCTGTTAATGTAATAGGAACTGGATTACACAACTCAATTGTATTGTTCACATTCAATTGTACTGAATCAGTAACCGTAATTGAGATCAAAGCTGTGTCTGTCAACAAACATACACTATCTGTTACATACAAATAGATATCGTAAACGCCTGGCGTATCGTAGGTAATTGTTGGGTTGAAAATCACAGAAGTTGTATCTCCATTTCCAAAATCCCACAAATACGAATCTGAAGTCGTTGAGAAATTATCCAGTGTCACAGTGAATGTCGCACATCCAAGTGTTTGATCAGCAGTAAATTCAGCATTTGGAATCAATTGGAAATCAAATTTGAAAACAATGTTGTTACAATTCGAACTTAAGTTATTGTTTGACCAAGCGCCAGGTGTTGTTGGAAAATCTGAATGACCTCCACATCCTCCACAAACAGATTGGTAAACCACTCCATTTTTATCGAAGCGCGACGTTCCACCATCCACATGTTCATTTGCTTGATTTCCTCCTAAATACGAACCATACAGCAAACCAGTAAACTCACGTGCGATCACAATCAAGTAAAAATCATAACCATTTGGCGGAGTAGATTGAAATGCATTTGAAGAAACAGGCATTCCAGAAAGCGGCGTTCCTTGTAAAATATTTGCGCCCCAACCAGAAATGTACATATTTCCACAAATATCCACCAAGAAGGCTGACGGTGAAATATTGATGGATGACATTCCATTTCCAAAGGTTGTAGAATTTAAATTCGTTGTTAAAGCTGGATTTAATTTTATCACAAATTGGCTAGAATTCGGATTCACGAAACCTGCGTTGAACACTGGGAACATTCCACCAGCTGATTGTCCAACTGCGAAAATATTGTCGTTGCGATCAATTTCCACAAAGAATGCTTGATCATAATTGACTGTTCCAAGGTAGGTTGCGTTCGTTACAACACTTGCACTTGGATTCAATTTCACAATAAAACCATCTGTTTTTCCACCGTTATACGTTGGTTGGAATCCCCCAGAAGTAAAAGGTAAATTAGAAGAACTTGTTCCTCCTCCAAACACAATGTTCAAGCTGGAATCGATTTTCACAGAATAACAGGCATCGTTGTTACTTCCACCATAATAACTTGACCATTGCAAGGTCGATAAGTTGGAAGAAAGTTTAAACACAACTCCGTCTTGCATTCCAGCATTCGTTGGTTGAAAAGCATTTTGAACTGGAAAATCAACTGATCTCGAACACGAAGCAACGATGCAATTCCCAATGGAATCCAACATAATTTCTCCACGAAACTGATCACCATAATTGGACGTCAATGAATCATAATTGGCCACTGAATTGTAAGTTCCAGAAGTAACTTTCGTATTTATTCCGTCATTTAAAGTCCCTCCCATGTAGGTTGAACCCAATAAATTATGTCCATTCGGCGAAATTTTTGCCACATAAATATCTGTTCCTTGGTTTGTAAAATAAACGCCATTAAAATAGAAATTGGAATTTGCTGTTCCTCCCGAGTGCGCTGTTTGGTACCCATTGACAATTGGAAAATCCGTACTTGAAGTTGCACCATAGATGTACAAATTATTTTGTGGATCACAAATTAAACTATGAGCTGTTTCTGAACCTTGATTTGCATCTCCACCACCAAGGAAAGTTGTCCATAGCATATTCGTTCCATCAGCGGCATATCTTGAAACATAAACATCTGTTATTCCATACGTCGCATTTGTTGGAACAGTAAAGTTTGAATTTGGATCAAACACGCCGTTATCAGGCGTTGGATAAGCATTTCCGAAAACAGTTCCTGCCGAATAAGCTGTTCCATCATGACCATAAGTCGCAGTCATTCCAAAATTATCGGTAATTGAACCAGAATAAGTTGCGAAGACCAAAATTGGATCGATGATTAAAATGGCGTTTTTGTTATAATTTCCGAGTTTAAAGGTCACATTATTGCCATTTAAGACAAACTCACATGCAATTTCAATGATTTTACCATTCACAACTTGATAGGAATAGGGTTTTTGCTCCATAATGTTGCCTAGCGGCGTTTTCACAAGCAAATTTCCTTTTTTGTCGATGCTTAATTTCTCTTGTCCAGCATAATTCAGAACGACTTGAGCAGCATCAATATTCGGTTGCACATGAAATTCGTATTTAAGTTGTTCGTTCTCTTCAATTAATTTTAAATCAATTCCGTTGTACAAGTTTCGCAAAGTTGCTTCGCTGTAACCATGCACATCTGAAGTCCATTTAGATTGATTATTTCCTAAAAAATAATTGTAATATTCCTTTGTGGGAAGTTGTTTTTCAAATTGCGTCACTTCATTTGAACCAAGAAAATTTAGATGAACAACGGTTTGTGGTACAACTGTTTCAACTTCAATATCACGCGGATTACCGTGCAATTCTTTTAAGGCAGAAAAATCTTGTAAATGAAAAACAAATTTCTTTTGCTGAATCCAAAGATTTCCACCTGTAAATCGCGCTTTGAAAAGAATTGGATCTTCCCACTGGCCTTTGTTTTCAATAAATGCATGATGAATAGAATGCGTATGCTCGATTTCCTGCGCAAACAAGGAAAATGTAGAGCAAATTAGAAACGTAGTAAATAGTTTTTTCAAGCGCATTCCGTGCAATAGTTTGTGAACTAAATTAATGAATTTTCATTTAAAGACGTTAAAAAATGAAAGTTGGTGCATATTCAATGACCATTCGAGAATAAAAAACAGCTTTTCACACCATTTTATCACACAAAAATCTTAATTTCGTAAGTCTCTCGAAATAGACTTTTTTACACGCTTTTTTTACGTTTTATGAAGAATCGCATTACTTCACTTTTTAATATTCAATATCCCATAATTCAAGCAGGAATGATTTGGTGCTCAGGCTGGGAATTAGCTTCAGCTGTTTCTAATGCAGGCGGCTTGGGAATTCTTGGTTCAGGTTCAATGTACCCTGAAGTATTAGAAGATCAAGTGATAAAATGTAAAGCTGCGACCGATAAACCTTTCGCGGTGAACTTGCCAATGCTTTATCCAGATATCGACAAACACATCGAAACGATTATCAAACATAAGGTTCCGATTGTTTTTACTTCTGCAGGAAATCCAAAAACATGGACGGCACATTTAAAATCACACGGAATTACAGTTGTTCATGTGGTATCAAGTGTAAAATTTGCCTTGAAAGCGCAAGATGCTGGTGTTGATGCAATTGTTGCAGAAGGATTTGAAGCGGGCGGACACAATGGTCGCGATGAAACAACAACGCTTTGTTTGATTCCAATGGTTGCGAAAGAATTGTCGATTCCTTTAATCGCCGCAGGTGGAATTGGAACAGGACGAGGAATGTTAGCGGCAATGAACTTAGGCGCAGATGCCGTGCAAATTGGAAGTCGCTTTGTCGCAACGCCAGAATCAAGTGCACACGCTAACTTCAAAAAAGTAGTTGTTGACTCAAAAGAAGGCGATACATTGTTAACGTTAAAAGAATTGACTCCTGTTCGTTTGGTGAAGAATGAATTTTTTCATCAATTGGAAAAAGCCTATGAAAACTGTGCAAGTCCTGAAGAATTAACGGCATTATTAGGTCGTGGTCGTGCGAAAAAAGGCATGTTTGAAGGAGACATTGTGGAAGGAGAATTAGAAATTGGTCAAATTGCCGGACTAATTGACGAAATAAAACCTGCAGCGGAAATCGTTGCTGAACTACTTACTGAATTTAAAGCTGCTTTGAGCGAACAACAAACTGAAAAATATCAATTTTAATGATCAAATTCGAACGATTTAAATTAGACAACGGACTTACCGTTCTTTTCCATAAAGATCCAACTACGCCCTTAGCTGTTGTGAACACATTGTATGATGTTGGTGCACGAGATGAAGTGGAAGAAAAAACAGGATTCGCCCATTTATTTGAACACTTGATGTTCGGTGGATCAGTGAATATTCCTGATTTTGATGCTCCTTTGCAAATGGCGGGTGGGGAAAGCAATGCCTTTACATCAAACGATATCACCAATTATTACGACGTCCTTCCAGCGAACAATTTGGAAACTGCTTTATGGTTGGAAAGTGATCGTATGTTGTCTTTGGCTTTCACTCCGAAAAGTTTGGAAGTTCAACGCAATGTGGTAATTGAAGAATTTAAGCAACGCTACCTCAATCAGCCTTATGGTGATGTTTGGTTAGAATTGCGTCCATTGGCGTATGAAAAACATCCGTACAAATGGGCAACGATTGGGAAAGAAATCAAACACATTGAAGATGCAACAATGGAAGATGTGAAAGATTTTTTCCATAAGCATTACAATCCATCGAATGCCATTTTATGTGTCGCTGGAAATTTTGAATTGGACTACGTAAAAGAAGTTGTTGAGAAATGGTATGGACCAATTCCAGCTGGAATCAAACCTGCACGCATTCTTGAAAGCGAACCAGAACAACTTGAGTTCAGAGAAAAAATAATCGAACGACCAGTTCCGACAGATGCTTTTTATTACGCTTTCAAAATGCCAGAACGCAGAAATGAAGGTTATTACATGGCTGACGTGTTGTCGGATGCACTTGGTCGTGATAAATCATCTCGCTTGTACATTTCATTGAAAAAAGAACAAAAGTTGGTTTCTGAAATTGGCGCGTATATTACGGGGTCAATGGACCAAGGACTTTTGGTGGTTTCAGGAAAATTGAACAATGGCGTTTCATTTGAAGATTTGGACAAAGCACTTTGGAAAGAATTGGATAAAATTCAAACGCATCCGATTTCACAAGATGAATTAGATCGCTTGATGATTAAAATTCGCACGTCAAAAGAATTTCAAGAACAAGGATTGCTGAATCGCGCAATGAACTTGTGTGTATTTGAATTACTTGGAGACGCTGAAGGAATCAATACTGAACATGAAATTTATCATGCAATTCAACCAAGTCATTTGCAAGAAACAGCTTTGCATATTTTAAAACCAACCAACTGTTCATTATTGAAAGTTAAAGCTTCGAACAATGCTTAATAGAAAAGAGACACCGGCAATTTTGCCTATCGAAAAAATAAATTTTGTCAAACCACAAGTATTCGACATTTCGACGAGCACGAAGTTGTTTTTCATGAAGGAAGTTCCGAATGAAACAACGCGCTTGGACTTGTATTTTGATGCTGGAACGATCAAAGGAGATATTGGAATTGCCTCATTCGTAAATGGTTTGTTGCTTTCTGGAACAAAAGAAAAAACATCGATTCAAATAAACAGTGAAATTGATAATCTTGGTGGATTTTTCGAATCAGGCATTTCAAACGAAAATGCTGTCATTACAATTTATTCACTTCGAGAAAATATATTACCGATTCTTCGCGTGATTCAAGATGCGATTCAAAACCTAGCATTTATCGAACATGAAGTCGAAGAATTGATTGCTGATCGTCGTCAGAAATTCAAACAAAACATGGAAAAAGTGAGTTTCTTGGCCCAACGTGCATTTCAACAACGTTTGTTCAATGACTCAATTTATGGACGCATTACGAATGAAAATGATTTCGATTCAATCACGATTCCAAAATTGAAGCACTTTTTTCAAGAAAATTATTTGAATGGTTTGAGTAAAGTTGTTGTTGTAGGAAACTTGAATCAAGATGATATCGATGAAATCATTGATTTAACAGGAAGTTGGTCTTCTGAAGTCAATACGCAATTTGAAAATTCAATTAAAAATCTTCGCGGTGGCGCACACATTGTAAAAGATGGAGCCGTGCAAACTGCCATTCGCGTGGGAAAAATTCTCTTCAATAAAACACACGAAGATTACAATGATTTCTTGATTCTGAATACCATTTTTGGTGATTATTTCGGTAGTCGCTTGATGTCGAACATTCGAGAAGACAAAGGTTATACCTATGGAATTGGAACAATGGTGGCTGAATTGCATGAAACAGGTTATTTCCTGATTGCAACAGAAGTTGGAAAAGATGTGAAAGATGCAACCTTGAAAGAAATTCAGTTTGAAATGGAACGTTTACAAACCGAATTGGTGAGCGAAGAAGAATTGTTGTTGGTGAAAAACTACATGTTAGGGCAATTGCTGAAAAGTGCCGATGGTCCGTATTCCATGACAGATTTATACATGAGTGTTGAGCCGTATGATTTGGATTTAGACTTTTACAACAAGTCCATCGAATCGATTAATCATATCACACCTGAACGCATTCAAGAATTAGCGCAAAAATATCTTCGCTGGAACGACATGACAGTTGTTTCTGCTGGATAGCAACTTGGTCTAGAATTTTTCGTCTGCATACTATAAAGCATGATTCTACGTTAACAATACGATGCCAAGACTGTTACTCATTCTCCTGATTGTTGTTGGATGTTCATTTTCATCCAACGCTTCCCATGTTATGGGCGGGGAAATCACGTGGAAATGTCAGGGCGGAAATTACGTTTTTCAGCTTGTTTTTTACCGTGATTGTAATGGTGCAGACGTAAATACGATTTCAGAAAATTTACGTGTTTGGAATCATCCTACGTTAACTTCAATCACACTTCCGTTTGTATCACGAACAGATATTTCTCCAAGCTGTAATCCGGTTGCTGGTTCACCTATTCCACTTGCATGTGGTTCTGGGACGAGTGGTGGAAATGGAATTGGAGCCATTGAAAAAATTGTCTACCAAAGCGCACCGATTGCCATTACAGGAACGCCTCCTGCAAATGGATGGGTTTTCACGTATGAGAATTTTTCACGAAGCAATGCGCTGACAAATGTCTCAAATCCTGGAACGTACGGAATTACCTTGGCAGCAAAAATGTATGCCATCGGAACTAGTGCCGGAACATGTGTCGATAATTCCCCTGTTTTTCTTCAAGCTCCGAATTTCGTTACTTGCGCCGGTTCGCCATACGTATACAACATGAATGCGGTTGATCCTGATTTAGATTCATTGGCCATTGATTTTGGGATTCCCTACAACAATTTCCCGGCAGGTGTTTACAATCCGCCGATCAATCCAATTCCTGTACCATTTGAACCAGGATTTTCATATTCATCACCAACGCCAGATGCGAGTTTAAACGCAAGCAATGTGGCCGCTCAGATTGATGGTTCTTCCGGAGAATTGACCTTTACTTCGTTCAATGTAGGGAATTACGCAGTTAAAGTTTCTGTTAAATCATACCGAAATGGAATTCTAATTGCAGAGGTAGAACGCGAAATGCAAATTGTTGTAACAGCTTGTGCGAATGCGAACAACGCGCCAATCATCAATGCGCCTTTCGCAGGTGGTTTGTTTGAAACAACGGTGAATGCTGGAACACTGGTTAACTTTAATTTAAGCTCAACAGATGTTGAGTTGTTGCAAGATGGCTCGCCGCAATCGAATTTGCTTTCTGCTTCTGGACCAATGTTCGGCACCAACTTCACAAGTACTTCTGGATGCGGAATTTCTCCATGTGCAACATTAAATTCAACGCCGATTATTTCTGGAGTTCAAGGTGTTTCAACAACATTCAATTGGCAAACCGATTGTGATCATTTGGTTGGAGCTGATGGAAACGCGCAAGATTTAATTCCCTATCATTTTGTCTTCAGAATTCAGGATGATTACTGTCAAGTTCCAAAAGTGAGTTACGCAACAGTCACAATCAATGTTGTAAATCCAGGAGTTATTCAAGCACCAGCAATTAATTGTATTCATTCAGATGCTGCAGGAAACGTAACGATTGAATGGAATCCAGTAGCGAATCCAAGCGGAACATTTATCGAATACCAAATCCATTCTGTTCAAAACGGTCTATTGGCAACACTTCCAGCAATTGGCACTAATTCGTGGATTGATCCACTCGTTACACAACAAAATGATTATTTCATCGCGGTAGTTTCTGGATGCAATGGAAACACAACGCGATACAGCGATACAGTTTCAAATATTTATTTGGCGTTAACGAACCCAGCAAATGGAACAGCAATTTTACAATGGAATGATCCGACAGTTACGCAACAGGCGAACATGAACGATTTTTATTACATCTATCGTGAATATCCAGCTGGAACATGGACAATGGTTGATAGTGTTGCGTATGGCGTGAATTTCTATAAAGACACGATTGACATTTGCGAAGCCTTTTTGAATTACCAAATTGTGTTAGAAAATCAACCATGTGATTTCACGTCAAATGTAGAAGGAGATGATTTTGAGGATATGTTGACACCTTCAATTCCTGTCATTTCAAATGTTAGCATTGACACATTGACAAACGCAGTGAGTATCAATTGGAATCAAAACAATCAACCAGATACGTATGGTTATGTCATTTACACCTTTGACGCCAATGGATTCTTGTATGAAATGGATACTGTTTGGGGAATTTCCAATACGAATTACACCTATTCACCAGATGTTAGTCTAGGACCACTTTCCTATTCTGTTGCAGCATTTGATTCATGTTATACACCATCCATTCCGCCAACTTTTCAGACTTCTGCAAAAGCGGATGTCAACACAACCATGTTCTTATCAACCAATTTGTTGATTTGTAGCAATGAGGTTGAATTATCGTGGACAAGCTATGTTGGCTGGGCAGGAATTGATCATTACGATATTTATGGCAAAATCGTTGGTGGATCGTGGAGTTTGTTAGGAACGTCAACAACAACGAATTTCACTGCAGATGTGCTTCCGCTGCAAGATTATTGCTTTTTTGTCAAAGCCTATTCGACCACTGGAGATTCATCCTTTTCGCAGAGAGCTTGTTTGAGTATTATTGCTCCTACTCAACCTGATTTTCACTATTTACAAGTTGCAACAGTCAATGGAAATCAAGTGGATATTAAACATTTGGTTGACGTAAACGGAGGTGTTACAGCGATAGCAATTGAAAAGATGAACGAACTAGGCGTTTTTGAAGAAATCACGCAATTACCAGCCGTTTCGAACAACTTAAGTTACACGGATGCAGATGTCGATGTCAATGCGTTTAGTTACACGTATCGCGCTCGCATCATCGACAGTTGTGGTCAACCAGGAGCTGTATCCAACATTGGTAAAACCATCTTATTGAAAATTCAAAAAGATGACGTTCGTCTCATGAATTATTTGACATGGAATGAATACACCGATTTTGATGGTGCTATTTTAGGTTACAACCTTTACAGAGGAATTGACGGCAATTTCAGTGGAGCGCCAATAGCTTCCTTACCTTCATCTGCACGTTTTTTCGAAGACGACTTGAACAATGTCACGTTTACAGGTAAAGTATGCTATTATGTTGAGGCAATTGAAGGAAGTAATTTATTCAATGACCCGCAAATTAGTCGATCGAACATTGAATGCGACGTATTTGAACCATTGATTTACATTCCAAATGCGTTTACACCAGAAGGATTGAATCCAAACTTTATTCCTGTCATCACGAATTTCGACCCAACAGATTATCGTTTCACAGTCATTGATCGTTGGGGGCAAGTCGTTTTCCAAACAGATTCACCGCTAGAAGGTTGGTCTGGATATATTGAAAGTACTGGAAAAATGGCTGAAACAGGTTCGTACATTTACATGGTTATTATGCATGATGGCAATGGTATTGAAATCGTGAAACGCGGTCACGTAAGTTTATTAAAATAGACCTATCTTTGCGACGTGAAGCGCATACTAATAATCCAAACAGCCTTTTTAGGAGATGTCATCTTGGCAACGCCAGTTATATCTGAATTGAAACGTATTTTTCCTTCTATGGAAATTGATGTCCTGGTAAAAAAAGGCAACGAATCACTTTTACAAAATAATCCCAACATTCGATATTGTATCACATTCGACAAGAGTAAAAATAAGTATCGTTCGATTATTCAATTGATTAAACAATTCCGTTCGCAGGAATATGATTTAGTTATCAATTTGCATCGTTTTGCAAGCAGTGGAATGATTGCAGGATTTTCTGGTGCGAAGAAGAAATATGGATTTAAAAAGAATCCTTTTTCATTTCTATACAGTAAAAAGTTCGAGCACGAAATCAATAATGGAACACATGAAGTTGAACGTAATTTGTCCATCATTAAAGAATTTGGTGCAGTTACATTAAAACGTCCAGAGTTATTCCCTACAAAAGGTCAGTTTGATAAAGTTAAATCCTATCAAAACATGCCTTATTTCTGTTTTGCTCCAGCAAGTGTTTGGTTCACAAAGCAATTACCCAAGGAAAAATGGATTGAATTAATTCAACGTTATTCAAATCAAGGTCGAATTATTTTACTTGGTGGAAAAGACGATCGAAATTTATGTGATGAAATCATTCAAGATGCAGCAATTTCGAATGGATTAAATTTAGCTGGAGAATTGAATTTACTCGAGTCAGCAGCATTAATGAAAAGTGCAAAACGTAACTTTGTGAATGATTCAGGTCCTTTGCACATTGCTTCTGCTATGAATGCACCGGTTACGGCATTTTTCTGTTCTACCATCCCAGCATTCGGATTTGGACCTTTATCCGAAGATTCCAATATTGCACAAGTTGAAAATCTAGCCTGTAGACCTTGTGGTTTACATGGACACAAAGCATGTCCGAAAAATGATTTTAAATGTGGAAATGGGATTACAATCGAATAAAAGATTCATGCATTTGTTTTTCATGAATTCTGATGGTATTCAAATGAAGTTCATTTAAGTTGGATTTCTTTTCACCTTTCAATTCTTCAAAAAACTAAAAGGAAAATCGGCAAATGAATATTTGTAAGACTTTCGAAGAAGTGTTTTAATTTACATTAGATCGATTTTCATAACATAATCTTCCATCAGGAAACCATTCCCAATATCTATGTTTTCTTCAAACAATATATTAAAGCCAATCGCCTTATAAAAATCCACAGCCTTATTAAAGCGATTTACATTGAGTATAAGACCTTCCATTTCAGATTTAAAAGCAATTTTTCTCACAAATTCAATGAGTTTTTTCCCAATTCCCAAACCTTGTTGATTCGGAAGAATATAGATTTTATGAATTTTCGTAAGACCTTTTGTAGGATGATTCGGTTCAATTCCAATAAATCCAACTGGTTTTCCTTCTATTTCAGCGACATAAAATTCATGTCCCTGATTGAAATGATTGTTTAGCTGTTGAAGATCATACATCCAATTCAGCATGTAATCGATTTGTTCCTTACTTAATATTTCTTTAAATGTGTCAGGCCAAGTAGCATACGCAATTTCATGAACGATTGAAAGTTCATCTTGCTTCAACGCTCGAATATTCATCTTACAATTTTATAAATTGTTGTTGTTGAATCTTACCATTGACATCCATTCGAACCCAGTAACTACCTGATTTCAAATCTGAAACATTCACATGCGAATTTTGGATTGCTTTCACTACTATCTTACCCATTGAATCGATAATTTGTACTTTCTCTGGTAATTCATCAACTATGGTAAAATACAACTCATTAGAAACAGGATTTGGATATACTGACCATGGGATTTCTTGTTCCACTTCTTCTGTACCAACAGTATTTAATGCAAGTTGAACTGCTAAATATGCATTTATTTTTCCCCAACCCCATTGCGTACTGCCATTCATAGGTATTACACCTGTGTTCGCATCTTCCCGAGCTGTTTGAATTATTATATCTTTCACTTGTTGCGCAGATAAATATGGGTTTGCTTCTAAAATCAGCGCTATAACTCCAGTTACCATTGGCGATGCCATGGATGTTCCAGAGAAACGCGCAAACGGATATGTTCTACCATTAAAATCAACCGTCGCAATGGATGTGAATGAATTATCCGTATACGAAGAAATTGATGAAGCAACAGAAACTCCTGGTGCAGAAATATCTGGTTTCAACACCTCATCATAACGTGGTCCAATGCTCGAGAAATTAGCAATTTGCCCTCCCGCCAATGTCCCACCTGTCGTGTAATAACTAGAAGAATAGGCCGCAACACTAATTAAACTATTTGTACAAGAAGGTTCACTGATTCCATATTGATTGTCTCCACCGATTGCACCTACACCAAATGCTGTAAATGGCATACCCCAATTTCCAACATCTGTCGAAAGTTCTGTTACATTCCAATAATGTACTTTACCAGTAACTGCTCTTGATTTTAAATAAACCCGCAAATAAGTGTGTGTATTTTTTACGCGTAAACGCATTTGAGGGCGACCATTCAATGGATGGGCAGCATCAGCAGAAATATTGTACCAGATAGTATCAGCACCGATAACTAAGAACGTATCAATATAACTTGAAGTAGTTGATGTTGAATACCAAGGTGTTTCAGCTAATACAACGCCACTTGTGTTGTAAATCATTAAACCTGATTCAAAGGCATTCGCTTGTTCACCCCACATATGAATACTTTGTCCCCACATATTCGCATTGGAGGCATAGGGATAGAAATCAATTTTTGTTCGAATAGAATCATTGGTATATGTCTTTTTAATGTGGAAATTAACGTTACCATTGTTACCTCCTGAATTCGCAAAAACAACTCCTTGAGCGGAATAGTTATCAATGGCTTGACTTAACAATGAATTTCCATCAAGTGTCCCAAGGTGATAAAGTCCCCAACTCATATTAATTACAAGACGCTTACCTTCTGCTAATGATTTTTGATACATCCATTCCCATGCATCTAGAACAGCACTTTCATCTACAATAAACGTGGCAAATAGAAATTGCGATTCAAATGCTATTCCTCTGTACAGAGTTCCAGCGCCACTTCCTCCACAAATACCAGCCACATGAGATCCGTGAGTTGCATAACTGTATATGTTTGCCGTATCTGCCCCTGCAGCAGTAAACTCGGGCATTGAACTTAATTCGGTTCCATAGGTAAATCCACTTGGAGCTGGACCTGCGGTTCTGTACTGATCCCATGCCGCTAAAATACGCGTGTCTTGCAACAAGGTATCATAAAACATTGGTGACGAATAATCAAATCCCCAATCGGTGATTCCAATTAAAACATTTTTACCTGTATATCCTTGTGGAAGATTGTATCCCTTTTGAACACTATCTGCTTTAATATCTTTAACTGCTTTATCCAGGGTTGGTTTTATTTTACCTGCAAGCTGAATCATTTTTAAGCCTGGTAATGATTCTAAATTCGGCAATAAATGAAGTGGAACTTGAATAGAAATGATATCACCGACTTTAGTACCAACAATTACACCTTGTTGAATAAGATTGTTTTTTGAATAAGTTGATGAGGCTTTTGCAAGAAATCCAACAAAATAACCTTCAGAAAATTTGTGAATAGCAAATCGATCGATTAACGAACTTGAAGGAACATTTTTAGTGCGTATTAAATCTTTTTGAATAACAAGAACATCTGCCTTCGTATTCGCAGAAATTGTTACTTGAGCTGAAGCGCCGAACAAAGAAAATAGTACAATTATTAAAGTAAAAAGTCTCATCCAAAATCGTTTATCCCCAAAAATAGAGAAATTAAGCGGAAATCAAACAGAAATGAGCCGTTTGTTTGGTTCTAGTTGTGCACAACAAACCGTTAATTTGTGGATTGAACAAAACAAAAAATCCTTAAAAAGTTTAGAAATAAAAAAATCCCACATCTCTGTGGGATTCTGATTTTATCCTTTTCCGCCTTTCAAAGCTGGTGTTGTCTTGACTGGTGTTGAGTTCGTTGGAGTTCCCCCGCCGCCGTTTGATTTCGGGGTATTTGTTTTTATTTCTGTGCCAGTTGATTTAGTATTCGTCGGCGCTGGAGAAGAAACTTTAAAAACCTTTTCTACTGGTTTTTCCACTGGCTTCTCAATCGGCTTTTCGACTGGTTTTTGCTTGATTTCATTTCCAACTGGCGTCGTCGGGTTTTCTTTATCCAATTTACCTCCTTTTATTTCTTGGTTAACTGGTTTCATTTCCCCATTGTTAGGATTCTGTTGAATCGGTTGAGGATTTGCACCATTATCCCCTTTTTGGTGAGGAATATAATTTGAAGGTGTAATATTCGCTCCATTGATATTATTCACTGGACGGTCTAATTTTGGCATTTGAACTCCAAGTGTTAAATCTTTCACTTGAGGTCTTGGATTTGGTGGGAGTTCTAGATATGCTTGATCAAAAATACATCCTTTCAATTCATCACCACGAATTCCATTTTCTTCACATTTTGTTCTTGCAGCATTTTGACGATCTGGCGATAAATCATTTACTGTTCTGTGAACACGTGGGAATGACTCATCTGTGTAGGTAAATGTGCTTTGTCCAATTCCATAATCAAATAATGTCGTAGTTGGTGTTACTCTAAACTGACGCGCATAGTCTCTAGCTAAAAACGCTAAATATTCTTTTTCCATTTCATTTGATGCTTGTTGCATTTGACTTCCTCCAAAAGAAGAAAACGCCATATACGTTGGTCGGTTATTATTACCTCTCACATCAAAATCATCATTTTGTCTACCATTTGCATTTCCAAGTAATCCTTCCAAATCATTCTGTGAGCAAGGAAAAACTTGCACTGCAACATTTAAAAAACTCATAATTCCAGAACGACGTACATCAACGGTAGCAACTTCTCCTGTCGGCCATGTCACAACATAATCGTTCATTGAGTAACGAATTGTTCCTCCATGAGGTAAATAATAAGTTCCTGAATTAATATACAATGGAGAACCATTCAAACGCAAAGCACAGTTTGAAATATTGTCAGGCTTTTCATTCGCATAAATACAAACGCGATCTCCACCAACATTCATTGCTAATGCAGTATTCAATGAGAAATCATCACTTTGTGATTGCTGACGAGCTTGAATTTCAATGTTCTGCGAAGCAGATTTCACTAAGACAAATTCACCTACCGTTTGAAATGAATAGGTCGCACCATCAAACGAAGATAAATGTGGATCACCGTATGTTCTGCCCATTGTTGGCTGGCAAGAAGGTCTAGATAATTGGGTGGTTATTGATTGCCAATTTCCTCTTGAAGTAGAATCAGCATTTTGTGAACTAGTTGTTGCAATTCGCTGAATGGTCACACGATTGCTTTCAGGGACCATTTTCATCATTTCAGCAGGAGTATAATTTTCAGGAAAAGTTCGATCAGGAATTGGTTCCTTCTTCGCTATTGAAACCATACTCGATGCCAACCATTCTCCTCTGATTGGATCCCATTTTGTTAATTCTGCTCTAATTGGCTGAAAATCTTGGGTGAATCTATCTGTTTGTGCATTCAATGAATTGAATGTTAGTAATGCGATTCCTAAACTTAGTACTAGTTTTTTCATAGCGAACTTTTTTAAAGTTGAACTTCCCACTTAAGCAAAAGTTGTGCCAATGAAAAAAGGGCAGAAAATTCCGCCCTTTTAAATGTATTGAATTACTAAATCATAGAGATTTCAAAATCAATTAATGTAAACTTTTTCAATTGTTCCATCATCGTAAATGTAAATCAACAAACCTTTTGTATCCATTGGAACCTCCTGACCAAGTATATTTGTCAAACGAATAACTTTTCGATTCGAATTTCTATTATCGATTGAAATTATTTCTCCAATATTTCGAGGTGAGCCGTCAAAATCCGTTTGGCTCAATTTGTAATAATTGATAGCATTTCGCATAAATTCGTAATCTTCATATTTATAATAAATCTCTTCCGTTGAATTACCAGCCCCATTTTGTACACATGCTTTCTCCCAATCAATTCCATTTGTACTGCGATCCAAAGTGAAATAATCATTATTAATCTCAGAAAGGGTTGACCAAAATAAGCTGTTAAAACCTACATCTTTTTTACCATTAAATTGATTCAATTCGATCGGAAGGGTGACACAAGATGTTACGTTTATTGAACTTGTAACGGGGCATCCATCACATCTAGTTACAGTTAAATTATAAGTAGTAGCAGAAGTAGGATTTGCTGTTGCACTCGTTGTTGAAGCAGTAAAACCGGAAGGTGACGAGGACCATGCGTAATTATAGGTAGTTGATTCTGTAAATACAATATCATCAATTGAAGCTGCAGGATTAGCGACCACAACTGTACCTAAAATATTTGCTCCTGTATTTTTCCACTCAAAAACAATTCTGACACTTTGACCAGCGTATGCAGCTAATGAAGTACTAACGTTTTGATAGGTAGTTTGTCCAAAATATGGGCCACCCAATAAAATGTTTGTCGTACTTGCCGTTATTGCTGCTCCAGCAACAGGAATAAAACTTGTTGGCACTAACCATACTCTCAACTCAGCTTGTCCTGTTTGACCATTACATTTCCATTTAAAATTAAAATCTGCCGTGCAATAACTACTTACGGTGTAATCTTTGTAGGCAAAATTAATAGCAGCTTTCGGTGAAATAAACGATCCAATTACATAATTATTATCAGTTACGGCTGTTCCTATGTACAAGCCTTTGGTACCTGTAGCAAAAGCCGCAGTCCCCCAATACCATTTATTATTCGCTCCGTTTACAAGTGTAAAACCATTTGCGGCTTCAAAATTTTCTGTCACGGTCAATGAAGATGAAGTAGGGCCCGTAGACGTTAAATTCACAGGCACACCTGTACAAGCTGTAGTAGGATTTGCTGAAGTCGTTAAAGCCAATGCTGAATGAACGGGTATTGTAACATTTGCTGTACCAGTGCAACCAGCGGTAGTACTTGTTGCTGTATAGGTGGTAGTTGTTAATGGTGTAACTACTAAAGCTGTGTTTGCGGTTCCTATTGGTACACCAGAAACAGACCATGTATAAGCCGTCATTGCCGGAGGCAAACTTAACGTTGCAGCTTGTCCATTACAAACAAAAGGTGGTGCCGTAATTCCAAATGCTCCGGCTCCGAGGGTAATTTTGATTACATCGTTTCCGGTGCATCCAGCTGCATTTGTTACCAATACACGATAATAAATAGTTGTTGCTGGTGTGATGGTCAACGTCGCTGAAGTAGCACCTGCAATATTAGCCCAACCCGTAGGACTGCCAAAAAAAGTAGTTGTGGTTGATTGCCATTGATATGTTCCTCCACCGGTAGCTACCATTGTTACAGGAAACGTAGCACAAATAGTTTGATCAGGTCCTAAGTTGGGGGTTGGAGAAGCAGCAACCGTTACAATCGCCTGATCGGTAGATGCGCAGGAACCTTGAATTGCCGTCAAAGTATATGTTGTAGTTGCGGTTGGTGAAACTGTGATACTTGCAGTTCCTTGCCCGGTACTCCATAAATAACTAGAACCACCAGATCCCGTTAAAGTTGCCGAACCATAATTTGTCGATCCAAAAAAACCAGGAGTTGAACATGCAACAGCGTCTGATCCTGCATTTGCCGTTGGTACCACCGTGGTATTGATGACATAAACTTGATTCAATGGATTTCCGCACATGTCATTCATATTATTGACTGTCATGTTGTATGTCCCAGGAACTAATGCAGGTGAAACTGATATTACAACACTATTTGTTTTTCCACCATTACAATTTGTCGTAGTCAAGGACACAGTATAACCAGGTAAAGAAAAATCACTTGCCTGTAAAGTAGTACAATTTATATATTCTGAAAAATTTACAGTAAATGTAGAAGCTGAAGCACAATTCGTACTGTATGCATTGGTAATTGTTGGAGGAGTATTATCAGTTACAGCAACAGTTCCAGCTATATTTTGAAAATTCAAATTGAATCCTCCATTCGTCCCACTATAATAATTAATACAAATGGCATACGTCTTCGTCGTGTTTACAGCAACTAGAGAATTATTTGTTGTCCCACTGGAACCTTGTGAATTTGAAGATCCTGAAGAGTTCAAACCTGTTGCCCCTGTAGTTGCAGAAAAATTACATGAAAGCTCTGTTTTACTTGCACATCCAGATGTTATATCCCAAAGTACAAAATCATAATCAGTTGTTCCTGTCGGCGTTATCATAAAATCGATATTACCATTGGCTTGTGGTGTAAATGAATACCAAACAGAACCTCCGCTTCCTGTACCGGAATAACATCCACCAGTATCATCGTTTACGTTCCCCGTATTGTCATATTGATTTGCTGATGTATTAACTGTTGAATTACTGCAAAGAGGGATTGCACCGATACAATCACTTTCAGGCAAAGTAACCTTCTCATGTAGATCAGGAATATATTCTTTTACAATTGCCTTCCAACCTTGTGCCGTGCCAACAGAATTGCGAGGTTCATATACAAAAGTAAAAGCCTTTGCTTTCAAATTGAATGGTTTAAAGTAGCCATCATATACTCCAATCAATAAAGAGGTATCAACTCCTGAATATATTTTAAAAATTGCACCTGAAGGAATTTTTATTTCATTGAAAATTAATTCAATGTATCCATACGGAGCTTTGATTGTTGAAATCATGAAGCTATTTTGAAAATCTCCAAACTCGCCACCTTCATCATAAACAATAGCATTATTGGTCACAAAAAGCTGATCGTTAACTAATTGGATATTTTCTTGCGCAATTAAACTTGTCGTAAAAAGGAAAAAACAAATAAATCCTACTATTTTCATATTCTATATGTTTGTTACAAAATTCTGCAGACAAGCATATAATTGGGGTTTCAGAGCACAAAATTACTCTCTTAAAAACGCTTAATTTGAGGGGTTAGCCCCTCAAATTGAATAGTATCTATTTATTGACAAGCTTAAGCACAAATGTTGATTTTTTAACGCGACATTTTCGTGTTATTGCAAATTTCTTCAACAATATCTGAATAGTCTAGAATTGAATTTGCTTTCTTAATTTTTCGATAAACACGTGACTCATCATCAAATGAAGCGGAAAAGTACTCCCAGAAATGTTTCATTTTTATCAATACATTTCCTTCGTTTGAACTTTCTTTTAACTGACTATCCAATAAAAGTTGAACAAATTGATAAAACACTTCTTTCCAATCTTCGGGCATTTCATCCTCATCTTCTTGAATCATTTCAAAGAGAAACGGATTTGAAACAGCTCCTCTACCTATCATCCAATGGTGAATTGATGGAAAACGTTGTTTCAACATTCTAAAATCCTTAACTGAAACAATATCTCCGTTATAGATTAATTTGTGATTGGTTAACGGAATCGATTCTTCAAAACGATCATGATCACAATTTCCTGCATATAATTGTTTACCATACCTCGCATGCACAATCACTTCACTTAATGGGAATTGATTCAGAGCAGGAAGAAGCCTTAAAATATCAGATGTGTCTTCATATCCCATCCTCATTTTTATTCCAATTGATAGATTGGTTTTTGGAATTACCTCTTCCAAAATAGAAAGTACTTTTTCTGGCTTATTTAAAATTCCAGAACCTAAATCACGTTTTGCCACCATTGGATAAGGACAACCTAAATTCCAATTCACTTCTTCATAGCCTAGACCGGACAAATAGTTCGCCATGACCATAAAATCATCCGCACAGCACGCCATTAATTGAGGAACCACAAGTTCAAACGGATTGTTTTTAGGAAGTACATCTTGTTTTGGACCTTCTTTTATTGTTCCATCATTTGACATTTTGAGATAAGGTGCATAAAAACGGTCAACATCACCTAAGGTTTGCTGAAATGCATTCCGAAAATGATGATCTGTAAAACTTTGTAAGGGCGCTAAATACAAAAAGTCTCTCACGTCTTTTTTTTACAAAGTTAATTTTCTCAATAATAGTTCACACACCTTGAATATTCACAAATTATCTAAAAATGTACATATCGACCAATTAAGAGTTGTTTTTAAACAAATAATGTCATAATTTTCGTCTTGCTAAGAATTATCTCTATGAATACAGCAATAACAGAAGGAGTACAAATATCGGTCAATACCCAATTTAGAGCAGATTTGTCCCAAATTTTAACTAGTCAATATTTCTTTAATTATCGTATTTCGATTGAAAACCACAATCCGTTTGATATCCAATTAATTTCAAGAGATTGGTATATTTTCGACTCATTAAATGAGCCTAATTTTGTTTCTGGAAGTGGCGTTGTTGGTGAACAACCATTGCTTAAACCAGGTAAAAACTTTACGTATACTAGCGGCTGTGAATTATTATCTGAAATTGGTTTCATGAAAGGTTTCTATACCTTTAAAAACCTGAACAATGGAAAATTATTTCAAGTAATTGTTCCAACATTCAAATTAATTTATCCTCCGAGACTTAATTGATTTTCTTCTTGTAAATTCCTAAGAATATTAGTGCCAATACAAAAATTACAAGTGCTGCATACAATAAATACGTTTGGTATTTTTGATTATTTAATTGTTCATTTATTCTAGCTTCATAGGAATCATTGCGGTTTGCCAACTCCATTTCTTCCAGTAGCTGAAGTACATCATGATTTTCAGTTTGCTCAATCGCTAACTCACTGTAGTATTTCTCTAAAAGTTCTGAATAACGTTCTGAATAAACTAAGGCTTTTTCAAAGTCCTTTTGCATATTATACATGTCAGAAATTGCCAAATTGACATCCATTTCTTCTTTCAACAACTTTTTACTTTTGGAATAATTTTCACACAGTTGATAATAATCCAACGCTTTGTCAAATTGTTTCAATTCGACATACAACCCACCAATGTTATAATAACTTTCAGAAATTGATTTAGCATTTTTAGTTTTCAAGCGCAATTCAAGGGCTTTTTGAAAATAGGCCAAACTTGAATCAGTTTTACTTTCTTCAAAGTAAGTAATTGCCATATTATTATAAGCATGCGCAATGATCGCTTTCGATTTAGATTTAAATCCAAAACCAGCACTTTTTTGAAAATATTCTTTTGCTAATGCATGTTTCTTTCGAATCAAAGCAATTTGTCCTAAATGAGCGTATGCATTTGCAACTGATTCCAACTTACCGATTTTCATTGATTCCTTTTTATAATGCTGTAAATAGGCTTCTGCTTTGTCGTAATTGCGTAAATTGATATATGCTTGGGCTAAATTCGCTTCAGCCAAGAATGCAGAGGTTGGATCAGGTGAGTTTTTTCCACATTTCAAAGATTTTAAAAAGAACTTTTCAGCTAATACAGGTTTACCGGCGTACAAATAACCATTACCAAGTTCATTTAAGACTTCGGTTTGAATCAAGAAATCTTGGCGTTGTTCAAAATAAGAATTAGAAGATTTTAAATACGTTAATCCTTTTTCTGTTTCACCTGTGCGAATCAAATAACTACCCAATGATCGTTTTCCTACATTAATCGCAAAGTTGTTTTTATTTTCCAGCCCTAAGAATAGAATCTCGAACGCATCAATTTTCAATGAATCCAAATTATTTCGCATGAAATAATTCCAATTTTCAAGTGATTCAATTGCTCGTAACTTTATATCTTGAACAGAAATCTTAGAAGACTTTGAATTCAACTCTTGAGCATTCAGTTGTAATGAATTAAATTGTAGTAAAACTATAAATAAGATAGGTAGTTTCATAACACTGTTTTTTCCATTGAATGATTTGTAACAATCTTCTTTGCAAGGATAGCGAACATTCGTTACTTTTGCAAAAAAAACATTGTCTATGTCAAACGCAATTTTCCAAGTTCCAGTAGCGAAAAATGAGCCTGTAAAAGGGTATGCTCCTGGATCACCTGAACGTGATTCTTTACTGAAAAAATATAACGAATTATACAACCAAGCTCCAATCGATATTCCAATGTACATTGGAGGAAAAGAAGTTCGTACGGACAACAAAAAACCAATGAATCCGCCTCATGAGCATGCAAAAGTGTTGGGTCATTTTAACTATGGTGATGCATCGCATGTACAACAAGCTATTGATGCTGCATTGGCTGCAAAAGCGGAATGGGCAAATTTACCATGGGAAGAGCGCGCTGCAATTTTCTTGAAAGCTGCTGATTTATTGGCTGGACCTTTCAGAGATAAAATGAATGCTGCAACTATGTTGGCACAATCTAAAAATGTATTTCAAGCTGAAATTGATGCGGCGTGTGAGTTGATCGACTTTTTCCGATTCAACGTTCAATATATGACGCAGATTTATAAAGAACAACCAGAATCGTTACCAGGAATGTGGAACCGTTTACAATATCGTCCGTTGGAAGGATTTGTATTCGCTTTAACGCCATTTAACTTTACATCAATTGCTGCTAATTTATGTGCAGCTCCAGCAATGATGGGGAATGTTGTTGTTTGGAAACCTGCAGATTCACAAGTGTATTCTGCACAAGTAATCATGGAATTGTTCAAAGCTGCTGGTGTTCCAGACGGTGTAATCAACATGGTTACAGTTGACGGTCCAGTTGCTGGAGATATCATTTTCAAAAACAAACATTTTGCTGGTTTACACTTCACAGGTTCAACAGGCGTTTTCCGTCACTTGTGGAAAGAAATTGGTAACAATCTAGAAAACTATAGAACGTATCCACGTATCGTTGGAGAAACAGGTGGAAAAGATTTCATCATGGTGCACAAATCTGCTGATGCTGCTGAAGTAGCAACTGCAATGTCTCGTGGTGCTTTCGAATTCCAAGGACAAAAATGTTCTGCTGCTTCCCGTGCTTACATTCCGTCAAATCTTTGGCCAGAGGTAAAACGCATCTATGTGGAGCAAGTGAATTCTTTCAAACAAGGAACGCCTGCTGATACGTCAAACTTTGTGAACGCTGTTATTGATAGCCGTGCATTTGATAAAATTGCTGGATACATCGATTATTGTAAAGCGCAAAGTGATGCTGAAATCATTACTGGAGGAAATTACGATAAATCAACAGGATATTTCATTGAACCAACAACTGTTGTTACAACAAATCCTAAATTCAGAACGATTAGCGAAGAAATCTTTGGACCAGTGTTAACAGTTTATGTTTACGACGAAAACAAATTCGAAGAAACATTGACTTTATTGGATGAAACTTCTGAATACGCATTGACAGGTTCAATTATGTCAAATGATCGTTACGCAATTAACTTGGCAACGAAAATGTTGGAAAATGCAGCAGGTAATTTCTACATCAATGACAAACCAACTGGAGCTGTTGTAGGTCAACAACCATTTGGTGGTGCAAGAGGTTCAGGTACAAACGATAAAGCGGGTGCAGCGATGAATTTATTGCGTTGGACTTCAGCAAGAACAATTAAAGAAACGTTTGTTCCACCTGTAGATTACAGATATCCATTCTTAGGTTAAGCACCTAAAATTAGATTAAAACGCCTTCAATTGAGGGCGTTTTTTTTGTGTCAAACAATTTTAACAGTTGAAGAATCAAAGATTTTATTGATTACAACGAAATATTTGCAGACTTTTGTACTGATTATGAGAAAAAAGGTTGAAATACTAGCGCCCGCAAAGAATCTTTTGCAGGGAATGTTGGCAATAAACTCTGGTGCCGATGCCGTATATATTGGTGCTCCAAATTATGGTGCGCGCTCAAATGCGACCAATCCAATTGAAGACATTGCTGAATTGGTGCGTTATGCGCATTTGTTTAAATCACAAGTGTTTGTGGTAATCAACACGATTTTATACGATAACGAATTAGATGATTGCCAAAAGTTGATTCATGAATTGTACAACATTGGAGTTGACGCCTTGATTGTTCAAGACATGGCGATTTTTGAAATGGACCTTCCTCCTATTGTGTTACACGCAAGTACGCAAGCGAATAATCGCGACCCGGAACAAGTAAAATTCTTGCATGAAGCGGGAATGGAACGCATTGTTTTAGCGCGCGAACTAAACTTAGATCAAATCAAAGAAATTCACGAAACGACAGACGTTGAATTGGAATTTTTTGTTTCAGGAGCATTATGTGTTTCTTTCAGTGGAAACTGTTATATGAGTATTGCTGGTGGAGAACGAAGTGCAAATCGTGGTTCTTGCGCACAAAACTGCCGACTTCCATATGAATTAATCGATGGAACGGGAACAACATTGATTTCAAGTAGTCATTTACTTTCTATTAAGGACCTTGATTTATCGGACCAACTTCCGAATTTAATTGAAGCGGGAATTACTTCATTCAAAATTGAAGGTCGCTTGAAAGATTTGGTGTATGTCAAAAACAATGTTGCCTACTTACGTCAAAAATTAGATACCTTTTTAGAAAATAACGAGGACTTCCAAAAAGCTTCTTCAGGCCGAACGATTATCAACTTCGATCCGCAAATGGACAGAAGTTTTAATCGTGGTTATACCGATTACTTCGTGAATCAACGTACGCAAAAAATTGGTTCGTGGGAAAGTCCAAAATCGAAAGGCCAATACATTGGAAAAGTTACTAATCATACGGATAAAGGCTATTTCATCGAAAATGCAGATCAATTAAACAATGGTGATGGTTTGTATTTCATCAATGAAAACGGAGAAGCGGATGGACTGCAAATCAATGTGGTATTGAACGACTTGGTAATTCCAAATACTTATAAATCAATTCCAGTTGGAACAGACATTTACCGCAACTCTGATGCTGCCTTTAATCGTTTGGTGGAGCGTGAAGATGCGACCATACGCAAGATTGGCGTTGAACTATCTTTGAATGAAACAGCTGAAGGTTTTGAATTGATTGTAATCGATGAGGATGGACATAAAAGTACAGCTTCATTCCCTGTGGAAAAGGAAGTTTCTAACAAGGGTGAACAAGTTTTAGAAGACATTAAAAAGAATCTTTCGAAAACTGGAAATACGCCGTTCATTGTTGATGAAATTGAACTGAATCTTACGGATAATTGGTTTTTAGCAAGTTCGAAAGTCAATGAATTGCGACGCGAAGCCTTGGATAAGTTGATTACTGTTCGCATTGATCAATATGTGCGCTTGGAAAGACAAATTGTAAAAACGGATCATCCATTTCCTGTCCAACAATTGGATTTCACCTACAATGTTTCCAACCGTTTGGCACGTCAATTCTACAAAAGACACGGCGTTATTGAAATTGAAAAAGCCTTTGAATTACAATGGGATCCTGGAAAATCGCGTGTAATGACAACCAAATATTGCGTGAAATACGAATTAGGCAAATGTCCGAAGTTCCAGCGTGAATCCATGGGAGAAAAAGTAGTTGAACCCTTGACATTGAAACATGGAGAAAACGAATACAAATTGAAATTCAATTGTAAGCCCTGCGAAATGGAAATCTGGGAAAAAGATGCAGAATTAACGTTTGAAGAAGATTTATAATAAAGACTATGAAATACTTATTACCACTTTTAATGCTTGGATTTTTAGTGAATTCATGCGCAAAGAAAAAAGCCGAAGAACAAGCAGCTGAAGACGATAAAATCATCCAGCAGTATTTAAGCGACCATGGTTTAACTGCAACAAAAACCAGTACAGGTTTATATTATATCATCGAAACACAAGGAACAGGACCAAGTTGTATTTCGTCTTCCGATGTGAAGGTTGCCTACAAAGGATATTTCACAGATGGATCTGTTTTCGATGAGAGCTCGGCTGCAGGTATCACTTTTAATTTACAAGGTGTAATTGCCGGTTGGACAGAAGGAATTCCATTTTTCAAAGAAGGTGGAACTGGGAAATTATTGCTTCCATCGGCATTAGGCTATGGAAAATCGGGCACGAATGGCATTCCTAAAAACTCAGTATTAATCTTTGATATTGAATTGTTACAAGTTTTATAATACCCATCAACTTAACATTTACCACAACTACCTAAATGGAATATCAAAAAAAATACGCCATACCTAAACTTAAAAATGAATTCTTGCTAATAGGCTGGGATCGTGGCTATAAGAACATCCAACTTTTTTACAAGGATCGACTTATTGAAACAATTAAAAACGCCTCTCAATTAAGAAAAGGGTTGACAATTCAAGACCAAGAATTGCATACGATTGAATTAAAATTCTCCGAATCTCCTATGGCGATTGATGTGATTTTCGATGGAATTCATTGTGCTACCAATGTTTCGCATCCTTTCAAGGAAATGAAAAAGTTTAGTCCTATTTTTTGGATGATTGCCATTTTCGGAATCTGTGCCTCGGCATTTGAATTAGCCATTAATTACAAATATCCCTACGCTTTTGTAATTGTCTTGATCATTGATTTACCGATTGTCATCGCCTATTTAATCAGTGCGATTTTTGTGAGTAAAGTAAAACCTTGGGCATTTTGGTTAGGATTTATTACTTATGCAATCGTATTTCTAATATCTGTTTTAGGATTTGTTCTTTCGTTAAACAGTTTTCTATTTGCCATTAACTTTATTATTCGCTTGACCTTTTTAATCTTTATGATACGTATGATTAAGACTGTCTTGAATGTATCAAAACACAAAAACTACATGAATTATTCAGGTGAACATTTAGATTTACTTGACAATTAATCTACTTCAAACACTTGAAATAATCGTACGGATCTTGTATTCATGGAAAAAATAGAAATAATCAATGATTAACTTTTAATTTATTAGTTGAATTTTAGTGCGAATAATATTTTATTCTTTTATTTTTGAGGCATTAACAAAAAACACGTATGAAATCACTCGTTATTTTCCTTTTTATCTTACTTCCAATTGTTTCTAAAGCAGACCCTGAATACAGCCTTGTTTTACGTTATTTAGTCAATTTACCTTCTGAAACAAGAGATCAGGAAGCCATCCAAGGGTTAAAGGATATGAATGTGTCAACCGAAGCAAAAAAGAATGTAGCTGTGATTGTTGCTACCACTATGAAGCGCTATGAATTAGCTTGGTGGATGACGGAAAATGGATATGTGAAACTTGAAAATATTGGTAGTATGTTTGCTCGACCATTCGCAGATAATCATACTCCAAACAGAACACAAATGTCAAGTCGCATTTATTCTGATGATGAGTTACTTGAATATGCAAAGAATTTTATTTCAACTGGGACGAAAGTTACGGCCGATGACGTTCAGTTAATTAATGGATTGAATTATCCTAAACTTGCAGAATACGTTGGAAGTCTACTTTCAAGTGACCAAACAAATGAGTTAAATGTTAAAACATTACGTGAATTATTAAACAATCGCCCTGTTAACTTCGAAGATGTTAAAGCACATGTTAACGCGACTAATGTTGTGGTACCTGCCGACATGCTCAGATACGCACGCATTGAAACAGTTGAGTTAACGCAATTTTTGATAGACCACGGTGCAGATATACATGCAGATGATGTGTTAGCAAATGGAATCAACAATGGAAGTGTCGAAGTAGTTAAATTTCTTCTAGAAAAAGGAGCTAGCCCTTGTCGCAATCCAAACACGAAAAATGATCCACTGGAAAAAGCTGAACACTTTAAGAAAAAAGCAAAATCGAAAGAACGTGCTACAAAAATGAAAGCAATCATTAAAGTTGTGAAACCAGCCGCTAAAAATTGCGCGGAATAACTAATGACCGCAGTTAATTAAACCGTTTGGAGATTCTGAATTGTTCTGTTTATTTACTTCAAACACTTGAAATAATCGTACGGCTCTAAGCATTCGTTGCACTGGTAATGTGCTTTGCAGGCTGTACTTCCGAAAAGACTTACCATGCGTGTATTGCGTGAGCCGCATTTTGGACAAGGAACAACTGTTGGTTCTGAAAACAAAACGCTTTTGTCTACTTCATTTTCAGGTGGAGCAATTCCGTATTCTAACAATTTGGCTTTCCCTGATTCAGAAATCCAATCGGTGGTCCAAGCGGGAGCTAAAACCAAATCAACTGAGACGTTTGGAATGCCCTTTTCGTTTAATTTTTCAATGATTTGTTCTTCAATCATTTTCATAGCAGGACAACCGCTATATGTTGGAGTAATCGTAATAAAACACTGATCATTTTCAAGCCTTACCGCTCGAATTACACCAAGATCTACAACTGTTAAAACTGGAATTTCAGGATCAGCAACTTCTTCTAAATAGCCCCAAATGTCATTTTCTGTTACCATTGCATATTAGGATAAGCTCGCTGCATGTATTGCAACTCTGCTAAGATATAACCTAAATGCTCAGAATGCAAGCCTTTTCTTCCTCCTTCTTGTTTCCAATTATTGGTAGGTATTGTCAAGGTTGCTTCTGTTAAAACAGCTGTTACAGTTGCATTCCATTCATTTTGAATCTCTTGCAAACTTGGAACGATTCCTTTCTCAACTAATTCAGCGTCAACCTCATCTGTGAAAAATAATTCGTTTGTATAACGCCATAAAGTGTTCAATGAATCTTGAATACGTGCATTTGATTCTTCTGTACCATCTCCTAAACGAATCACCCATTCTGATGAATGTTTCAAGTGGTATTTCGTTTCTTTCAATGATTTTTCAGCAATTGCAGCCAAGTGTTTGTCCGTACTGTGTTGTAATTTTTCAAACAAAGGTTTGCGATACGCATCAAAGAAAAACTGACGCAACATTGTCATTCCGAAATCGCCGTTTGGTTGTTCGACCAACAATACATTCTTGTAATCACGGTCGAAACGCAAAAATGCCAAAGCATCTGCATCGCGTCCTTTACCTTCCAATTCTCCAGCATAGCCCAACAAACTTGTTGCTTGTCCAACTAAGTCCAACGAAATATTTGTCATGGCAATATCTTCTTCTAAGATAGGTCCGTGACCGCACCATTCCGATAAACGGTGACCAAGAATTAAACTATCATCGCCCAAGCGAAGTACGTATTCAAAAAGTGAATTCATTTTAAATCAATCAAGTTGTTAACTAACGAGCAATCTTACATGTGCGAAATACCATCTGGCACGTCGTAAAATGTTGGGTGACGATACACTTTCGAATCTGCTGGTTCGAACAAAGAATCTGCATCTGATGGATCTGAAGCCACCAAATTATTTGATTCAACAACCCAAATACTGATTCCTTCTGATCGACGTGTGTAAACGTCACGTGCATTTTCAATTGCCATGTGAGCATCTGCAGCGCGCAAACTTCCAACATGTTTATGATTTAATCCTGCCTTGCTACGAATAAAAACTTCCCACAATGGCCATTCTTTTTTTGTCATCTTCACTTATTTTTGATGGTTTAACTTCCTAAAAAAGTCAACCTTTATCAATCGTTATTTTATTATCTGATTGGAATTATGCGCTTTTACGAGCAGCACGTTTTGCAGCAAATGCATTCGCAGCTTCTCTCACCCACATTCCGTTTTCTTTTGCTTTGCGGCGTGCATCCACACGTTCTTTGTTGCAAGGACCGTTTCCTTTCACTACTTCCCAGAATTCTGCCCAATCGATTTCACCAAACTCATAATGTCCAGTTTCTTCGTTGAATTTTAAATCTTTATCTGGAACTGTTAAGCCGATTAATTCAGCTTGAGGAACTGTCACATCCACAAATTGTTGACGTAATTCGTCGTTTGTGTGACGTTTAATTTTCCATTGAACAGATTGTGCCGTGTGTTTCGAATCAGCATCACTTGGACCAAACATCATTAACGACGGCCACCAGAAACGGTTCAAAGCATCTTGCGCCATTGCTTTTTGTTCAGGAGTTCCTTGTGCTAATTGTGTCATGATTTCAAAACCTTGACGTTGGTGAAATGATTCTTCCTTACAAACACGCACCATTGCACGCGCATAAGGTCCGTACGAACAACGACACAAAGGAACTTGATTCATAATCGCCGCACCGTCGACTAACCAACCAATTGCGCCCATATCGGCCCAAGTCAGTGTTGGATAATTGAAAATTGACGAATATTTCGCTTTACCAGTATGTAAATCATCGATTGTTTCTTCGCGATCAGCACCTAGGGTTTCAGTGGCACTGTACAAATATAATCCGTGACCCGCTTCATCTTGTACTTTCGCAAGAAGAACAGCTTTACGGCGTAAGTTTGGTGCGCGTGTAATCCAGTTACCTTCCGGCAACATTCCTACAATTTCTGAATGTGCATGCTGTGAAATCTGACGAATCAATGTTTGACGATACTCTTCTGGCATCCAATCATTCGGTTCAATTTTTACATCATTGTCAATCTTTTCTTGGAACTTGCGCTCCAAGTCTGAAATATTAATGTCTCTCATAACGGTTTTCTCTCAATGACAAATTTAAGGAAATAACTTTAGTGAAATAAACAAGTGAGGATAAAAAAGGTTTGCGAAAGCAATAAATATAAATGAGTAACATATTCGTGACTTATATGTGAATTTTCCAAGGTATTCGATTAATCCATCCAACAAATCAGCCTTTTTTACGAGACAAATGCTTAAATTTGGGGCTTAAAAAATAAATTTCATGACTCCAAAGTTTCATAGCTTGCAAATTGCAGATGTTCGTAAAGAAACAGAAGACACTGTATCTATTGCATTTGAGGTTCCAACAGCTTTAAAATCCGACTATTCTTTTTTACCGGGACAGTATTTGACATTGAAAGCGATTATCAATGGTGCTGATACGCGTCGTTCGTATTCTTTGTGTTCTGCTCCGTTTGAAAATGAGTGGCGTGTCGCTGTTAAGCAAGTGGAAAATGGAGTTTTTTCAACGTATGCCAATGCTTCATTGAAAGCTGGAGATACGATGGAAGTAATGACTCCGACAGGAAATTTCTGTTTGAAACCAGATGCAAACGCGAAGAAAACCTATGCGTTATTTGCTGCGGGAAGTGGAATTACGCCGATTCTTTCGATTGCGAAAACAGCATTGAAGGAGGAGCCAAACAGTGAAGTAAATTTATTCTACGGAAATAAAAATTTCAACTCAATCATCTTCCGTGAAGAGGTTGAAGCATTGAAAAACACCTATATGAATCGCTTGCGTGTTGTACATGTATTGTCACGTGAAAGCTTAGGAAATCAAATTCAAAAAGGACGTATTAACAAAGAAAAATGTGACGATTTGTTCAAAGCATTTTTAGCAAACGATACCATCGATGCAGTTTATGTTTGTGGTCCTGAGGAAATGATTTTGGGTGTAAAAGATAGTATGCTGAAAAATGGTGTTGCTGAAAAAGCAATTCATTTTGAATTGTTTACAACGCCAGGTGTGAAGAAAACGGCTGATGTTGCTCCAAGCACTGAGGCAGCAATCGCTTCGAATGTTTCCATTATTTTGGACGGTGACACGATTGATTTGGCATTGAATTCGGATGGCGAAACAATTTTAGATGCTGCACAACGCGCTGGAGCTGATTTACCATTTGCTTGTAAAGGTGGTGTTTGTTGCACGTGTAAAGCGAAAATCATGGAAGGAACTGCAAAAATGGATGTCAATTATGCTTTGGAAAAAGACGAAGTTGAAGCGGGTTACATTTTGACGTGTCAAGCGCATCCAACAAGCGAAAAATTAATCGTATCATTTGACGAATAGAAATTATGGCATTATTTGGGATTTTTAAAAAAGATAAAGGCAATCAAGCAAAAAAAGGATTTTACGAAATTCCAGTTGGTGCCATCGAACGATTAACAAGCGATACCGTAAAAGTTGTATTTGATGTTCCAGCAGATTTGAGCAAAGAATTTCAATTTATTCCAGGACAATACATCAACATTGCGGCGGATATCAACGGTAAAGAAGAACGTCGTTCGTATTCGATTTGCAGTGGTCCAACAGAAAAATTAGCGGTTGCAGTAAAAGCGATTGCGAATGGAAAAATGTCGAACTTCTTGAACACTGAATTAAGTGCTGGAACTGAACTTCACATTTCGAAACCAGAAGGTTCATTCACGTTGGGTAAAGATGCGAAAACCGTTGTTGCGATTGCAGCAGGAAGTGGAATCACTCCTATCCTATCGATTGCAAAATCAATGAATAACACGAATGGAACGGTTCACTTATTTTATGGAAATAGAACGAAGGAATCAACCATTGCAGCCTACGAACTTTCGGCTTTAGCACATGTAAAAACAACCCATTTCCTAAGTGGAGAAACAGTTGAAGGAACGGTTCACGGACGCATCACGAAAGAATCATTCACCGAACAGATCAAAGCTAATCTTGATTTATTGAAAGCGGATGCCTTTTTCTTGTGTGGACCAGAACAAATGATCTTGGATGTAAAAGAAGCACTTGAATTGTTTGGCGTTGCGAAGGCTAAAATTCATTTCGAATTGTTTACCACTCCAGTTTTAATGAAATCGGAAGAACAAGTTGTTACTGCAGCGTTCAAAGGAATGAGTAAAGTTAAAGCGATTTTAGATCACGAAATGATTGAATTCAACTTAGCGACAGACGGAAAATCCCTGTTGGAAGCAGTTGAAAACGAAGGAATGGATGCACCTTTCTCATGTAAAGGCGGTGTTTGTTCGTCGTGCAAAGCGAAAATCAAAAAAGGAAGTGCTTCAATGAAAATCAATTATTCGTTAACGGATAAAGACATTGAAGAAGGCTATATTTTGACATGTCAAGCACATCCAACGAGCGAAGAATTAATTATCAGTTTCGATGAATAAGAAAACAATCGTTGTTGTTGGTGCCAGCCGCGGAATTGGACATGCACTTGTTCAACTTTTGGCAAGCAATCCAAATCACGAGGTTCTTGCTTTGTCGCGTGACCTTGAAAAAATGAAAACTGCTTTTCACGGAATGACCAATGTTGTTCCAATGGCATTTGATTTAAGTTCGAATGTTCGTGCACAAGCCGAAGGCATTTTTTGGAACCTTGACAAAATAGATGTATTGATTAACAATGCTGGTTTATTGGTCAACAAACCGTTTACAGAATTGAGTCATGCTGATCTATCATCATGTTACCAAGTAAATGTTGTTGGCGTCATGGAAACCGTTCAAGCAGCCGTTTCGAAGTTGAATTCAACTGGAAGTCACATTGTGAACATCAGTTCGATGGGTGGATTTCAAGGAAGTGTTAAGTTCGCTGGATTGAGCGCCTACTCTACTTCCAAAGCTGCTCTGTGTAGTTTCACCGAATTATTTTCTGAAGAATACAAAGATTCAACGATAAAAATGAATTGCTTATGTCTTGGAGCTGCTCAAACAGAAATGTTAGAAGAAGCGTTTCCAGGCTACGAAGCTCCAGTTTCTGCAGAAAAAATGGCGGAATACATTGCTGATTTTGCTTTGAATGGTAATCAGTGGTTTAATGGGAAAATATTGCCGGTTTCGTTATCCACCCCGTAATAGAGCATGGAACATAGAACATCGACCTTGAAAGATTTCTAGTCACTAATTTGTTACTTTTAAAAAAAACTACATTTACACTAAAAACAAAACGACTTGTTCAACTTTCGACGACATAGAAAAAATTTGAGTGAAGCAGAGCTAATTGAATTGGCGAAGCAAGATTCGTTTTATTTCGGTGAATTGTATAACACCAATTTTGATCGCATATTCCGGTTTGTATTTAAGCGCTTGGGTGGAAATGAAGAAGTTGCTGGTGATTTGACTCAACAAACCTTTATCAAAGCCATGGCGAACATTGGCAAGTACGAAGATCGTGGCTTGCCGTTTTGTAGTTGGTTGTATCGCATTGCGCAGAACGAGGTTTCGATGTTTTTTCGAAATTCGAAGAACGTACATACGGTAGATATTGATGCTGGTAAATTCAAAGATTTGTGTGATGAAGCCAATTTAGGGAAATACATGTCGGCAGATGATCAAGAACAGTTGGTTGAATTGTTGAACGGTATGGAACAAGAGCATTTGGATTTAATTGAATTGCGCTTTTTTCAAGAAATGAGTTTCAAAGAAATTGCTGATATTTACAGTATTACCGAAGCAAATGCAAAAATGCGTGTTTACCGCATATTGGAGAAGTTAAACAAAAAGTGGGTAGATGCCACAGAACGTAGCGAACACTAAGATGAGAAAGTTTTCAATCAAGACGGATAAAAATTTAGAGCCAACTGACGAGCAAATCAAGCGTCAGAAGGACTTCTCGCGTTTGCATCACGATTACGAACGTTTAACGAAACGCGGAAAAAAACCCATTTACCGCGATCCGAAATTGTATTTATTGTTTGTGATTATTGGGGTGATTTTACTTTTGCTGTTTCTAGAAAACTAAAAAATCCAGCTCTTTCGAACTGGATTCATTCGGTTTAATTTGAAAACTGACTTGTATTCAAAAGAAATAACAACCTATTTTATTTTTTCGTAATTTCATCTTCAAATAACATTGAATTGAGAATCACGTCACTAGTACTACTTTGTATTTGTTCCTTTGCTCTTAGAAGTTTAGGACAAGATGTGCATTGGTCACAATTCAATGATAATCAACTCTATCAAAATCCTGGACACGCAGGTCATTTCAATGGTGATTACCGTTTTATTGCCAACTATCGCAATCAATGGCGAAGTGTTACTGTTCCGTTTAGTACGTTTGCGATGTCAGCTGATACGCGATTACGCACTCTCCCGAACCTTGGTGTAGGATTATCATTTTTCAATGATGCCGTTGGAGATGGAAAACTGCGCACTATTGAAGTTCAAGGAAATATTTCTTACTTATTTAAATTGACTCAGGATTCAACGCATATTCTACGACCAGGAATTAACATTGGGATGAACCATCGACAAGTAAATTGGGATCAATTCTATTTCGATAATCAATTCAATGGAATCACCTTTGATCCTTCTTTGCCAACGGGAGAAACCTATCAAACCGATCGCAAAACAAATTTTTCCTTTGGACTTGGAACCATTCATGAATACTATAAAAACAAGCGTTTTAAACTCATCAGTGGAATTGGTTTTTATAATTTAAATCGTCCCAATCAAGGATTTTATACGCAAGTGATTCCTAGAGATATTCGTATGAATGTATTTTCAAAAGGATTGTTCAAATTGGATCCAGATTGGGATATCGTTCCTTCTGTTCAATTCTCTGTTCAAGGAAAATACCGCGAATTGATACTCGGTTCTAGTGTAAAATATACTTTAGTTGAAAAAGCTGGAAACTATAGAGCACTTTACGCTGGAATGTGGTTCCGAAATCGAGATGCGGGCTATTTGAGCGTCGGAGTAGATTACCAAGATTGGTTTGTCGGCTTGAGTTATGATATCAACGTTTCGAAATTAGTACCAGCAAGTAATGCACGCGGAGGTTTTGAGCTAGCAGCCCGTTATATTCTCAATCATTTCAAACCGAAAAAAATCGCACATCGCGTATGCCCAGATTATATTTAATTGTTGTCTTTTTCTTCACTATTATTGGTGGACTTCATGCACAATCAAAATTGGGTAGCTACTTGAAACATGCCCAAGAAAAATATGAAAAGGGCGACTACTACTATGCGGTAGAATTATATGAAAAAGCCATGGAGCTGGATTCAAATTCTGTTTCGATCTTGTGGAATTATGCCGAAACATTAAAAGCATACAAAGATTATCGCAAAGCAGAATATTATTATGGTAAAGTGTATGAGCGGGAAGAAGGCGGAATTTATCCAATGTCCTTGATCAATTATGGCTTGATGCAAAAACAGAATGGTTCATACGACGCTGCGATTGAAACTTTTAAGAAAGCAAAGAAAAAATTTACGAAGGATAAGAAATCCTATATGTATCTAAAAGCTAAACGGGAACTTGAATCCTGTTTATGGGCAAAAACGGCATTAAAAGATACGGCAGATGTTCTATTTTCTAGATTACCAGAAACCGTAAACACGCCTAATTCTGAATTTGGTCACAACCTATGGAATAGTGTATTGTATTTTTCTTCACTTCGTGCGGATTCGGTTAGTTCGTCTGAAGAAGTGTACACTTCTGATTACAAAACACGCTTGTATTCTTCGAAATTGGATTCTGTTTTTGAACCATCAAAGCGCATTGAGGATTTATTTTTCGAAAAATTGAATACTGGAAATGGAAGCTTTTCATTGGATGGAACGCGTTTCTATTTTAGTTTGTGTGCCGATGAAAGCTACAACTACAAGTGTAAAATCATGGTGGCTTCTTATCGTGACAATAAGTGGTTTATGATTGATTCCTTAGGCGAAATCATCAACGAAGCTGGTAGCAACACAACAATGCCGCACATTGGATTATTGGAAGGTAATGAAGTGCTGTTTTTTGCTTCAGATCGCGAAGGTACAGAAGGAGGGATGGATTTATGGTATTCGATTATCAAGAACGGTAATCAATATTCAAAAGTTAGAAATCTTAAAACGTTGAACTCCATCGACAATGAATTAAGTCCTTGGTGGGATGAAAAAAGCAAACAAATGTACTTCTCCTCTAGCTGGCATGACGGATTTGGAGGTTACGATATTCACAGTTCTCAATTTACAACCGTTTTTGAAGCACCGCAAAATATTGGATTACCGTTTAATAGTCCAGCCAATGACATTTACTATTTCAAATCTGGCGACACCAGTTATTTTTCAAGTAATCGCATTGGTGTTTTGTATAGTAAGAACCCAACATGTTGTTCAGATATCTTTTCTGCTCATCCTCCGGTCATTATTATTCCGCCAACTCCTGTTGAAACACTTGCCGACTTAAACAAGCGATTGCCAGTGACGTTGTATTTTCACAACGATTGTCCGGACCCTAAATCCCGTGATACCTTAACCCGTGTTAATTATATCTCAGGATATGCTGAATATCGAGCGATGTTAGAGAAATATCAAACGGAATATTCTACTGGATTGGCAAATGAAAAAGCGGAAGAAGCCAAAGAAGATATCGAAAGCTTTTTTATTGAATATGTCGATCAAGGTGTGAAAGACCTTAATCTGTTTAGAGATTTGTTGTTAGATGAATTGAAAAAAGGAGCGAAAATTAATATAACTGTGAAAGGATTTGCAAGTCCATTGGCAAAAACGGACTATAACGTGAATTTGACCAAGAGACGCATCAGTTCACTCGTAAATTATTTGATGGAGTATGACAACGGAGTATTTAAACCGTATTTAACGAATACAGCACCGAATGGTGGGAAAGTTATTTTTACGCAGGTTCCTTTTGGGGAATACACAGCCAATAAATTGACAAGTGATAATTTCCATGATCAAAAGAATTCAGTTTATTCGCGTGCAGCAGCAATTGAGCGTAAGATTGAGATTCAAAGTGTCGATTACTTAACCGAAGATAGTTTGGCGTTTATTACATCTGTTTCTCCGCGCTTCATCGATTTACAAGCAATCAAACAAAGTGCAAGTTTCACAAAAACAATCACCATTACGAATAAAAGCAACGAGGTTTTAACCATAAAAGAATTCAGTGTTGACAATGCGTATTTGACGATTTCTAGCCCTATGAATATTCCTGCAAAATCGAGTATTCAAGTTAGCTACTCATCCAATAAGCCATTACCTGCAGGATTGTTTTCATTTGGTTCTAAAATTTATTTTGAAAACTATCCAAATCCGCTGACCATCATGATTAATGGTGAATGTTTTTAATTGAATATTCAGATTTGATGAAACTCCGCAATTGATTATCTTTGGACACAATTTAAAATAAATGACTCAAGAAAATATACTTCCACCAGTAAAACGACCTCGTTTATATTTCATCGATATTGCGCGCTCTTTTGCAATTTTATTAATGCTGGAAGGACATTTCATTGACCATACTCTAGGAGAACAATTTAGAAGCCCAGACCCTCATTTTGTAAACCCAGACTTTTTGGTTTACGACATTTGGCATATTATTCGTGGCTATACTTCACCAATGTTCTTAACAATGACGGGTATGGTATTCGTTTATCTTTTGTATGGTTCAAATGCAAAACCATTTAGAGAAAACAAGCGCATTACCAAAGGATTCAAGCGCGTAATTGAATTGCTTTTTTGGGGATATTTATTGAACCCTCGCAGTTTCCATATTCTACAATGTATTGCTTTCGGAATATTAGGTTTATTGTTGGTTTACGGATTGTACAAGTTAATCAAAGTAATTCCTTTATGGGTTTATTACTTTGTCATTAGTGCATTGATTTTTAGTTGTTATGCGCCACTAAGCGAAATCAAATTGGATGGCGAGAAAATTCCTTGGCCATATGGTTGGCCAGATTTTATTCAGAATATGATTCACGCACCAGGAGGACGATCATTATTCCCTTTAGCACCGAGTTTAGGCTATACCTTCTTCGGAGCGGGAGTTGGTGTTGTTTTACATTCTGTTTGGATCAATAAAACAAAGTGGAACATTCCATTGTTTTTGCTGACAATCGGTTTATCCTTTACCTTTTATTCAACAGAGATTTTAACCTTCGTAGATACTTTAGGAGGATTTATTGGATTGGATTTTGAGAATTTGGTTCTTTCCAATTGGCTCTATGAAACCATGGGAGTTGTTTTCATCGTATTGAGTCTACTTTCCACATTTGAAAGACTTGTAACAATCAAAGAGAATCTGTTTATCCGAATAGGTCAAAACACACTTTCCATTTTCATTATTCACATGATGTTGTTGTATGGAGCAGTAATTAAAATTGGAATCGGAACATTTTTCAGTAAAACGCATAATCCATTGAATCCCTATGAAGCAGGAATTGGCGCAGGATTGTTTATTGCGCTATTTGTCGTAATGATCTACTACATTGAACCGCTTACCAATTGGTTCGATCGCATGCTTGACATCATTATCCCAATTCGTAAACGAATCAATAAATAGGCTTAAGATTTTTTCTTAGGTGCAGGTTTTTTAACTGGTGGTGCAGGGAAAAAGACATCTTGTTCGTATTCACGAATTCCACAATCATCATAAACCTTCAATTTTATCGTGTAGGTACCTGGTTGTTTATACGAATGACTAGTGAATTTATATTTGGAAGTCGTTTTATCACCAAAGTCCCAAACCAATGAATCTGCTTCCTTGAAGTAAGATTTACAGCTTACTTTGTATTTTTTTGTGGTGGGATTACTTTCTGTTTTAGCAATAAAAAATGTGTTTTTCCGAAGATCGCAGTTATCAATATGACTAAGTACATACTTGTAGGTAACATCATGAATTGTTTTCATTTGCTCGGCCGGATAAGTAGTTAAAGGTGCTCCTTCGAAACTTCTTTTATAAATCGCTGCATAAAATGTTGATGCCACCAAATAAGAACCAATTGGACTTGGATGATGTTCATCTGCATCAAATAAATTAATTTCTGGATGTTTGTTTACGATCTCTCTCCATATCATTCCAACAGGAACAATTGCTAAATCAAATGTATCCGCAATGTATCGTGCTCCATTTTCAATTTTCATGGCCATTTCGTCAAACGAATCTGTATCTGTTCGTTCATCGAATCCATTTTTATAGCCCCACGTTTCATACAAGAGAATATTCGTACACGCGTTATTTGCGCGTATAGAATCCATTATCTGTTGGAAATAAGGAATAGTAGCCTCATTGATAGAATCTTTATCGAAAATCAATTCTCGACTGAATGGTTGTATGATTACGTAATCCCATTTCTTAGAATTGATTGTTTTAAATAATTCGGGACGTGCGCAATGCATTTTTAACGTATGATTGCTTTTTGCTTCCATTTCGACGAACACTTTTTGATCAAGTGATTTTGCCAATTTGTCAAATTGTTTTGGCATTGCATTCATGTGGGTGAATGAGTTCCCGATAAACAATATTTTCAATGGTTCAGTTGCAAATAATGCACTCACTGAAACAAACAAACTAAAACTAAGCAACAGAGCTTTCATAACCAATTATTCATTTTGTTTTAAGCCTCTAGCAATTGTTTTGCCAAAGCGATTTGTTCTTCTGCAGGTAATGACAGTTTTTGTTTCGAAAAATCCATATCCGTTACTGAATCGATTGGAATTAAATGAATGTGTGCATGCGGTACTTCAAGACCAATAACCGTAACACCTATTTTCTTGCATGGAAGAACTCGCTTCATTTTTTGAGCTACTTCTTTAGAAAAGATCATCATTTCACTCAGAAGTTGATCTTCCATATCAAAAATGAAATCTACCTCCACTTTTGGTATTACCAATACGTGACCTTTCTTCAGAGGCATAATATCCAAAAAAGCCAAGAATTGATCATTCTCGGCTACTTTGTAACAAGGGATTTCTCCCTTAATTATTTTAGAAAATATTGAACTCATTAACGTGAAATTTCCATTACTTCAAATTGAACAATTCCATTTGGTGTGTGGATATCTGCTATTTCACCTTGACTTTTTCCAAGTAGTCCTTTTCCAAATGGTGACTCAACAGAGATTTTTTTAGCCTTTAAATCAGCTTCATTCTCTGCTACGAGCATATATTCCATTTCCATTCCATTGGTTACATTTTTGATTTTCACTTTTGACAAGATGAAAACTTTAGAAGTATCAATGTTTGAATCATCAATTAAACGCGCATTTGCAAGAATCCCTTCCATTTTAGAAATCTTCATTTCTAATAATCCCTGAGCTTCTTTAGCGGCATCGTATTCGGCATTCTCCGATAAATCACCTTTATCACGCGCCTCAGCAATTTGATCTGAAATTGAAGGGCGTTGAACCGTTTTCATATGGTGCAGCTCATCTTTCAATTTTTTTAAACCCTCTTCAGTATAATAATTTATTTGTGACATTTTAATATGATTTAATCAGTACAATAAACAAAAACAAGAGAGCCCAAAGGACTCTCTTGTTCAACAAATATATAAAACTCTTTGTTTATTTCAAATTGATTGTAGCACCAATAGTATGAATAATTCCAAACACACCAGCGAAACGCGTAGCATATTCGATACCCAATGCATTTTTGCTTTTTCCAACCAATGCATCAACTGAGAAACCAGCTGTTGGACCAATTAACGCATTTGAACGATTTTCAGCAGAGAACAATTTTTTCTCATAAACAAAACCAGCTCTTAAATTGAATGCCATTTTCTCACGTGTCATTGCATAATCCAATCCTAAACGATATTGATCGTAAGAGAATGAATTTGCTGTAAATCCAAGTGCTAAGTTCAATTTGTTGTTTTCATTGAAGATGAAATCGTATGAACCACCGATAGCCAATAATGATGGCATTTCAAATGATGCAGAACGCTCTTCTAACGAAGCAATAATTCCAGTACTGTTGTATGTAATTTGTTGAGCTAAACCATCACCTTTGTATTTCATCACTGGACCAACATTTTTCAATGCGATACCAAATTTGATGTGGTCTTTATCTCCTGTTACATAACGGATACCTGCATCAATCGCAACACCGTTCGCTTTCAAGTTAGAAATACTCTCAGAAATCACTTTAAAGTTAATACCACCATAGATAGAAGCGGAGAATGAGCGAGCGTAACCAATATTAAAGATATTAGCTCTTGGTGTAAAGAAACCAATTCCACCTTCAGGGTTTGCAACTGTTGTAATTTCAACTTCACCAAAATTCATTGACTGAACACTTACAGCAATTACATCAGATTCAGAAATACGTTGTGCTAAACCTACACTATTGAATGCAATTCCAGCTTGTCCCATCCAGTTACTGTAATTGAACTTAATTTGCGTTTTATCCGCAAATGCCAATCCAGCGATATTTGAAAATGTTGCTTCAAGTCCATTCAAGTTTGCGATACCCGCATCACCAGAAGCAGCACCTCTAGCCCAAGGATTTGCTAGCATGTATGAAGCTCCAGCAGAACCTACACGGTCTTCATTTCCCGCATTCACCGCGAAGCTGCAAAATACAGCTCCAGCGATAAATACATTTTTAATAGTTATGATTGAATTTTTCATAGTCAATTAATTTTATCCGATTAAATACCTTGTAAGTCAACTTGTCTAACTCCACCGAAGAACTTAACAATTACTTCACCTACTTCTGGAACATCTACATGTATCAGGTAAACACCACTTGCAACCGGAATTCCTTTGTGGTTTGTTAAATCCCAATCCAATGAAGTAACCGGACTATCTTTCTTAAATGTTCTAATCAATTTACCATTTGTCGAATAAATTTTCACCGTACAAATCTCTGGTAAGTTTGTTATTTTCACTTTAGTATCCAATCGTGAACGCTCATACTCAGAAAATGCATAATAAGGGTTAGGAACCACATTAATCATTTTAAGAGCTTCAGCCAATTGATCTTTACTTGCAGTAACAGTTGAAATATCATCCATTGACCATGAATACATCGGCTTACCGTTGTTTTCACCTGACCCAACAAAGTCTTTGTATTCTTTGTTGATTCTTAATTTAATTGTAACGTCAGTAGATAATAATGTTTGACCTTCAGTTAATAATGGATTTGCAACCCAAGATAAACTTCCGTAAACTTCACGTTTTGCAGCTGCTGAGTTAGCTTCAACTTGAAGCATTTTTTGATACAACACATTTCCAGCTAATGATTCAGCATCGGCTTTAACGTAAGCAGGGAAATCAAATCCATTAGAGAAATCATTGATTGTTTTTTGTTTGTATGAATAAACATAGATTGGTTGAACCCCACCCATTAATGGATTACCAACCGCATCTGCAACGCGATCAGAAGGATTCCAAATCATGTCTGCACCACCTTCAGCTCCTAAGAACGAGTTTTCTCCAAATGCCATGTATAGACGAGCTCCTGACTCTAAGTCTACAGCATAACCTGGGAACCAACCCATACCTGTACCAGAACCATCATCATTCCCATCTTTATCCACACTTGGACTGTTTCTCATTTCACCTGGTTTAGCAGATCCAACATTTAACGCTTGATCTCTTCCCAACTCAATAACTGGACATCTTGTCCATAATGATTTATCAGATGTAATAACAATGTTTACACTAGGTAAGAAACTTATTGAAGCATTACTTTTAGCCGCACCAGGAGAAGTTAAGTTGTAGTATGCCATCGGCATATAATCAGCTTCATATCCAACCAACGTATGCGGAGCAATTGTACCTCCAAGAATTTTAGCAAATTTCTTATCTGGATCTAAACCAGCAATGTCGTCGTAATTACATGGATTACCCCAAGGTAATTCATCAGGCAAACAATCTGCTGCCTCTGATGCATAATCACCAGAACGAATCCAGTTAGTTGGGTAATTTGTTGCATCGTTATCAGAAACACCTGTCAACCAACGTTTCGAAGAATCGGCAAATGTAATTGATGATGAAATCATATCCGTAACATTTAAGTATGTTGTATTCGGAGTTGTTTCTTCGTACAATACTTGTTCAATTTGAACAGAGATACCCCATTGCGGAATGATTTGTTCATTATTAGTTGCAATCGTTTGTTCCGACTCAACAGAATCAATAAGATTACCATTTTTCTGATCGTAACGATAAATTGTCCACAAAGCAGAGTCAGCACCATTTCTATTTGACACGGTATAATCTCTAAATTTACATTCAAAATATCCATTTGCAAGATTCAATGGGTCAACTACTTTGATTCCAATTGGACCTGAACCATAATCATATTCTGGATTTTCAACAAACCCATTATTTAATACAGCATTCAACGTCGCAGTTGTAAATTCAAGTGCTCTATTTCCATTTCCGTAACCATCCATACGTGTAATACGTGGAGATGAACCATACTCAATGCGCTGAGCTGTACCACCTGCTTCTGGAGTTGGATTATGAGGAATTGCAGCTACAGAACTAATTGCAGAACCATCAAAACTCAAACGAGAAGAAATGTAAGGTAATTTTTGTCCATCCAATAACAAAGGATCATTTGGATCGTACTCTTTAAATTGGTTGTACGCATACGCTACAGCAATGTAGTAATATGTTTTGTGGTTTACCAATTTACGTGTACCAGATGCAAATTCATCTTCAGTTACTTGGAATGAGTGACGAATACCTGTGTTTTCTCCATCCACTTTTTCTACTGGAACAGAATAACCTAGGTCCTCATCATATTCAAAGTTGATGATACGACTAATATCATTTTTGATATCACATTGCGCAACTAAACGCGATTTCTCAGTATCATAAATATCAGCAATCGAAACATCTTCGCTTTTCAATTGGAAAATTTGATAACCTTCAAATCGGAAGAAACGGTCAACTGTAGGATCTGTAATATTGATTTCATCCTCTTGAATGTATGCTTCTCCTTTATTATTGGAAGAAGCTGGGTTCTCAAGCATCAAAATTAACTCATTCTCTAATTCTTGAATCGTTAATTTAGGAGCTGCAGGAGGATCAATAATTCTAAAACATGCGTCAAACAATGCTTGTGCTTTTGTATCTGCACGTTTCATGGCTTCAACTGAACCTAATAATGTACCATCAGATCCACGTCCGTATACCATACCAACTGTAATATTATTTACCGCACCTGGTTTCAAGATGAATGGACCAGCTGATTGAACGAAACGACGGTCACCAGCAGGGTTATTGTTTGTAGACTCATCCCAACCATTAGCAAATCCTTGTGCAACCATGTCTTCACCTCCAGTTGCCCAGAATAATGGATCTGAATCCCCTGGGAACATGTAATCTGAAGCTACAGATGTACCGCCCGAAGATGATTGATAACCCAAACCACCATATACCATTTCAGAACCATTTGCCCATGTTCCACTCATAAAGTTGTAGAATTGAGCTGCAGTTTGTGGATCTGAATATGGGAAGTTAGCCGTTGATGTAAAGTAAGTGAAACGACGCATACCGAAACGCTCATTATCTACAATTCCATCTGAATAACCAATACCTACACCTTTATAAACAATTCCATTTCCAGCAATCGCTGCAAGAACTGAAGGTGTTTGTAAAACGCCATTAACATCTACATATGGTCCAACGTTATCTACTCCATCTGCATCTTGGTATGGACCTTCGAAGAAGTCAACTCCAATAGCCGGTGGATTTGTACCATATCCCAATTTACCACCGTCATTCTCATCATTCAAATCTCCATTGTACATGTAACCCAAACCTCTTGATACATCACAACCAGCGTAATCATCTGCATAGTTACCAACGTCAGCATCTAAGAATTGTGAGAAGAAAGTATTGTACAATGTTTGTGTTCCTCTATTGATCAACTCATAGTTGTAGAAAGTCATTTTATTCACTTCATCATTCGTAGCAAAAGCAAAAGCCTGAGCACGAATCTCCATACCAATAGGATCACCATTCGTTTCTGTGTGAATGTTTCCTTTATCGTTGAATACCCACCAGTTCGTTTCATCACCAAACAATGAAATACGACGATCGATACCACATTCAATATCATCTCTACCTAAGATATCATCGTACCAAGGATAATCTCCATCCTCCATCGGAGTGTAAACACCATCTTGATTTCTATCATAATAAGGAGCTAAATAATAATCTTGACCTCTTGATACATCACCATGAGCAGGCCAATTGTCAATGCGATTTAATTCATCTGGTGTTAATTCAGGTGCATCTGCACAATCCACATCACCAATTTGACCAACACATGCTTCCCACCAAATACTGAATTTAACAACTTCAGCCTTACGGATTGTGTAAAATTTATCATAAGCCATACATTGATCAGGATCGATGTTTGCTTCACCAAAATCACGCACCACATTGTCGCCAACTGGATAAATTGGATCATAGGTTCCTGAGTTTGGAGTAACAGTTAAAGGACCAGGCCAGAAATCATTTCCTTGACGATAACGCAAGGCAGCTAATTTCAACTGACCATTTACGTCAGTTCCACCCATCCACAATGCACCAGCGAAAATAATGTGCAAACCACTTCCTTTTGGCACCTCGTAAGACGCTGTACCTGTTGAACGGTTTTGGAACATACTTCCTCCTTGTTCGATCAATGCTTTCACATCATTGAACTCCATAATTAATTTTGCGGTTGCTGGAGCACAATTTGCACCTTTCAGTACAGGTAAATCTCCCCCACCTTTCTTGTCATTCGGACCTAAGTACGAAAGTGCACTGTTCGACCAAATCATCGATACACCCAGTACAATTGCTATTAGTTGCTTTTTCATAATGTTCTGTTACTTATGAATTAAAAATCAAATTTAACCCCCAAACGAATTGTTCTTGGTGAACTGATGTTGTATGGGTTTTGAATTTTCATTGTGTAATAATCTCTAAATGATTGCTCATCTAACTGATTTTGAATAGAAGTTTGGTTTGCTTGTGCAGCCAAATAACCATCATCATCCCAGTTTCCTGTAGCACGGTAAACATTCAACACGTTGAATTGATTCAACAAGTTAGTCACACGAACATATACGTTTAAGAATGTAGCTTTCTTTTTACCTTCTTCACCACCGAACTCTAAGCTGAATGTTCTATCCAACTGTAAATCCAAACGGTAAGACCAAGGTAAACGAGAACCATTCAATGTTCCACTTAAACCAGCATTCATGTTACCAATCCCTTCATCCGTAATGAACGTTTGAGCAGAATAAGGAGAACCAGAATAAATGTTTGTAACAACGTTTAATCCTGTGTTTTCAAATACATTGAAGTCTTTAATTACTGGACCGTTGTAATCATCTCCTTCTCCATAACGGTAATCCATTGTAATTGCGAATGCATGACGTTGGTCGAATGAGTAAGGGAAGATGTTACGTAAGTTTGGTAAACCAGCGTTGATTAAACTAGATGCAGAAGTTGCATCTGAACCAGTTCCTTCAGCAAATTGTAATGTGTAAGCTGCAGTCATACGAATGTTACCAGTTCTTCTCATGTCGTAAGAAACTGTCATACCTTTTACAGTACCGAAATCACGGTTACCATACGTTTTGTATGTTGCAGGATAAGCATCAAACACATTGATCAATTGAACGTTATTTCTTTGCTCACGGTAGAACGCTGAAATTTTCAATGAAGATGTTTTAGACAATACTTGTTGGAAACCAAGCTCGTAATCAACTGTTGTTTCTGGTTTCAAATTCGCGTTATCAATAATTGCACTTCTATTTTGCATGAATTGATAATCGAATGGATCAAAACGGTAACCTGAAGTTGGACGTTTTGTCAAGATATCATAGTGTGCAAAGAACGATGCTTCATCAGAGATTGGGAAAGAGAATGCGATACGAGGCATAACATTCACTTGCGCTTTGTAATCTTCGAATGCATCAGCGCTTGGCGTATCTTGTCCTGGGTTCAACAACCAAGGTTGGATACCTGTAGCACCTTCAATTACTTTAGGATTTTCTACTTGAACACCGTCAGCATTGTACCAGTTTGTTCCGATACGGAAACCGTTGATAGCAGTTGGGTTATTTACATCATTTACATAAACTGTATAATCATCTCCCATTGCTGTTGGAATGTTTACCCAGCTATATGTTGTTGGATCTGAAGCAAGCATTTCTTTCGCTTCAGCAACCGTATGTGCATTGTATACTAAATAAGGATCTTTTAACACTGGTTGGTTGGCATCAAAAACGTCAACACGCACACCAACATTGAATACGATATCGTTGAATGCAAATTTATCCATTAAATAACCTGCAATGTATGTAGGTTGGAATGCACCGACGAAACGTTTGTAGTTTCCGTTTTTATCAAACTCGTTAAAGTATTTATTGATATCAGTGTTTCCTTTTACTTTTTTACCTGTATGATCAAATCCCCAGTAAGAAACGAAAGAGTTACCAGAATTCAACAACTCATCTGGAGAGAACATATCAAATGTGTAAATACTTGGATCGTATTGGTCAATATCAACAAATTCTGATCCTGCACCACCTGTTCCGATACCTTGCGTTAATAAATATTCTCTTAAGTTGTAATCAAAGAACGATTGATTATCTGAATTGATTTGTCCACCGTACTCACCTGTACCTGAAGTAGCAGCGTAACCACTATTCAAACGATCATAAGTAATAGCTTTAAATGACCCTGAATCAGAAACAACTCCACTGTTTAAATCTAACTCTTTAATGTGGAAGTTAGCTAACTGACGTGCGATTGACCAAATTCCGATAGGACCATTTGTTCCACCACTTGAAGTTGTTCCAGAAGTCCAACCTCTATCCCAACGTTGCTCTAACTCAAATCCAAACGATAAGGAGTGATCTCCGATGTTAACAGCGAACGAACCTGTTCCACGTAATTGATCATTTTCAGTTTTACCGAAGTAGTTATATGGTGTTCCAATGTTACTCCAGATTTGGTAAACACTTGAAGGTGAATCACCATTTCTTAAAGCATTTCCTTGTTGGATTTGGAATAAGTTTTCGTAGTGATTAGTTGGGTCACCAGCATATATATTATAATACTGAGTTGTGATTGCAGCCAATGCAGCATTCGTTTCAGAAGGAGAGAACGCTACTTCAACATCTCTAAATCCATTGTGGATATAAGTTTGTGTAGTTGCATCAAATTCGTAACTCGGTGTACGCGTTGTTGTAAATGTACCAACGTGACCATAGTTAAACATATTGTATTTATGATTTGGATCGTAAACATCATTTTTTGATTTCGAATAATCCAACATCAAGTTGTAAACAAACGATTTCAATTTTGATGCTGTACCTTCTGTATCATTTGTGAAACGTTGTGTCAAACGACCAAAGACTCTCCAGTCTAATGATTTTGAAATACCGAAGTTTGTAAAGTTCAACAATGAACCTGAGTAAGAATAGTTATTACCTGTACTGTAATTTAACGATCCTCCAAATGTTAAGTTCATTGATGGTCCTGTATTCACATCGATTTTTGCTTGTGATGAAACAACCGTTCTGCGCGCGTTCATTCTCCAATCAACTTTTTCAAAATCATCCGCACGCAAGAAATTTGCATTATGGTATGTTCCTTGACCAGTAGAAGTTGGACGTAATGGATTCGCTAAAAGCTCATCACGCACATCTTTTTTAATACGGTATGAACCACCTGCTAGTGGACGGCTATCCAACTCATCTGTGAAGTTACCAGAAATCAAGAACCCTAAACGAGGTTTGATTTTAGCACCAGTTGAATCTTTTTGCATCCATAGAGGACCAGAGAACATTCCTTCAAGCAAGTTATATCCGTATTTATCAAGACCAATTACTTTTCCGTCGTATCCGTTTACATCTTTACCGTTAAAGTAGAAACCAGATGTTACACCTTCAACTGAACCAAAATACTTAGAAGAAGGTCCTCTCGTTGTTACAGAGATAATACCCCCTGTAGCATCACCGTAATTTGCTGGTAAACCACCAGTGATTACAGAAACCTCTTCAATTGCTGATTTTGGTAAGTTAGATGAACCACGCACTTTAATACCATCTATATAGAAGTATGTTGCATCCGAACGAGAACCACGAACAGAAATCTCTCCTGAACCCTCATTTGAATTTACACCTCCGACAGTAGATGCTACACCTGCAGCAGAACGAACTGGTAAACGCGAAATATCTTCACGTGTTACTGTTGCACCCGAAGCACCACCATCTTTACTAATAAGTGGAACGCGGTAGGCAACAACTTTCACCTCTGCAATTTCTTTCGGATTATCCTTGTTTTTAGGTTTCGAAATTGTTAAATCGTCTAAGAACGTAATTTTCTCAGATGAAACAATAACTCCTGTTAATGAAGTAGGGACATAACCCTCAGCTTCATTTCTAACCTCAACATCGTAAGAGCCTGCTCCAACTGATGCGATTTGGAATCCTCCATCAAAATCTGTCGTAGCACCACCCTTGATACTACCGTTTTGAAATAATACAACCTTACAAAATGGTATTGGTTGTTGCGTGTCCCCATCTTTAACTACACCTTTAATGGATCCCAAACCAGTTTGAGAAAAACCATAAGAGGCTGTCAATAAGACACTTACTAATAAAAAGTTAAGTTTTCGTAACATAAGTACAGTTTATTTATTAAACTTTTTGCTGCAAGAAAGCTGGTAAATATAGAAAAAATCAATCTCATAACATGTGTGTTAAAAAAAATTAAATTAATACTCTATTAACTTTCATTAACAAAACTAGCGAGATTTTACGGTGTTAAAAATCCTTTCTAACATATTTTCAATGGTTTTATACATGTCTATCATTTGTTAATAAAAATTCGTTTTTTTGTAAAAAAAGAATTTGACACCGTTTAATCAAGATAGTATACATTTAAAAAATTGCATTATTCATTTAATGCGATTTGAGCAATTTGATCCTAATGATTTTATTGATCACTTAACACCTGAGGAAACCGAACGTTTTTTTTCTTTCAAGAATTTAAAACGCCGTCAAGAATTTGTTGCCACACGCGTTTTACGTCACCAACTATTTGGATTTTCTCATATACACTACACTGAACACGGTGCACCTTACATGGAGGACGAAGGATTTATTTCCATTAGTCACGCACCTGGAATTGTTGGTATAGCCATCTGCCGTGATTTTCAAATAGGATTAGACATTGAACCTTTGCGTCCAAAAGCACTCTTATTGAAAACTAAATTTTTATCTGAAGAGGAAACACAACGATTTGAAACAAGTAGTGAGCTTGAAATGACAAAAGTTTGGTCAGCTAAGGAGGCACTATACAAACTAGCTGGGCGAAAACAACTCATTTTCAAAACAGATTTATTATTGAAGAAGCAAACGGAAACGATTTGGGAAGGTAGAATAATCAATCCAAATGCACACTTAAAAGCAGAATTGAATATATTTGTTAAAGATGAATACATTATCACAGTAAATGATAGCCCAATATTAATTCAATGAAAAAGGTAATTCTAGATCATTTTATACAATCGAAAAAGGCAATAGCTGTTTTAATCGATCCAGAGAAATGCGATAATGGCACGCGTTTACTTGAATTACTTGAAAAATCTGCCTTTGCAGGTGTTGATTATTTGTTTATTGGTGGAAGCACGGTTACTCGAAAAGAGTTTTCTGTAACAGTTGAATTTATAAAAGAACATTCGACAATTCCTTTAATCATCTTCCCAGGCTCTTCCCAGCAACTCAGTGAAAAAGCAGATGCGATTTTATACCTAAGTTTACTTTCAGGAAGAAATCCAGATTTTTTAATTGGACACCATGTGCAGTCTGCTGCTGAAATATTCGAAATGGATTTGGAAATTATTCCCACCGCCTATTTGTTAATAGATGGAGGCACGCAATCCTCTGTTGCCTATGTTAGTCAAACTACTCCAATTCCTAGAGATAACAGCACAATAATCCGCAACACAGCCATTGCTGGGAAATTACAAGGTAAACAATTGTTGTATTTAGATGCCGGAAGTGGTGCACTTTTTTCCGTGCCATGTGAACGAATCAAAGAATTAAAATCAATCGAATTACCAATAATTGTTGGTGGCGGAATTACAACTATTGAACAAATCGAAGAATTGCATCAAGCTGGAACCAACATTGTTGTCATTGGAAACAAGCTTGAACAAGACACTGATTTTTTATTAGATATTTATGCCTATAAAAAAGTTGACCAGTCAAAACTGACTATTGAAGAGTAAGTTCAATTAAAACTTTTCGTGTAACATACTCTCCAGACTGCGCATCATAAAATTCACTGTAATAGTAAACCACATTTACCTTTTTTCCCTTCAAGCTATCTGGATTTGTAACGAATTGACTTTCGACATCTATCTGTTCTGTCCATAAAAAATTCAATGTTTCGCCTTGCTGATTTTTAATCGTAATTTGACAAGGAAACGTTTTATTAATAGTTAGAACAGTTCCTGCTTCGGTCATTTCATCATCTTCTGCATCACTATCTGAGTATTCATCCAGTGCAATATCCATCATTTCTTCATCTTCACCTAAGACTTTCAAAGTTAGTTCCATAAACTTTGGACATTCCAACACTAGGCGTTCTCCTACTTTACTGCCAATTTCTTCAATTGCAGCCATTTCATCGCGGGTCGTGATATTCAATTCATCTTTGAGTTCTTCTTGATATTTCAAAATAACAGGAGAAGCACACTCGATTACTAAAGCCAAGTAACTGTCATAGTCAACAACATCTTCACTGTTCTTTTTATTCATACAATCACATGCTGATTCCAGTGTTTTGTCCATTGTGGATTGAGCCATTCCTGAAAAACAACAAGCAACCATAATAAAAAGAAGAATTTTTTTCATTCGATAGATTTTAATGAAGAACAAATATAAGATTCGTTTTCGTTCATGTTCCTTTTTAATTTATTTTTAGTTTAATTAATTGACAATTAAGATTTACACGTATTTTTAAGGAATGATTCTAAAAAAGATAGCCGGAGGAATGTTTGTTATTGCTTTTGCAATGGCAGTTTTACTGTTTACTAATTTTGGATCAGGTATTTTACCCAAAAGCACTGTAAAATTCCTCTTCTTAACATCAGGAGCACTCGCTTTAATTTTCAATCTAATTTCATTTCGACACGGTAAACACAGTGCAGAGTTTAATTTATTCTTTTGGATTGGAAGTATATTCGTTTTCATTGGCTTAGTTTTTAAAATCATGCATTGGCCTTACTCGACATATGTTTTATTAGCTGGACTCGGCATCGTTGGTTTTTCGTATATCTATAATCCATTTGTGGATAAGGAAAATACAGACGAAAATGATTTATTAGACAGCAAATAGTTTTCATGAATCCACTTTTTACTTGCATCGTTTTTACATTTTGCTTTGTACTTACTTCAGTAGCAAAGGTTGTTGGTATCGATTCACCCTATTCAATTCAAATTAGTGGTTATGAAGAATTCATTCCATTAACAAGCAAAACATTGTTTCATTGGGAAAATAAGCAATCTAAAAAAGTACATTTAAATGAATGGTATTTTAATCATCTTCCATTTAAATCATTACCCAATCCTTCACCCAATTTTGGTTTTATCCAACACGATGTTTGGTTTCATTTTAGCGTGCAGAACAGTCAAAATTACGATCAAGTAATTTTTCTTTCTATAAACAATCCAAATTTAGATGTTGCGGAAATCCACAAAGTCATTGAAACAGGAAGTTTAATTCCACTCGATCAGGGAGATTTAGTTCCCGAACATTTAAAGCGCGTTTTATCACGTAAAATTGCCTTTCGATTAGAAATTCCCAGTTTAACTTATAATGATTTTTATTTGCGTGTTAATAATGGTGGTGAACAGTTTCATTTCGGCGCTTCATTGCAATCTGCTCGCTATTTTTATCAGAATGAAGCAGGCGAAAATTACTTTTTAGGAATTTATATTGGAATTCTCTGTTTTGTCATCCTCTTCAATTTCTTTATGTGGCTCATCACGAAAGAAAAATTATCGCTGAACTATTCGCTTTACCTTATCACATTTCTCTTTTTACAATTGTCTTTATTGGGATTTGGTAAATTGTATTTATGGCCCAACGCGAATTACCTCATCAATCACGCGAATCCTTTTTTCGCAACAGCCTCGGTTTTTTTCCTATTGCGCTTTAGTCGTATTTACTTAAATCTCGCTGTATTATTACCAAAAATAGATCGCATTTTCAAGTTTTTTCAATTCCCGCTGATTATAATTGCACTTCTCTCACTACTTCCCTATGAATCTGCATATACGCTATCAATCATTGCTGTAAACGGCTTCACCTTATTGTTGAATTTATTTATTTTACCGGTTGCAATTATCGCCATTAGAAAAGGTTATCAACCAGCAAAATTATTTTTAATCGCCTTCCTTTTATTAGTAATTTCTGTCTTCGCTTTTGTCTTGAAAAATTTCGGAATATTACCTTCCAATTTCTTTACAGATTACGGTTTTCAGTTTGGATCAACCGCCGAAGTTATCTTGTTTAGTTTGGGTATTGTTATTCGCTTTAAAAACTTCCGAGAAGAAGCCATTAATCGTTTGGAAGAGATAAACGATATCAAGGAAAAAGCAAATGTTGTTCTAGAAGAAAAAGTGAAACTACGAACGGAAGAAATTGAACATCAAAAAAGAGAAATTGAAGAAAAAAACGATGAAATTATTAGTAGTATTTCCTATGCTAAACGCATCCAAGAAGCCATTCTCCCAAATTCTATAAAACAAGCACATCTTCTGCCAACCAGCGCACTTTGGTATGCGCCAAAAGACATCGTTGCTGGCGACTTTTACTGGGTGGAAGAAAAACATTTATCTGGAATTGATTATGTCTTTTTTGCTGTTGGAGATTGCACTGGCCACGGTGTTCCAGGTGCGATGATGAGTGTTCTTTGTACAAATGCGTTGAACGCGGCTTTAGCTGAACTTAATTCACCAAGTACAACTAAGCTTTTGGAGCGATGCAACTCTTTATTGCTCGACAATTTGAGTCAACATTCAGAAACAATTAACGACGGTATGGATATTTCGCTTTGTTGTTTTGATGCTGGTTCGAAAACCTTAATTTGGTCGGGAGCCAACAACCCACTTTGGATCCTACGCAACGAAGAAATTATTGAATTTTCACCTACGAAACGACCGATTGGAAATTCATCTATTTCTGCACCGTTTGAGGAACATAAAATGGACTTAAATGAAGGTGATTTCCTCTTCATTTTTAGCGATGGAATTATTGACCAATTTGGTGGTGAAAAAGGGAAAAAGTTCAAAAAATCCGGTTTACGTGAAGCAGCATTATATGTACAACAACCGACGAGTGAAACCTTAGTAAAATCAATTAAACAAACCGTAGAAAACTGGATGTCTCAGACCGAACAAATTGATGATATTGCTCTTTTAATTGTTGGAATAGAATTCTAGTTTAAGCAAAAAAAGCCTTCAAACTCAAGTCCATACTTTTTACAGAATGCGTTAAGGCACCAACAGAAATATACTGAACGCCTGTTTCTGCATACGAGCGAATCGTTTCCATTGTAATACCGCCAGATGCTTCTGTTTCGTATTCAGCAGGAATCATTGGTAGTACGCGACGAATTTCATCCGGAGTAAAATTATCCAACATGATTCGATCAACTCCACCAACACGTAAGACCTCTTTCAATTCTTCTTCATTGCGCACTTCTACTTCAATTTTCAAGTCTTTGTTGTTTGCTTTCAAATAATCGTGCGTACGTGCAATTGCTTGTTCGATACCTCCAGCGTAATCAATGTGATTATCCTTCAACATTACCATATCGTATAAGGCAAAACGATGATTGTAACCACCACCAATACGTACAGCCCATTTTTCCATGTAACGGATTCCTGGAGTTGTTTTTCGTGTATCTAACAATTTGGTTGAACACCCGTCAATTAACGAAACAATTTTATGCGTTTGAGTCGCGATACCACTCATGCGTTGCATAAAGTTGAGCACCAAGCGTTCTGTTGTCAAAATTGAGCGTGATTTACCTTTCACAATAAATGCGATTTCACCTTTTTTTACAGGCGTTCCGTCTTTGATAAACACTTCCAATTCCAAGCTAGGATCAAATCGATGAAAAATTAGTTCCGCAAGTTCGACACCTGCCAAAATCCCATCTTCTTTCACTATTAATTGCGCTTGACCTTGTGCATTTTCAGGAACACATGCTAAGGTTGAATGGTCTCCCTCGCCGATATCTTCGCGAAAAGCCTTATCGATAATTTCGTAAATCATGCTGCAAATATAGGGAACAAAGAGTAAGGAACAAAGTGCAAGGAACGATGAGTTATAAGGATGAGAGATAAGTGTTGAACTTGGTGTTATGCGTTTTTCTATCTCTAAATTCTAGATTCTATCTTCTGAATTAAGCTTTTTCGATGGTAAGACTTTCAATTTTGAAATCTGCACCAATTTTGATGAAATGGATGGTAACACGGAACGATTCTGATTTACTATCGTACGTTCCTATAGCGAATGAACCGTCAGAAGATTCTTTTCCTTTAAAGATAAATTTGAAGCTTGAACCTGGTTTTTTAGAGAAAAAATCTTTCAAAACCAACGTGGCTTGTGATTGACTATATGCGCCCTCTTTACCTAAGACATTGATAAGCATTTTATCCTTTCCGATTGCAACGATACTACCTGCATCATTTGCGGTAAAAGCTTTTTCGATCGTTGAATATGGCACTTCTCCTTGTGGTGAAAAAGTGAGTACGAAAGAAGTCAAAAACACGTATAAAAATGTCATATCACAAAAATTTGATTTTGGAACAAGCAAAAATGATGCCCTTTTTTTCAAAAGATTTCTGATTCAGAATTTATAATTTGTGATTAATCACTTGTTCGTACCTTTGAAACATGAAAGTAAAATTCATTTGTATAGGAAAAACAGGGAAATCCTTTTTAGAAGAGGGTGAAAACGAGTATTTAAAGCGTTTGAAGCATTATATTCCAGTTGAACGAATCGAGATTCCAGATTTAAAAAACGCTAAAAAGTTAACGTTCGATCAAATCAAAGAACAAGAAGGCAAAGAAATTTTGTCGAAGATTCAAGCTGGCGATCATTTGATTTTATTAGACGAACGGGGTGAATTCTTCTCTTCGGTTCAATTCTCAAATTTTCTTCAACAAAAATTCAATTCTGGTGGAAAGGCTATCGCCTTTGTAGTCGGTGGAGCCTATGGATTTTCGGATGAAGTATACGCTGCCGCTTCTGGCAAAATTAGCCTTTCAAAGATGACATTTTCACATCAAATGGTCCGCATGATTTTCTTCGAACAACTGTATCGCGCAATGACAATATTGAGGGGAGAACCTTATCACCATGACTAGTGACTAGTGATTAGAAACTAGTGACTAGATAAGAACCAATATATTCTTTTGATAATCTTAGAAATAGCGTGAATCAAAATAATTTGTTCAATTAAATTTTAGTTTAAAGAACAACTTTTAGGTTAATTTAGATGAACCCTCTAGTTTCTAGATAAGAATCAAGTTATACTTTCGATAAAAAGAAAATGACTTTTAACCACATTATTTGTTTTACTAGGATGACATTGGAAAAACAAATAAACAGATTGATTTAATTAAAACCACTAGTCATTGTTCACTAGTCACTAGTATCTAGTGACTAGAAAACAGTTATATTTGAAAAAACAAAAAAACAGAAGTGAACAGCCCGGCAGATGCTCCCTTTATCATTGATCGAGATTACACGTATTTCTCGCCACTTGATATAATGGCCACATTTCTTGGTGTTTCGATCATTTTTATTTTGGCCTATTTACGCAAAAGAAGACACCGTGAATTAGACTACTACAAATACTATCTCCCAGCACTTTCCTTTAAAATGCTTTTTGTATTGGCAAATGCCATTTTCTACATTGTGGTATATGGCGGTGGTGGTGACTCTATTGGTTATTGGGATGGGGCTGTAAAATTAAATCATCTCTTTTGGGACAATCCATTTGCCTATTTCGAGGAATTATTCAAGTCTCCAGAAGAATTGGGATATTTAAAGAATTTCAATATTACTACTGGTTACCCTGATTCACATATTTATCAAGAATCAGAAAGCTGGTTTATCAGTAAAATCGCATCCTTCTTTACCTTCTTCACCTTCAAGGGCTATATGTTGATGTCAATGATATTTGCCTACATAACCACAAATGCCTCTTGGAAGCTATTTGAATTGGTACGCAGTTATAAGCTTCATTCCGATTGGCATTTGGCAATAGCTATCTTTTTTATTCCGTCGTTAAGTTTTTGGTGTGGTGGCATTTCAAAAGATACCGTCGTTTTTGTTGCCATCTGTTATTTTTTACATCATTTGTTTCAACTGCTCTCAAAAACATTAAAAAGCAAATGGAAAAACTGGATCATATTGTTTATAACGCTCTATGTCATCCTTCAAGTCCGATCATTTATTCTTCTTGGCATAGCTGTTCCATTGCTTTTTGCCTACAGTGCAGCTCTTTCAAAACGTTTTGAAAAAAGAAAATTTGAAAAATATTCTATCCGTCTAATTTTCATATTAATAATAACCGGAGCGTTCATTGTTTTCTTCTCAACCTCACTCTCTAATGATTTCATTAAAGAAGCATCCATTATCAACCAAGATATGACAGAAAATAAAACCTATGGAAACAATAGATACTCACTTGGTGAAATAGACTACACACCTATTGGAATGATTGCCGCTGCACCAATTTCAATTTTGGCAGGCATCTATCGGCCTTATATATGGGAAGCTTTAAATGTTTCTCTGATCCTAAATGGTTTGGAGAGTATTGCACTTTTCTATTTTACTTTTCGATTTTTTGCAAGTAGAAAAATTGGATCACGCATCAAACGTATTCGCAAGCATGAATTCCTAATATTCGCTTTCTTTTTCGCATTAATTCTTGCTTATTTTGCTGGATTCACATCAATTTTGTTTGGAGTACTTGTACGTTTTAAAGCTCCTATTTTACCTTTCTTGGTGATTATTTTGACGTCCTATTACATGGATGAAAAAGTCAATGGAAAACAACAGTTGAGTGATTTGGGAAAAATTCAAAAGTGACGAACTAGGTTGATTTGAAATAAGTGGTTAGCGATAAAAATGAAGTCGAAATATCATTGTCTCCATGGTGGCCATCTTCCCATTCAAACTCATTTATGAAAAAGAATATTATTACTTTTCGAAACGTTAAAACTAGTTTGAAAAGCACCTATTTCAACACCACCAACTGATGCAATTCCGTTTTCCCATCCGCCGTAAATCGCAGAGTATAAGTACCATTCGCAATGGCATTTAAATCAAATACATATGTGTATTCTCCCGATTCAATTGTAAACGGATAGATCAATTGTTTCACCACACGTCCTCGATCATCTACTAAATCTGCTGAAACATCAGAAGTTTGAGGTACGATTAATCCCATAGTAATATTAGAGCCAGTAGGATTTGGATAAAGTGGTTTTAAAATTACTTCACTGCTTTCAATGTTCTTACAAACTTCATTATTCGAAAAATCTGTTTCTACCTCAGTCGCAGAGTAACCAGTTCCACGCACACAATAATAAGAAAACACATCATCTTCTGTACTTAAAGTCATTGATGGCTGATTATTGAATACATATATTTCTGTTTGATTCGGTAATAGGTTACCTGTCCATACTTCATGCAACACAAATCCAACTTCAGAGAATACATCTAAATCAATTGTTGTAAGTGGCGCCGTTCCCATGTTTTTCAATTCAGCTCCAAGAATGGCATTTGTTCCATTTGGCTGAAAATAAATATTGTCTACTTGCAAATCGAGCGTATAGGCCCCAATCCAGATAAAATCGAAAGTCGTATCTACACATCCAAGGGAATTAGAAGCAATCAAAACAACCATTACAGAGGAATCTTGGTAGGTGCAATCGTAGATTGTTGTAGGTGAAGTTAATGTTGACGTTGAGTCATTTCCAAAACTCCAAGAATTATTCGTTGCTCCCAAACTCGTATTTGTAAAGGCTACAGTATCGCCACAAGCAACAATAGTTGCAGGAAGCGTAAAGCTCGCTGAAATTGCTCCTTCTGGATCGAAGAACAAATTTTGTTCATCCGAACAACCAAAATCAGACGTTACAAACAATTGAATTTGTTGTTGATTGATACTTGTGATTTCATAACCCGTTGTGTCACCGTACAAAGTGTCCGTTAAATTTACGACCCAATACAAGTTATCAATTGAACCAGAACTTATCGTTGATGTTGATTGGACTTCAGCATAAGCGCCTTTACAATGAGGTCCCAAATCAAAACTAGCCACAGGCATAGGATGCGCTGTCACTTGAATTGTATCCGAAGTAAAACAACCATTTGCGGCAGTTACTTTCACCGTAATCGTTTTCACACCTTCCGTTGAATATTGCTTAATTGGCGCTGGTAAAACCGAATTTGTATTATCGCCAAAGTTCCAAAAATATAAAGCAGGTGTTTCAACGACTGTGTTATTTGTAAACTGGACAGGTGCTCCCGTACATGCATCAGCTGCAAAAACATCAATTAGCGGTGTTGAATTAACGACAATTTGCATAACAGTATCATCCACACACAAATGTGCATCTGTTACCGTTAATGACATTGCAAAAGTACCGGCAGTTGTAAATGTTCTATTAGGATTTTGCAAAGATGAAACATTCATTGTACCTAAGCTTGGTTGGCCAAAGTTCCAATCATACTGATCGATGGCCGCACTTCCGTTTAAGCTTTGATTCGTGAATTGCATCACTTGATCGGTACAATGGCCAGTATGCGTATACGAGGCAATTGGCGGAGCATAGACTTCAACTTGTTCAGTGTGATAAGCATTACAACCACTTTGGGAAGTTGCTACAAGATTGACAGAATAAATTCCAGAATTTAAAAAAGAATGAACGAAATTTTGTGATGTTGAAGTTGTTCCATCGCTGAGTGTCCAAGCCCAACTGACTATTGGATCAGAGACAATTGTTGAACTTAAATCATTAAATGAATTTGGAAAGCCAAAGCAACTATTTTGGCTTGAAAAATTAACATTTGGAGCTTGACCTGAAACAAAAACATGAACTGTATCTTTCGCAACACAACCATTCACATTTGTTGCTTCCACCCAATAATCATTGGTGGAAACTACCGGCATTAAACTCAAAGTGGAATTATCAGACCACAAATAACTATCTGTTTCTGTTGCGCCAGAAACAATTGATATTAAATTGCCTGAACACAATGTTGTGTCAGGGCCTAATGACATGGTATTCGTATAATTATCCAACGTGAAATTGGCAGTTTGACTTGTAATTGAACAACCTAAACTATCCGTTATGGTTACATAAAATCCTCCAGAAGAATTAATTGAAATAGAATCGCCAGTAGAACCATTATTCCATAAAAAATCAAACTCATCTCCTAGTCCGGTATACCACGTTTCACTCAAACTTGCACAAATTACAGTATCAATTGGTAAATTAGGTGTTGGGTAAAACAATTGAATTGTGTCTATTGTAACACGACCAAAAACATCACTAGCTTGCACCCAATATGTACCAGCAGAAGAAACAGTTATTGATGAAGTAGTCGCCCCTGTATTCCATAAGATATTCGTGAAATTTCCGAGTAAAGGAATTATAACAGGGCAAAAGTCCGTTTGAATCAAATCCGCTCCCAAATTTACAGTATTACCATATTTCTCTCCCAAATAATTTGAAATATCGGACCTTTCTGTATTTGTTAAAATATGATCAAACGCAATAAATTCAGATATATATCCATTAAACTCTCCACTTCCAACTTGAATATCATTTAATACAAAACCTGAACTTTGGGATGAGGACCCGTAAGCCAAATTACTGTTGTTAATTTTCAAAAAAGTCCCACTAGCCGCAGCGTCACCATTCTGAAACCCCAAGTTGTGAATTTGAAAAATATTAGTTGGTTGTAATGGATTAAAATATCTATAATTCGAAAAGTCTAAATACAATATTGGCTTTAATCCAACAAAATTACAATGATAACCTTGACCAAATCCAAGTATTTTGTTGTTAACTGATAATCCTTTTGTAATAAGAAACATTTCCGTTGAGTTGATTCCTAAATTTGGATTATTCAACACATCATTTCCATCAAATTGACAACTAGGCAAACCATTTATATCTAGCAAAGAGCTAACAAAAGTTGGCTGCAAACCTGAAGAAGATTGAGTACAATGATTATTGTTACCGCTTAAATCATTCCAAGATTGAACTTTGTTAAATGCATCAACAACAACTCCTGAATCTGCCCTTAACCACATGCGAGGCCCTAAAACATTTAGATTCAAAACCTTAAATGTTCTCGAGGAAGACCAAACGCCCGGAAGAACACCATTATTAGGCCTTACACGCACATAATATTGGTTCGGTGATAAAGTTAATAGTGTATCTGTTGAATAAACGGTTGTTGATATTCCAGTGGAGAAATTACTTTGCGTATCAATTTCCAACTCATAATAAGCAGTATTAAATCCAGGGGTTACATTCCACTGAAATTCAACTTGATTGTCAATTTGAACAAAATTATTGTGCGGAAGAATAATTGAACCTTGTGAAAAGGTTAAATTGGCTACGAACAATAAAGAAAAAAGTGAAATTATTTTCATATTGTCAACTTTCACGAGTAGTTTAAAATAAATAAAAACATATTTATTTTTCAAATATAAACTAAAGTAGAATGAATAACTAACTTTGTTCAAGCATAAAAGCAGTTATGAGCGTTTCGAAGAATGCCACATATAGTATATTAACACAAATTCCAACTCAAATATTTGGAATCATTTCTGGCATTTTTATAACTCGTATATTAGGTGCCGAAGGTCGAGGATTGTATGCTATTTATTACGCTGACATCAGCCTTTTTACAACTTTATTGGATTTCAGCATAATAACCGCATTAATTTACTTTACTGCATCAAAAAAAATAACTGAATCAAAAATTATTGGAATTGCGACAGTTTTTTCAGTATTAACAGTTCTTCTAACTGCGCTTATTTTAGTTATTTGGCTAAACACTCCCTATTCTTCACTATTATTCCCTAAAATGATAATGAAATGGCAATTTATTTTGTTGTTTTTTGTATTCATCGTCATTTCTCAGATTAACACCATTTATTCTGGATTATTTCAGGGTATTCAAAAATTCAACATTGTCAATAAAGTGCTGTTTTTTAACAGTGTTTCTAATCTTAGTTTGTTTGGATTGGCATATTTCCTTCATGTCTTTGGATACTATAAAATTGACTTTTTTATTGTTTTATGCATCGGACTTTTTGTGATTTTGATCAATTCCATTCAATGGCATTATCATTTCAGAAAACATTTTTCGTACACTATTGATTTGAACTTAAAATGGAAAACTGAGATCAAACCATTTTTTCAATTCATGGGACTTGGGCACCTCTCAAATATTATCAATTTTTTTAACTACAGATTGGTACTTTGGATTCTTGCCTACAAATTAACTGACAAAGACGTTGGAATATTTTCATTAGCAGCTGGATTGACACAATTGCTTTATTTCATTTCAACACCCTTGTCTCAAGTTTTAATGCCCTTCTTAAGTAGTGAAGAACATGAACGAAAAAAACAACAATTTCAAAAATTTGCTAGAGTCCACTTTACTTTGATTTTACTTTTAGGTGCTGCTGGCGCAATAATGGCACCTCTATTAATTCCTATTCTATATGGTTCAGAGTTTAACGATGCCGCATTATTATTTGAAATAATGATGATTGGAATTCTCTTTTCTTGTCAGACAAAAATATTTGCTTCTTATTTAGTTTCAGATGGCAGAGTTGCTTTAAATCTTTATGCCACGATTATTGGTTTTCTATTGACCTTAAGCTTCAATTTCACCTTAATAGATGCTTACGGCTTATGGGGTGCGGCAGTGGCGCAAACCTTATCTTTATTTGGTATTTTCTTGTTTGTTTATGTGGCAATATATACATTTGCTAAAATAGGTACTACTAATTTATTCATCGTAAATATTAAGGACATTCAATATGCATGGACAAAATTCAAAAGAAAATCAGGAGAAATTAGTTGAATACTATGATGAATATGTTGGAAGACAAAAAAACGTTGGTGTCAATAAACGACATTTTTCTATTCTTAATAAACTGAAACAATCTGGTCTAAAAAATTCAGATTCAGTTCTTGAAATTGGATGTGGTATTGGAACATTTACGGGTTTGTTAATTGAAAACCTACGTGAAGGCAAACTTGTATCCATGGACATTAGTGGTGAAAGTGTTTTGGAAGCAAAACGAAGATTACAATCCAATAAAAATTTAGAGTTAATTCACGCTGATGCTACAACTTTCGATTTTGGATCAAGCAAATTTGACGTCATTGTTTTACCAGATGTATTAGAGCACATTCCAATTGAATTTCACTTTCAGTTATTTAAAGCATTGAGTCAAGTGTTAAAATCAAATGGATTTATTTTTATTCATATTCCGAACCCTTATTACCTTGCATGGTGCCACGAAAATAGACCTGATTTATTACAAATAATCGACCAGCCTTTAACAACAGATCTTTTAATCCCTAGTTTTTATCCCAATGATTTATTTATTGAGAAATTAGAAAGTTATTCAATCTGGGTAAAGCACAATGATTATCAATCGATTGAATTGCGTAAAAATGGGTATCAAGACTTCACTCAAACAATTGATGAAAAAATCACATTTATTGACAAAATAAAACACAAAATTAATGGTATCAAAAAATGATACGTTGTTCTTATTTACTGCACAATTTCCCTATGGTAACAAAAGTGAAACTTTTCTAGAAACGGAAATTTTATTCTTATCAAATTCTTTTAAAAAGGTCATATTATTCCCTACGTCATGTGAAAACAAGAGTGTCGTTCGTTCAATTCCTTCAAATGTTTCAGTAAATAATAGCCTTGTTAATTTAGAACCAACATCAACGACCAAATTTTTTCACTTAGTGAAAAACCCAATCATTGTTTTAAGCCTTTTAATTAGTGAGATTAGGAGTAAGGGTTTAATAAATTCTTTAAAGAACATAAAAGTTATTTTAGATTACACCTCGCGTCAACTCAATTTAGCATCGTGTATTTCCTCTAATTTAAACAACGGAAAAGAACCGATTTTTTACGATTATTGGTTCGTGAATTGCACCTTGGCTTTAGGTATTTTGAAAAGAAAAAAAATTATAAAACATTTTGTTTCGAGAGGACACGGGTTTGATATTTATGATGAACGCAACCAACCCTTTGGTGTAATTTTCCGCGATTGGAAAATAAAACAAATCGATAAGTTGTTTTTGATTAGTCAATTTGGTTTAAACTATTTTGAGCAAAAAATTGACGCTAAGTATCATTCCAAATTGTTTCTTTCCCACCTAGGTGTCTCTTCACAAACAATTTTTAATCCTTCTTCTGAAAAAAGGGATGTTTTTACAATTGTATCATGTTCCAGTATGCTTGATTTCAAACAAGTACACAAGTTTCCTGAAATTATAAACCTAATTGATCGACCTGTACAATGGATTCATTTTGGGGACGGGCCAACAAGAACACAAGTTGAAAATAAAATTAAAGAATTAAAGCCGTCGATAAGTGTTGAACTTAAAGGACACGTTTCGAATGATTCTGTAATTGATTTTTACAAATCGGAGCCTGTAAATCTATTTCTTTCCTTAAGTTTATCAGAAGGGCTTCCTGTATCAATGATGGAGGCTCAAAGTTTTGGAATTCCAATTGTTTCATTTCCTGTTGGTGGAATACCCGAACTTGTTATCAATGGTGAAACCGGATATTTATTAAATGAGGAAATGACAAATATCGAAATAGCAAGAGTTCTTCAATCCCAATTGGAATTTTCATTTGACAAGAAGAAAATAACTGCGTTCTTCAATAACAATTTTGAAGCTTCCCAGAATTATACTAATTTCATAAATCAATTATGTTCATTAGAAAAATAAGAAACAAATACTATTTATGGCTTCAAAAGAGAAAAAATTCGCATAATTACATTGATGTAAATGCAAAGATTTCAGCTGGATCCAAAATCATGAATAGTGAATTACACGGTTCTGTTACAATTGGAGAACGGAGCGTGATTTTTAATTCCCTTATTTCTGGAAACGTAACCATTGGCTCCAATACAACATTATGGGGACCTAACATTCAGGTTTTAGCCATTAACAACCCTATTTCCATCGGAAATTTCTGTTCAATTGCAAGAGATGTAACTATTCAAGAATACTTTCACAACCATCAAAAAAACACAACATATTTTATAGGAAGAAATATTTTTAACGAACCCATTGCTGACGAGGTTTCTTCTAAGGGTGCTATCAATATTGGCCATGATGTTTGGATTGGAACAGGCGTGCAAATCATGTCTGGTGTAACTATAGGAAATGGAGTTGTAATTGCTGCTAATTCAACTGTAACCACTGACATCCCAGATTATGCTATTGTCGGTGGAGTCCCTGCAAAAATAATTAAATACCGTTTTGATGAGGATAAAATTAAATCCTTATTAGAGCTAAAATGGTGGTTTTGGGACCGTGATGAAATTGAAAATAACAAGAATTTCTTCAAATAATCAATAGGTACTAAATGTAATGATTATCATTTGAAAAAAACATTACTCGTTTAAAAAGAATAACTATGAATCAACAATTTGTTTCAAGAAATCAATGTCCTTGTTGCCAATCATCTTCAACTATTCAGATTTACTCCAAGTCGTACGAAAGCAATGAACTTATTCATTATCTAAGAGAATTTTATCTACCTCAAGGAACAATTGATTTTGACAAATTAAAAAATGTTGATTATACATTAATGAAATGTCCAACATGTGAATTGATTTATCAAAAACATGTGCCAAATGACGAAATCCTTAGCGAATTGTACGATCAATGGATAGACCCCAAACTTGCATTGGAGAGAGATAAAAAACTTAATTTAGATTATAGACTTTTTCGAATTAATGAAATTATTAAAATCATCGATTATTTCAATATTGAAGCTTACAAATTAGAAGTTTTAGATTTTGGTATGGGTTGGGGTAGTTTATGTCAACAATTTAAATCGTTGGGCGTGAATGCAAAAGGTGCTGAACTTTCAGTACCAAGAATTCAAAACGCTATAAAAAACGGTATAGAAGTTTTAACGTGGGAAGAAATTCGTCTAAACAAATTTCACTTCATAAACACAGATGATGTTTTTGAACATTTATCAAACCCCTTGGAAATTTTAGAACATTTAGTAAATTCGTTGTTACCAAATGGAGTGATCAAAATTAGTGTCCCAAACGGACTTGTTGCTCGAAAAAAAATTGAAAAAATGGATTGGTATGCACCCAGAGCATCAAACTTCAATTTGAATGAAATTTCACCACTAGAACATCTTAACTGTTTTACTCCGAAGTCATTAATTTATCTAACCAAACAATTTGGACTAAAACAAATAAACATCAATGAAAAACGTTCAATAAAAGATGATAACCACAAGTTAATAAATGCCATAAAAGATATTTATCGCAAGAAAATATTAGGTTTAAAATCCACAGAAATTTATTTTCAGTTGAGTTAAGCCAAATAACATTACAATTTTTGACTTTGAATAAAAGACAATAAAAAGATTAATTTTAAAACGAAATTAGAAAACGAATCAATACCATATTTAACTGAAAAAATCTATGATCCCAGTTACGAAATCCTTTATTCCAGATATCAATGAATATCAAATTCAAGTTAAAAGAGCATTTGACAATGGCTGGTTAACGAATAGAGGTGAATTAGTTTTGGAATTAGAAGAAAAATTAAAAACTTATTTAGAAATAGAGAAAATTCTTATTACAAATAATGGAACTATTCCATTGCAAATTGCTTTGAAACTGTTAGGTCAGGGTGGTGAAATTATCACTACTCCATTTAGCTATGTCGCTACAACTGCGGCAATTGTATGGGAAAATTGCACTCCAGTTTTTGTTGACATCAATCCGACTAATTTTAATATCGATGAATCTAAAATTGAAGCGGCTATTACAGATAAAACAACTTGTATTCTCGCTACTCATGTTTTCGGAATCCCTTGTAATATTGAAGAAATTGAACGAATTGCAAAAAAGCATAGATTAAAAGTAATTTACGATGGTGCTCATGCTTTTGGTGTAAAATACAAGGGCAAATCGATTTTTACTTATGGTGATATTGCAACATGTAGTTTTCACGCAACCAAATTATTTCATACAGGAGAAGGTGGGGCAATTTTTAGTAAAGATGATGAATTATATGATAAAATTTATTACAGTCATAATTTTGGTCATAATGGTCCTTTAGCATTTCATGGTCTTGGAATTAACGGGAAGATTTCTGAACTACAAGCAGCAATGGGCTTAACTGTATTTCCACATCTAGACTTTATCATTTCCGAAAGGAAAAAAATTGTTGATCTATACCTCTCACTATTAGATTTTAATTTTTTAGAAAAACAACATATTAGCGCCGAGACAGAATGGAATTTTAGTTATTTTCCTGTAGTTTTCAAGGATGAGGAGACACTATTAAAAATAGAAAAAGAACTGAATCATTTTGAAATCGTTCCAAGGAGATACTTTTATCCATCGTTAAATAATTTGCCTTATGTAAATGGTGAGTTATGCGCACTTTCCGAAAATCTTTCATCGAGAATTCTTTGTTTACCCCTTTTTGTTGGGCTTGAGAAGCAACAAATCACACATATTTGTTCAATTATTAATTCTTCTATACAATGATTGTTGCAGGAGCAAAAGGATTTGCGAAAGAGGTTTTAGAAATACTAAAACAAAGAAACGAAATTCAAAATTTAGCGTTTTTTGACGATGTAACTAAAAATATCGAACCTACCCTCTTTAATACTTTTCCCATCTTAAAGAATGAAATAGAAGTAAAAAATCATTTTCTAAATTTTGGTCCTTCATTCACTCTTGGATTAGGAAAACCTAAATTAAGACTTTTATTATTCGATAAGCTAAGTTCTTGGGGTGGTACATTAATTTCTACAATCAGCCCAAGTGCACAAATTGGTAGTTTCAATGTTAAAATTGGCATTGGTTGCAATATTTTACCTTTATCTGTAATTGCCAATGATTGTAAAATAGGTAAAGCTTGTATCATTTACTACAATGTCAATATTACTCATGATTGTATAATCGGCGATTTTGTTGAAATCTCTCCAGGCGCAACGATTCTTGGTAATTGCAAAATTGGTTCTTTCACTCAAATAGGAGCAAATGCAACAATTTTACCAGGTATTGAAATTGGTGAAAATGCAATTATTGGCGCAGGTGCCGTTGTTACAAAAAATGTGCTTGACAACACAATTGTTGCAGGTATTCCTGCGGTAAAATTGAGAGCTAATGACTAATACAGAGAATGTTCCTTTAATAAGTGTTGTCATGATAACTTACAATCATGAAAACTACATTGAGGAGGCTATAAATAGCATTTTAATGCAAACAGGGGATTTTAATCTTGAATTAATCATTTCGAATGATTGTTCTCCGGACAATACAGACTCCCTAATAAAATCAATTCAAAAAAATCACCCTAAAGGCAATTTAATCAATTATCACCTTCATTCTAAAAACATAGGAATGATGCCTAATTTTTTATTTGCGTTAAATCAAGCAAAAGGAGATTTTATAGCTATTTGTGAAGGCGATGATTTCTGGACAGATCCAACAAAACTTCAGAAACAGATCAAAGCTTTAAAGGAAAATCCAAAATCTGTACTTTGCTTTCATAATGTTGATGTATTAAAAAATTCAAAATCAACCAATGAATTTTATCACTACACAAAATATGAATATTTCACAACTGAAATAATTGAAAATTGGATAATTCCAACTGCATCAGTTTTATATAGAAATGTTTTAAATAATCAATACCCTGAATGGATGAAAACTGCCACCCATGGAGATCTCGGATTATTTTTGTTAATTGGACAGCACGGGTCTTTTTATTGCATTAATGAGAAAATGGGGGCATATAGAATCAATGAAACAAGTGTCACAGTCAATGATTTCAATACTCTATCACACAGACTTAAACATATCGATCAAATTAATTCAATGGATCAATATTTCAACTATGAATTTCATAAAGTATTAATTCAACGTAAATTCGGATATCAAATTACTACTGCATTTTTATTAGCGAAAAACAAATACGGTAAAAGTAGTCGTGAACATTTACTTTCAATTTTTCGAGAAGCACCTTTTAAATCGTTTAAGAGTAAGTATTTTTATGGGACTATTTGGTATTTAATTAAACAAATAAAAGATTGGAAAACTCAACTCTGATAACTATTACTTCCTGTAATCGATTAGATGAAATTAAAAAGTACATTTTACCTTACATTGATTTTGTAAATAATAATGAAGGATTTAATTTTCTCTTAGCTTTAGACGGAAATAACCCTGAATATATCGAGTTTTGTGATGAATTCAATATTCCGTTATTATATTCAGAAGAAAGAGAGGGAGTCGGACTTTCAAAAAATCGCGTACTAGAACATTTTCCAAATTTTGACCATTATTTTTTCATTGATGACGATGTAGAATTAATTGATGAGCGTATTTTTTCAAAGCACATTGAATTAGGAAAAAGTCATCCAGAATTTTATCATTTATCGTCAACAAACTTGTTTCATACAATAGAAACAATAGAAAAAAACAACTTGACACTCATTTATGGATTCGAGGGAGGTGGTTATTTTAATTACTTCAATAAAAAGGGATTGAATAGTGTTGGTGGTTGGCACACAAATTTTGCAACTTACAGAAGATATGGTCATACTGAACACAGTTATCGTTTTTACACTAACGGATTTACCAAATTTCCTTTTACTGTTATAAAAGATTGCATAAATATGCTCTTACTGCATAATCCTGAGCATGTTACAGAACCTATAGAAGGAATTGAACAAGATCTATTCCCAGAAGAAAAACAACTTATTGAACAGAAAATTAAGTTTTTTCCAATTACTACTTTATCTAACTATCATTTCAATAATTACGATACCAACTTTAACAAAAAAGTGGATGCTTTTCTTAAATTGAAAAAGAAAAAATATCCATTGATACATGGAACAACAAAATTTCGGTGTTTGAGTGACTTGTATTTTTTCAAGTTTCTACATTCCAAAAATATTGGGAAGAAATTTTTGTATTTTGGTGGTGCACTTTTTTTAAGTCCATTAAATCCAGAAATTAAACATTGGATTAAAATAAAATTAAAAATAATATGACTTCAGGTCCACTTATCACGGTTCTAATGCCATGCTACAATGCTATGCCTTTTTTAACAGAAGCATTAGATTCGATAATAAATCAAACCTACGAAAATCTTGAGATTTTATGTATTAATGATGGTTCAACTGACAATACGGGAGATATTTTAGAAGAGTATGCCTCAAGAGATTCTAGAATCAAAGTAATTCATAATGAATCCAATCTAAAATTGATTCGTTCATTAAATAAAGGAATTGATTTAGCCAATGGTAGGTATATAGCTAGAATGGACTCAGATGATATTTCTGCTCTAAACAGAATTGAAATAGAATTTAATTATCTTGAAAAGAATCCTGTCATAGATATTGTTTCAACAGGCTCAAATAATATGACTGAGGAAGGTGTGGTTTTCTCTCAAAACATCCCAAGACAATTTAGCAGTAAAGCCTGCTTTTTTGCTTCGTTTTTTTTCGTTCCAATTGGACATCCAGAATTACTTATCAGAACTGAGGTTTTGAAAGAAAACAAATTTCTTTTCGAAGAGCATGTTTTACATACTGAAGATTATGAACTTTGGTCAAGACTTTTGAGAAAAGGATATAATTTAACTAATATTCCTGATTGTCTGCATGATTTCAGAATCAACAGTCAAAGTGTGAGTAGAAAATATACTGACATTCAGGATCAGAATTTTATAGAATGTGCAAAGAGACATTATCAACTTTACACTGGCGAAAATTTAGATACTGAAGTTGCTCAAATAATGGTAAACAGAATTACCGATGCACCCAATTTAAAAAATATCCAAACTGCAATTAATAAAATCCATCGATTGAAATTAGATTTTATTTCAAAAGAGAAAATTGAAAATAAAACTATTTTAAAGGAAATCGAAACAGTTTATAAAACCCATTTGTTAGATATTTTTGTGCAAACCTTTAAACGATCATCATTTAAAATTAAGTTGTACGCGATTTACCAGGTATTATTAAATGGATCCATGTTTTTCAATTCATCAGTTAGGATTTATATTAAAACTAAAATTCATCGATAATCCAAGTAGAGAAATTAGCGCAACTGATAAAATCAATTTAATAGTATGCTTGTCATCGTAGATTATAAAATGGGGAATCTTCATTCGGTTAAGAAAAAACTTGATCGCTTAAAAGTAGATGCTGTTATTTCGTCAGATCCAGCGGTTATTCTAAATGCCACAAAATTGATTTTGCCAGGTGTAGGACATTTTGGAAATGCGATGAAAAATTTGCGCGAAATGAATTTGTTGGATGCCTTAAACGAAGCGGTACTTGTTAAGAAAACGCCAATTTTAGGGATCTGTTTGGGAATGCAGTTGATGGCAACAAAGAGTCGAGAATCGATCCGCCGCGGCGGAGAGAGCGGAGAAAAAGGACTCGGATGGTTTGATGCTGAAGTGGTGAAGTTTTCGTTTGAGGATACGCTGCGTTTTAAAGTTCCGCATACTGGCTGGAACACTATTTCCATTGAAAAAGAATCACCTTTGATGAAGGATATTCCTGCGAATTCTGAGTTCTATTTTGTGCATTCATACTACATGAAAGCAAATGATTCAAACGATGTGTTGAATTACACGGACTACGGGACAAAATTCGCATCTGCTGTTTCCAAAGGAAACATTTATGGGTTTCAATATCATCCGGAGAAGAGTCATGATGTGGGGATGAAGTTGTTGGAGAATTTTTCTAGAAGTTAGACATAGAATTCAGAGGTTAGAGATAGAAGTCAGAAGTCAGAGATAGAAGATAGATTTTGGAGAAAATGTTAAAACAGAAAATGGGTTCGGAAATTTTTGATTAAATTCAAGTAAGAAATTTTCAAACCTTTACAACATGAATACATTCAAAGATTTAAATGTCTATAAACAAAGTCTGGATTTGGTTACAAAGATTTACAGTGTAACTTCCAATTATCCTACAACAGAAATCTACGGATTAACAAATCAAATCAGAAGAGCAGCAGTTTCGATTCCATCGAATATTGCAGAAGGATCTTCCAAAGCTCATCCGAGAGAAACGATTCAATTTTTATACGTCTCTTTAGCCTCTGCAAATGAAATTGATACCCAATTAGAAATATCGCATCGATTAAATTTTATATCTTCACAAATGCATACTGAATTAGAATTAATGATTCAACAAATTTGTAAAATGATTCAAGGAATGATCAACTATCAAAAATCCAAATTGATAAAACATCCTACACAAAAGGCTAACATCTAACTTCTATATCTATATTCTAACTCTATATTCTAACTCTATATTCTAACTCTATATTCTAACTCTATATTCTAACTCTATATTCTAACTTCCAAAATGCTTCGTCCTCGCGTAATTCCCGTTCTTCTTCTCAAAGGAAATGTCCTTGTAAAATCGATTGGTTTTAAAAATCCAAAATACATTGGTGATCCAATTAATGCAGTGAAAATCTACAACGATTTAAAGGCGGATGAATTGGTGTTTTTGGACATAGAAGCGTCGAAAGAAAAGCGATTGATTTCATTGGATTTTGTGAAAGATGTTGGTGAAGAAGCCAATATGCCGTTTGCTGTAGGTGGTGGAATTCGTTCCTTGGAAGATATTCGTTCAATTATCGCTGCAGGAGCAGAAAAAGTGGTAATTAATACCTACGCTGTTGAAAATCCTGATTTTATTGCTGAAGCAGCAGAAACGTTTGGTTCTTCAACGATTGCTATTTGTATTGATGTGAAAAAGAAATTGTTTGGTGGTTTGCAAACATGGACAATGGCAGGAACCAAATCAAGTGGCCTCTCCCCTGTTGAATTCGCTAAATTAATGGAAGACAAAGGTGCTGGAGAAATCATTATACAATCGATTGAAAAAGATGGTGAAATGAACGGTTATGACCTTGGTTTGATCAAACAAATCTCTGAAGCCGTTTCGATTCCGGTAATTGCGCTTGGCGGTGCTGGGAATATGCAACATTTAAAGGATGGATTCGAAAAAGGCTTTGCCAATGGTTTGGCCGGAGGAAGTATGTTTGTTTATCAAGGTACGAAGCGTGGAGTTTTAATTTCCTATCCTGAAAAAGATGAGATGACGTTCGATGAAAACCGCTAAAAACTCACTCAAACAGCTCATTTATTCAAAAACCTAAAATTTCTAAATTTTTCTTGTAAATTCTTAGTGCAATTCTGTAATCCTTAATTACATTTGTAGTATATGAATTCGAACGAATACAAGCAATGTACACGTTGCTTAATGGATACTACTGATCCGGACATTAGATTTAATGATCGCGGAGAATGTAACCATTGTACCGAATTTATTCAAACTAGAGCACTTCATAATTACCAAGGAGCCAAAAGTGACGCCGAATTAGCCGCTTGGGTTGAACGTATGAAAAAAGACGGAAAAGGCAAAGAATATGATTGTGTTGTTGGTTTAAGTGGTGGAATTGATAGTAGTTACGCAGCACATCTTTGTCGAAAAATGGGCTTACGCGTTCTCGGAGTTCACATGGACAACGGTTGGAACTCTGAAGAAGCCGTAATGAACATCAAGAACATCGCTAAAAAATTGAATGTCGACTATGAAAGTTATGTACTTGATTGGGAAGAATTCAAAGATTTGCAATTGGCATTCCTAAAAGCTTCGGTTCCTGAAGCTGATACTCCTACAGATATTGCTATTCTCGCTTCTTTACACAAAGTTGCTGCGAAATATGGTATCAAATATATCATCAGCGGAGGAAATTTTGCGACAGAGGGTATCTTACCAAAAACATGGCATTACAACGCGAAAGATTTAACCTATTTCAATCACATTCAAAAGAAATTTGGAACGATTAAATTGCGCAAATTCCCAACGTTTGGATTCCAAAAAGAGATGTATTATAAATTCTTCAAAGGAATTAAAATGGTTTATATTCTGAACTATGTTCCTTTTGTGAAAGATGAAGCAATGGAATTATTGCGTAACGAGTTGGATTGGAAATACTACGGTGGAAAGCACTATGAATCGAAATATACTGGTTTCATTCAATCGTATTACCTCTTCAATAAATTCGGAATCGATTACCGAAGAGCTACGTTCTCATCACAAATTTGTACTGGCGAGATGTCGCGTGAAGATGCCCTCGAACAGTTGAAAGCTAAACCGTACAACGACGAGAAAGTTCAAGAAGAAAAAATCTATATCGCTAAAAAACTTGGTGTTTCGTTGGAAGAATTTGAAGCCATTTTAAACCTTCCAGGACATTACTACCGTCACTATCCAAACGATGAAAAGAAACTAAGTTTCATCTACGACACGTACCGCAAGTTGTTTAAGAAGGAGAAGCTTGCGTCGTTCTAGTGACATCCAATTCGTGATTCGTAATTCGTAATTCATGATTTCAAAATCATTCGATTTTGAGTAACTTTGAAACATGAGTATTCCATTTCCATCCGACTTTGAGGCGCGCGTTAAGAAAGATCTATTTCTTGGTCAAGATTTATTGACGGCACTCGATGCACAAGCTCCTGTTTCATTGCGTTTTCATCCGTTGAAGAAACGCTCGAATTTAGATGTGAATGGTGAAATTCCATGGTGCGAAAATGGAGTCTATTTAAAAGAACGACCTTCGTTTACTTTGGATCCATTGTTTCATGCAGGTGCCTATTATCCGCAGGAAGCAGGTTCGATGGTCTTAGACACTTTACTAATGCAACTTGATCTTCCAACAGCTCCGAAAGTATTGGATTTGTGCGCTGCTCCTGGTGGAAAAAGTACCTTGATTGCATCGTTTTTAGGCGGTGAAGGATTATTGGTGAGCAACGAAGTGATCCAAGCTCGCTCACGCATTCTAAAGGAAAACATGAGTAAATGGGGTTTTGCCAATTCTGTTGTTACAAACAATGATCCAAAGGATTTCCAACGATTACCTCAGTTCTTTGATTTAATTGTTGTCGATGCACCTTGTTCGGGTGAAGGAATGTTTCGCAAGGATGAAAAAGCGCGTGAAGAATGGTCCGAAGACAACGTTCAACTGTGCTGCGGAAGACAAAAACGCATTTTAGCAGATGTTTGGGACGCTCTGGTTCCTGGAGGATATTTGATCTATTCGACATGTACATTTAACACCAACGAAAACGAAGAAAACGTAGAGTGGATGGTGGAAGAATTGGGAGCAGAACTGATTCAAACGGAGCTACCTAGCCCAATTGCTGATGGTCGAAATGGAATCGGGCATTATTGTTTACCAGGAAGAACACAAACAGAAGGATTTTTTGTTGCTGTGGTTCAGAAAGGTGATGAAAAATTACAACGTCAACGATCTACACGAAAGGCAGAATTTCGTCTACAAAAGGATTTATTGGACATTCCAGTTTATGCCGATTTATCGGAGACAATCGTTTTAAATTGGAATGATAAATTGTTGGCGCTTCCAAAAGCAATGGAGGAAAATATGTTGCATGTTCAAGCGCAAATGCGTTTGCAAAAAATGGGAACAACCATTGGTGATGTTTCGCGCAAAGGAATTATTCCCAACGAAGAATTGGCATTGAATCCACAATTGTGCATTTACAAGGAACGAATTGATCTAGAGCGTCAACAAGCATTGAACTATTTACACGGCGATACATTTCCTCTAGCAGGAACACAAGGTTATCGTTTAATCACTTTTGAAAATGAACCCTTGGGTTGGATCAAACATTTGGGCAATCGCTTTAATAATTTGTATCCGAAGGAATGGCGGATTCGCATGAATGTCTGAATTCTAGTGAATAGATATGAGAAATGAACGAGGAGTGAGGAATGATAAACGATAATTGATTACACTTAGTTCAATTCAACGATTGCACGTTCATAACTTGCAAATCTTTTTTTTGCATAACTTCTTCAATAGTTGGATATTTACATGAATCAAAAACACAAACAAGATGCAAACAGAAACAACAATCCACGATCAAATCGAAGCATTAAAAGCACAATTAACTGGCGATTTATTCGCAGACATGGACTTAAAAGACGAGATTCATAACCTTGAAATGAAATTAAACGGCGTAAAACCAATGGATAGTCACATTGACTGTGTTGGGTGCGGCAGCTAGGATTAGGCAATAGTTTATAGTGAAAAAGGCAATAGTAGGGACGCGATTTATCGCGTCCTTTGTTTTTTATACAATGATTAAATCAACCGAATCTTCAATTGCAAATTATACATTGTCAATTTACTCGTTGCTTCGCGGCTAACGGTCAATCCAACACACCAAAGAATTTTTTCCTCATCGTGCACAACCAATTGTAAATGGCGTGCGTGGTGAGGAATTTTTGCATCGCTCAAAATATCTGAGATGAGTTTCGAACCTTTCATTCCAAGTGGTTTCATGCGGTCGCCTTCCCTCCAACGACGAATAGCAATTTCACCTTTAATTTTCAAGGGATCAACATAGAGTTCTTGTTTCGTAAAAACCTCAGGTAACTCATTTACTTGTTCAATGTGTAATTTCGGTAATATCGTAAATCCTTCTTCTTTTTGGAAATAGAAATAAGCGTCCTCGCGAATAATTGTACGGAATAGTTTGTGGGGAATTGGAACTACTTTTCCTTTTTCGGCACTTCTCAATTTTGCGAATTCACTATACATGCTTGCTGGTAAATTCAACTGACGAATGAGCTCAATTAACTCAAATTCATTCAATGCATCGAATTGATCAAAGGAAAGTTGTTGACTCAAAAGAACGCTTTCTCCAATCGGTTTTAACTTGCTTTCCAATTCAAATTGAGTTGCTTGAAATACATTCACCAAGGTCAAAACACTTTCTTTTAGCGTCGGAATCGCTTGTTCTAATTCTGGCAAAAGGACATTACGCAACTTATTTCTGCTGTATTTATTCGAAGCATTTGAAACGTCTTCACGCCAAATCACATCGTTCTTAATTGCGTAATTTCTTACCTCATCTTTTGTAAAAGGTAAAAGAGGTCGCAAATAACCATTGTGTTCGGGAAGCATACACGCCAAACCCATGATTCCTGCATTGCGCGAAAGGTTTAAGAAAAATGTTTCTACTTGATCATCAGCATGCTGCGCCAAGACAATGCGAATCGAATCTTTGAGTTTAAAATTTTCGAAATACTTGTAACGTACTTTTCTCGCTTCTTCTTGCAGATTTCCACCTGAACTCGCTAAATATTTATTGAAATCAACACGTTTTACATGTGCTGTAATTCCTTTCTGTTGACAAACGCGCTCCACCAATTCTTGATCGCGTTCTGAATCTTCACCGCGTAACATGTAATTGACATGCAGCACAGATACGCGCACTCCTAATTTATGAAGAATGTGCACCAACACCATGGAATCAACTCCACCGCTACACGCTACAAAATAATGTTTGGTCGAATCGTTTCCGAGAAATTGAGCAATATGTTGTTCTAGATTAGCCATTCATGCCATCCAAAATACGCTTCACTTTCACCATGCATTCTTCATATTCTTTCTCAGGATCTGATTGAATGGTAATTGCACCACCAACCGAACAGGACAAATAACGATTTTCACCATTGTACAGCAAGGTGCGAATCACCACATTGAAATCGAAATCGCCATTTGGAGCGATGTAACCAATCGAACCAGAATACAAACCGCGCTTAAACGATTCGTTTTCTTCAATCAATTCCATTGCACGTAATTTCGGTGCACCCGTCATTGATCCCATTGGAAAAGTTGCTCGTAAAATCTCTGTAAAATTGACGGTTGGCTTCACTTCACATGAAATAGTAGAAATCATTTGGTGAACGGTATCAAACGAATAGATTTCGCAGTATTCATCGACTTTGACAGAATCCTTTTGTGCGACGCGCGATAAATCATTGCGCACCAAATCAACAATCATTGTATTTTCAGCACGTTCTTTTGGATCATTTTGCAATGAATTTTTCAGTAGTTCATCTTCTTCAGGTGTTGCACCACGAGGCGCCGTTCCTTTGATTGGCTGTGAAATCAACTTGCTTCCTTCCTTCTTCAAAAAACGCTCTGGACTTCCGCAGAAAGCCGCATAATCTCCAAATTGATAAAACGAAGAAAAAGGTGCATGCGTCAAATCATTCAAACGAAAATAGGTATCCATTGGAAAGTTCATTTCAGCATCTTCCGCATAGAACTCTTGGCAAAAATTCACTTCGTAAATATCTCCTTGTTGAATATGTTCTTTCAGTTTAATAACTTTCTCAATGTATTCTTCTTTCGAAATGCGTGCCTTAAACTTATAATTGTGGTGATGGAAATTCTGATCGGTTTCTTCCTCTAAGAAATAATTTAAAAAGTCAAAACTCTCGGCATTCTTCTCCCCTTGCAAGAAATCGAAATGCTCTTTGTACATTTTTACGACATATTTCGGTGCCCACAAAAAAGCATCAGGAAAATTCAATTGATCAGTATTTGCTGAGGTCAAAGGATAAAAATCATTTTTTAAATCATATCCCAAGTGTCCAAATAAATATTCACCAGCGTGTGTATCGATGAACGCTTGCATGTCTTCTATTGTCGTTCCTTCCTCCTTTACGAAAATCGCACCTTCGCCAAACGCCAAGATTCCAGAACCATCGTTACTGTTCAAATAAATTATTGGATGTTCATTCATGCAACGAATTTAAAAATAATCAGGCGGATTAAGGAGATAATTGTTTTACAATACGAATGAACCAACTCCCATCCACCAACTCCCGTTAATCTTTTTTCTTATCTTCGAACTCCAAATTGAGAAATGTTATATCGCATACTTAAACTTATTGTAGGCCTAGGGATTCGCTTGTATTACCGCGAAACCAAGGTAAAGAATGCGCATTTCTTAAAGCATGACGGACCAATGATTATCATTGCGAATCACCCAAATACCTTGATGGATGCTTGGTTGGTCGGAAATGTTTGTCAACAACCAATTTACTACATGGCAAAGGGAACGTTTTTTAGTTCCCCATTGAAACGGCGGATTCTTCAAAGTTTGAACATGATACCCATCAATCGAAAAGTAGATGGAAAAATCAAAGGCATTAGCAACGAAGATTCATTTGCTGCTTGCTATAAAATTCTTGAAGAAGGAAAAACCTTGGTAATCTTTCCTGAAGGAAGCAGTTTCCCCGAACGACAATTGCGTGAATTGAAATCTGGAACGGCCCGTATTGCACTCGAAGCTGAAAATCGCAACAATGGGAAATTGAATTTGAAAGTCGTTCCAATGGGCTTGTTTTATTCGGAAGCAGAAAAATTTAGGAGTTCGGTTTTGGTTTCGGTTGAACAAGGCTTGTTTGTAACCGATTATTTAGATGCATATCGTGAAAATGCTTCGTTGGCTGCAAAGAAATTAACTGAAAAATTCAGAATTCATTTGGAGCGCGTGTTAGTAACGACTGAAAGCCCAGAACAAGAAAAATTATTGGAAGATACATTTCATATACTTTGGGGAATCGAGCGTGAACGTGACGTGGAACATGAAGTTAGTTTCATGAAGCGCATCAAGGATCGCATGGAAGAAATTCAGTTGGTTCAACCCTATTTGTTTGAGGAAATACAACAATTGGTGACAACCATTCAATGGCAATCGAAGAAGTTGGAAATTCATGCCGATTTCATTCATCGTCGCTTTCGATCACGCTTGTACCAAATGCAATTGACTCTTTCGATTTTGTTTTTGTTCCTCGCTTTACCGATTTTCATCTATGGCTTGGTACACAATTTCATTCAATACAAACTAACTGATTTCCTTGTACAGCGCATGACGAAATATGTGGAATATTATGCCGCATTGGGTGTTTTGATTGGTTTCGTATTGTATCCACTTGTTTATACTTTATTCTTGATAGGCTTCAATCATCTGTTTGAACCAGCTCTTTGGTTAAAAATTGTGTATTTCATCAGCATGCCGATTACAGGAATTTTGTCGCACACCTTTGCGCGTTACTTGCGCAGAACGGGTTCCAAATGGAAATATATTTTCTTGATAATGAATCAAAAAGATGCATTGAAAGAATTGCAGGCTGTTCAATTAAAATTGAAGAAACTTATCTTCGATTAATGAATGAGCAAAAAGTAGGAAATAAACAAAACGATTAAAACTGGCATAAGTTGAATGTGTTTCCGCTTTGTTACCACCATCCAAATTGCACAACCCGTATAAACGAAAAACAAAATTGCGAAAACAAACGATATTCTATAAATATCAATACTTGCAGTTAAACGGAATTGGCGATAAGTAAACACAGTGCTGTAAACACCCAAATAGATATTCAAAACAGCAAGAAATGGTTTAATATTTTTTTTAATTAACTCATTCAAATCCATACTACGAAGCTATCGATTTTTTTGAGAACAATAAATCACAATCGAATTCCAACAATACACACATCATCAATTTGATCATTCTTCCCTTTCCAATCCATAAATTCATTTTCTAATAAGCTTTCTTGATCGCTCATTCCCTTCTCTCCGATTTGTCCAAACAATTCATGTAAGCGTTTCGATGAGTACTTTTTGTTTTTCGGTCCACCAATCTGGTCTTGAAATCCATCCGATCCAATGTACAAACAATCTCCTTTTTTAAAGGCATACGAACGCGATTCAAACTTGCGGTGTTGTTCAACTTGCCATCCTCCAATTGGATAAGGACTTCCAGCCAATACATCAATCTCAGCTTTGGTATTTACAATACAGATTTTGCGATTTGCAGAAGAGAAATAGATTTTGTTTTCTTTGTTATCAATGCACACCAATGCAATATCAACCCAATCATTGTTAAAGAATTCCTCTTTGGCTCCAGAAAAACTCTCAATGAATTTTTTATCGACTTCTTGAAGTATTTTATTCGTTTTGTTCAGGCCTTTGTTCATGATGGAATATTCCAAAATACTGGATGCCAATACAGAAAGTAATGCTCCCGGCACACCGTGACCTGTGCAATCGCCCACAGCAACATAGGTCAAATGATCTTTTTTTCCAATCCAATAAAAATCCCCTGAAAGAATGTTTAAGGGTTTGTAAATCACGAAATAATCTTCAAACCAACGCTTAAAATGACGTTTCTTGGGCAATAATCCTCGCTGAATAATTTGTGCGTAATTTAAACTTTCAATGTAAGTAGTCAGGTCAGCTTCTTGCGGTTTCTTCAATTCAGCTAACATTTTGTTTTTCTTTGAAACAAAGGTACACCAAGCATTTCACGATAAATCGCACGCAATTTTAAACTTGAATTAAATGATTGTGAAGAACAAAAAACGCAACTAAATCTAAGTGACTGAAGTTGAGGAAAGCACGGAAATTAGTTATCCAAGAGCACCACTTCACCATCTTTTAATCCTGATACTAAAAAACGATTTTCTTCCTCCTTCAAAACGAGAATGTTCTTTTTAAGCTTCTTTCCATTTTCCCAAATATTAACTGAATTTTTATCAACTGCAGATTTTGGCAAATAACAAGCTTTTTGATTTTTGAAGTTGGTCTTTACATAAACGCTTTGACCAATTTCAGTTCGCACACCTTTGTTAAGTTTAATGGAAAAACTCAATTCTTTTTGATTACCGACATTTTTCGCTGACATGAAAGTCGCTCGTCCGATTGATTCTTTTGTATCATTGAACACTTCAAGGCTAGAACTTGGATTTCCTTGGTTTCCTTCTACACGCACAACTAGTGTATATTCTCCTTTTTTCGCAATTCGCGCAATACCATGGTTTGGTTTGATACGATTTCCGACTTTACTTTTTATTGAAAGAACAATTCCATCGAATGGCGCTAAATAAAAATAATGCTCGATCTCTTGCTCTAATTGCTGAACTTCATCGTATTGTACAAACAAATTATTCTCTAACAAAAGATTCTCTTCTGTTTTTGTTCTAAACGTTGGGAATTTCGGAAGACGTTTCTCGGGTTTTATTTGTGCCGCAAAGGTTTTCCATTTGTCAACATTGATCAATTCTACTTGTTGACTTGAAGTTCCCGACGTGTTTAAATCACGAAGAAATGAATTAAAAGAAGTCGCCAAGTCTTTCTTTTTTGCACTCAATAAGGCAAAAGCATCTTTCAAATTCAGCTTGAACAGTAACTCGTTGAACTTGAATTCCGATCCAGATTTGAGTACAACATCACCTGCTTCAAGTATTCCACCAACCGAAAAAGTCAAATCCTTCACTGTTCGATAAGCGATTTTACCTTCCAATAGCATTTCACTTTCCACTAATTCATTCTTCACTTGAATGCTGGGTATTACCTTTTCAGAATCTTGTTTGTTTATACTCTCTGATTTAATTGAACTCGAACTATCGCAAGAATTCAATAATGAGCCACATAAAAATGTACCAACGATAAAAGAAACAGTAAGGAGAGATTTTGTTTTCATTTTCATGTTCATCAATACAACCGACTCTATAAAAGGCTCAATTGACCATGAAGTTACACTAAACTTTAAAAAATAATTACTTTTTTATGAAACAAAATTCCACTTTTAGAAGAATTGTTATCTTCGTAGTATGTGCGGAATAACCGGATTCATTGATTTTGCTAGGTCTTCTTCTGAAAATACATTGGAAAGGATGACGAACACCCTTTTCCATCGAGGACCAGACGGAAGCGGAATCACCTTATTGAATGAAGAAAAAGCACAGATTGGCTTTGGTCACCGACGACTTTCCATCATTGATTTAAGTGAACATGGTACGCAGCCAATGCAATTCGAACATCTTTGGATTTGTTTCAACGGAGAAATTTATAATTACCAGGAAATTAAGGATGAATTGAGTGCACTCGGACACTCGTTTGTGGGTGGTTCCGACACTGAAATGATTCTTCATGCTTACGCTCAATGGGGAAAAGCGTGTATTGAAAAGTTCATTGGAATGTTTGCAATTGTGCTGTACGATACAAAAGAGAATACTATTTTCTGTGTGCGTGACCGAGCAGGTGTGAAACCATTTTTCTACTACAAGAAAGATGATTTGTTCTTGTTTGCATCTGAATTGAAAGCTTTTCACGAGCATCCAAAATTTCAAAAGAAAATTAACCTTGCTGCGGTTGGTGCCTTCATGCAATATGGGAATGTTCCGACGCCACATTGTATTTTCGAAGATTGCTTTAAGTTAGAACCAGGACATGCCATGACGTTGAATTTGGAAGATCATTCCATTCAACATGAACAATATTGGAACGTGTACGATGCATACAATCAAGCAAAAATTTCGATTTCATTTGATGAAGCAAAAACGGAAACAGAAAAAATTCTGACTTCAGCCTGTGAATATCGAATGGTTGCAGATGTTCCTGTTGGCGTATTCTTGAGTGGTGGCTACGATAGTGCTTGTGTAACTTCATTGTTGCAGAAAAATCGAACAGAGAAACTAAAAACGTTCACAATTGCCGTTCCTGATATAGGATTGAACGAAGCGCCTTACGCAAAAGATGTTGCGAAACACCTAGGTACGGATCATACTGAAATTGAATGCACGCAAAAAGATGCGACGGATTTAATTGTTGATTTGCCATTCTATTACGACGAACCATTTGCGGATAGCAGTGCCATTCCAACAACTTTGGTGAGTATCATGGCGCGCAAACACGTTACTGTTGCACTGAGTGCGGATGCGGGTGATGAAGTTTTCGCTGGCTACAATCGCTACGATTATTTAATGCGTTACGGAAAGAAAATGGAACAACTTCCAGGATTCGTGCGCAAATCAATGGCTGGAATGATGGACTTAATTCCATCTGAAAAAATTCCAGTTCTGAAAAACAAATACAATTTTCACAACCGATACGAGAAATTAAAAGGCATTCTTCGCAATCCTTCTTCGGAACAAATCATGTTGAGTTTAAGTCAACAATACACCGACGAGCAATTGAAAGCCGTTTTGACAAACACGAATTTCGATGCATTGTCAACTCATTATAAATCAAAAGAACTGAAAGCTGAATTTTCAACGCCTTTGGCTTACATGATGGCGATTGATTATCAAACGTATTTGTTGGACGATATTCTACAAAAAGTCGATCGCGCAACGATGACAGCAAGTTTGGAAGGACGCGAACCGTTTTTGGATCATCGTGTTATCGAATGGGCTGCAACATTAACAGATGATTTCAAATATCACAATGGTGAAAAGAAATATATTTTGAAAGAAATTGTCCACGATTACATTCCGAAAGAACTAATGGATCGACCAAAAATGGGCTTTGCAATTCCAATCGCTCATTGGTTACAAAATGATTTGCGTGAATTGGTTGAAGAACACATTTCAGAAAAAAATATACGAGAACAAGGACTTTTCAAATGGGATTTTGTTGCGAAATTGAAAGCAGATTTCTTTGGTGGCAAGAAAGAATTTGATGTGAAATTGTGGTATTTGCTGATGTTCCAGATGTGGTATGGGAAGTGGATGGCGTGAGAATCGAGAATCGAGAATCGAGAACCGAGAATCGAGAGGAGAATGGAACATAGAGCATAGAGCATAGAGCATAGAGCATAGATTATAGAAAAGATTGACGAATATATTATACATATCATACGATGGGATGACAGATCCGCTAGGGCAATCGCAAGTGTTGCCGTATTTGGGTGGTTTATCCAAAGAAGGATTTCAATTTCACTTGATCAGTTTTGAAAAGGAGGAGAAATTTGACTTGCATCGTGAACACATTCAAGCAATTTGTGATCAGCATGGAATTAGTTGGCATCCGCTGAGTTATACCAAAAAACCGCCGTTGCTTTCGACAATTTACGATGTGCAACGCATGAAACGTTTGGCGCATCGTTTACACAAAGAACATTCGTTTAAAATTATTCATTGTCGCAGTTACATTTCAGCACTCGTTGGACTTGGAATGAAAAAACGTTTTGGAACCAAATTCTTGTTCGATATGCGCGGATTTTGGGCAAATGAACGTGTTGATGGAAACATTTGGAGTTTGGGAAATCCAGTATTTAAAACCGTTTATAATTTCTTTAAAAAGAAAGAATTGCAGTTTTTTTCGCAAGCAGATTTTACCATTTCCTTGACACACAATGGTAAAAACGAAATCGAAAGTTGGCCTGCCTTTAAAACCAATCCGCCGAAAATCGAAGTTATTCCATGTTGTGTTGATTTAAACTTATTTGACCCAACGAAGATTTCAGAAACGAAGCAAAACGAATTGCGTCAACAATTGAACATACAAGCATCGGATTTTATTCTTGGCTATGTTGGTTCGATTGGAACTTGGTACATGCTTCCGGAGATGTTGGATTATTTTAAAGTTCTGAAGGAAAGCAATTCCAAGGCAAAATTTTTATTCGTAACAGGTGAAAATCCAGCCACCATATTGACAAAAGCGAGCGAAAAAGGAATAGATTCGGAATCGATAATTATAACGTCTTGTCGTCACGCTGAAGTTCCCTTGAACATTAGTTTATTTTCTGCTTCCATCTTTTTCATTCGTCCGAGCTATTCCAAGAAAGCCTCTTCACCAACAAAACAAGGAGAAATTATGGCGATGGGAATTCCATTGGTTTGCAATGCAGGAGTTGGTGATACGGATTTGGTGGTAAAGCAATACAACGCTGGAATTGTAATTGACGAAATGAATGAAACAAACTATCGTAATTCACTCATTAATGATTCATGTTACGATCGAACTTCAACAATGAAAGGCTCTCATGAGTTCTATGGATTGGAAGTTGGGGTTCAGCGCTACTTAAGTGTTTACCAAAAATTACTCAATTAATACAATCTAATTCTCAAATCAATCAAATTTTCGAATATTCAAATAATTATCCATGTCAAAAACAATTTACTTCCTTGTTCCCTATCCGAAAGGAGAAGCGCCATCTCAGCGTTTTAGGTTCGAGCAGTATTTGCCTGATTTGGAAGAAAATGATTATAAAGTTGAATTGTATCCCTTCTTGAATGAGCATACATGGAAAACCTTGTACTCCGAAGGAAAGACATTCAAAAAGATTGCTGGAATTTTAGGAAGTTTCATACGCAGATTTTTCTTGCTGTTTAAACTTCATCGTGCTGATTACATTTTTGTGCACCGTGAAATGGCGCAGATTGGTCCGCCAATGTTTGAATGGATTGTTGCCAAAGTGTTGAGAAGAAAATTCATTTATGATTTTGATGATGCTATTTGGCTCCCAAATTACAGTGAAACGAATGCAAAGTTCCAACGACTAAAAGCCTATTGGAAAGTGAATTATTGTATGAAATGGGCTTCACATATAACGGCTGGAAATGAATATTTGGCAAGTTACGCGCGTCAATACAATTCATCTGTTTCGATTATTCCAACGACAATTGACACGGTGAACCATCATAATGAAATGTGTGATCAAGCACAAGACAAGATGGTGATTGGTTGGACAGGAACGCATACAACAATGCATTATTTGAACGAGTTAGTTCCGGTCTTGCAAGAGTTAGAAAAAACACATGCTTTTACCTTCTTAGTGATTTCAAATGAAGCACCGAACTTTGAATTGAAGTCCTTACAGTTCATCAAATGGAACAAGGAAACTGAAATTGAAGATTTGGCAAAAATGAACATTGGAGTGATGCCATTGAATCATGATATTTGGTCGGAAGGCAAATGTGGCTTCAAAGGATTACAATACATGTCATTGGAAATTGCCTCTGTGATGTCGCCAGTTGGAGTGAATACGTCAATTGTTCACGATGGAGTCAATGGTTTTTTAGCTGGTAGTCCGGAAGAATGGAAAGAAAAACTAAGTTTACTTCTTGAAAATAAAGACTTACGTGTCCGTCTTGGTAAAGCCGGTAAACAAACGATTGAAGAACGTTTTTCTGTCAATGCGTTGAAATCGGTATATTTGAATTTGTTTCATGATTAAAATATTGCGACTTCTTTAAGATAATTTTATTTTAAACGCTAAGGCACGAAGAGCGCAGAGTTTCGCAAAGGAAGATTTCTTTGAATACACTTAAATTCTACTGCTATTCATAATCTCCGCGTACTCAGCCATCTCTCAAAACTCTGCGTTGAAAAATTTTAAACGCAAAGGCGCAAAGAACGCAAAGAATAAATGATACGTTTTCACCACAAGGGCACTAAGTTCACAAGTTGAAGTGCTGGGGGTTTTGACACAATGTTAAAGCATCAACTAGTTGATGATAAACGATTCTGTTCATTACAATGTCAACTTTGTGACTTAAAAGTACATGATGCTTTCTTCTTCTCTTTGTGAACCTAGTGGTTAACTTTAAAATCTCCGCGCGCTCTGCAAGCTCTCAAAACTCAGCGTTGAAAAAAGCTGTAATCTCTTTTTTACAATTAAATTTACCTTCTAAAAAACAACAACCATGAAACTTGTTTTCGCGACACACAATCACAACAAAGCAAAAGAAATTCAGGCACTTGTTCCAGAAGGAATTACGATTGTCACACTAGACGATTTACAGTGCAACGAAGATATCCCAGAAACAGCTCCAACCTTGGAAGAAAACGCCATTCAAAAAGCGGAATACATTGTCAAGCAATTCAATTTGAATGTTTTTGCTGATGATACCGGTTTGGAAATTGAGGCTTTGAACGGAGAACCGGGTGTTATTTCAGCGCGCTATGCTGGTGAACAACGCGATTCAAATCAAAACATGGACTTGGTGCTAGAAAAACTGAACGGAATCGAAAACAGAAATGCACAATTTCGCACTGCCATCGCTTTATATTGGGAAGGTGAAATGCATTTGTTCGAAGGAATTGTAAAAGGAACAATGCGCACAGAAAAATCAGGTGAAGAAGGTTTTGGTTATGATCCAATCTTTGAACCTGAAAATTGTGGTAAAACATTCGCTGAGATGAGCTTAGACGAGAAAAATAAAATGAGTCACCGAGCTCGTGCACTTGAAAAAATGATCGCTTTTTTAACAACAAAAAAAGTCGATTAAGTATAAAATAATACGCTACTTTTCGCACCCTTAAAACCAAAAAATAAGTACATTTGTAAGCATCCTTTTTCGGATGTTCAAGCATTACTAAAATCCAATAAAATGAGTTCAACTTCAAAAATTACTTACACGCTTACGGACGAAGCTCCAGCGTTGGCAACTTATTCATTTTTACCAATTGTTAAAGCGTTCACAGAAACAGCTGGAATCGAAATCGAAACAAAAGATATTTCCTTAGCTGGACGTATTCTTGCAGTTTTTCCAGAGTATTTAAATGAAGATCAAAAAATTGGAAATGCATTGTTGGAATTGGGTCAAATGGCAACAACTCCTGAGGCAAACATTATCAAAACACCAAATATTAGTGCTTCGGTTCCACAATTAAAAGCAGCGATTGCTGAATTGCAAAGCCAAGGATATGCAATTCCAAGTTATCCTGAAGAACCAACAAACGAAAAAGAGAAAGAAGCGAAAGCAAAATACGATAAAATTAAAGGTAGTGCTGTGAATCCAGTTTTACGTGAAGGTAACTCCGATCGTCGCGCACCACTTTCTGTTAAAAATTATGCACGTAAGCACCCACATTCAATGGGTAAATGGACTGCAGATTCAAAATCGCACGTTGCCCACATGCCAGAAGGAGATTTCTTTCACAATGAGCAATCAATCACTGTAAAAGACGCTGGAACTTTTAAAATTGAATTTACTGACGCTTCTGGTGCAACAACTGTATTGAAAAGCGAAGCTCCATTAAAAGCGGGCGAAATTATCGATGCGACTTTCATGAGTAAAAACAAATTGGTTGATTTCTTGAAAAAAGAAGTTTCTGATGCGAAAAACCAAGACGTATTGTTTTCATTGCACATGAAAGCGACGATGATGAAAGTTTCAGATCCAATTATTTTCGGACATGCTGTAAAAGTATTCTTCGCTCCAGTTTTCGAAAAACACAGTGCTGTTTTAGCTGAATTAGGCGTTGATGTTAAAAACGGATTTGGTGATTTAGTTGCTAAAATTCAAACATTACCTGCTGATCAAAAAGCAGCGATTGAAGCAGATATCGCATCATGCTATGCAAACGGACCTGCAATTGCAATGGTAAATTCTGACAAAGGAATTACCAACTTACATGTTCCAAGTGATATAATTGTTGATGCTTCAATGCCAGCAATGATTCGTAACTCAGGACAAATGTGGGATGCAGCTGGAAAATCGAGAGATACGAAAGCTGTTTTACCAGATAGTTCTTACGCTACAATTTATCAAGTAGCAATGGATTTCTGTAAAAAACACGGAGCATTTGATCCAGTTACAATGGGAACAGTGCCTAACGTTGGATTGATGGCGCAAGCAGCTGAAGAATATGGTTCACATGACAAAACATTTGAAGTGAAAGCAAATGGTGTTGTTCGTGTAATCGATAACAACGGAGCAACTTTGTTAGAATCAGCGGTTGAAGAAGGAGACATCTGGAGAATGTGCCAAGCGAAAGATGCACCAATTCGTGACTGGGTTAAATTAGCAGTTACACGTGCACGCTTATCAAATACTCCTGCTGTTTTCTGGTTGGATAACAACAGAGCGCACGATGCGCAAATCATTGCGAAAGTGAATGAATACTTAAAAGATCACGATACTGTAGGATTAGATATCCGTATTTTATGTCCAGACGATGCGATTCAATTTACAATGGAGCGTTTGAAAGATGGAAAAGACACGATTTCAGTAACAGGAAATGTTTTACGTGACTACCTAACAGATTTATTCCCAATTCTTGAAGTTGGAACAAGTGCGAAAATGTTGTCGATCGTTCCATTGATGAATGGTGGTGGATTGTTTGAAACCGGAGCTGGTGGTTCTGCACCAAAACACGTTGAGCAATTCCTTGAAGAAGGTCACTTGCGTTGGGATTCACTTGGTGAGTTCTTGGCATTGGCTGCTTCTTTAGAACATTTAAGCGTAACAACAGGAAACAAAAAAGCGCAAGTGTTAGCTGAAACGTTGGATGAAGCAACTGGTCTTTTCTTGGATAACGATAAATCGCCAATGAGAAATGCTGGTGAATTGGATAACCGTGGAAGTCATTTCTACATTGCGTTGTATTGGGCAAATGCGTTAGCAAACCAAACGAAAGATGCTGAATTGGCTGAAACATTCAAAAAATTAGCTACGGACTTAACTGCTAATGAAAATCAAATCATTACAGAGTTGAATGGTTCTCAAGGTCACGCTATTGATTTAGGAGGTTACTATCATCCAAACAATGCGAAGATTACTGAAGCAATGCGACCAAGTCATACCTTCAACAACGCTTTATCGCAAATTGCAGTAAATGCTTAAAACATACTTAAACACTAAAAGGGCTTTACACTGTAGAGCCCTTTTTCGTGTCAAAAAGATTCGTTTATGAAGCAAATTCTATTCTCTTTCATAATTTTTGTTTCCGCGTTTACAGGAACAGCCCAGAATTTTAATCCGAATTTGTGGATTGGAAAATATGCTGGAATTATGCACATAACCAGTACAACTGGCATGAATGACGAAGTGGCTGTAGAGTTTGAATTCAAGGAAGTAACCAAAGATTCTGTTTGGACTTATAGAATGTGTTACAAAAACGAGAAATACGGCGAAATGATTAAGGATTATCGTATTATTCAACCGGCAGACTCACTTCCGAATAATTTCATATTGGATGAATTGGATGGAATCATCATTGACATGACTTATTTCAATAACACGTTTTTCTCGTTATTTGAAGTCCTTGGAACAATACATACGTGTAGTATGGCCTTGGAAAATGATACGATTCGCTTTGAAATGTTTGGTGGAAATTTGTTTAATCCGACAACTATTACAACTTCTATTCCTGAAGGAGATGACAACGAAACGTATAAAGTCACAAGTTTCAAACCGAATTACAACCAAAAGGTTTACCTAAAGCGCATTGAATGAAACAACTCATTTTCCTATCTAGTATCATTTTGATTTTAGTCAGCTGTAAGACAATAGAACCAGTTGTCCCGGAGACACAGTTAGAAGCAGTTCCTGAAATCAGTCATCGTGAATCAACCTTGAGTTTGCCAATCAAGATTGATCTACAACCCTATTTAACTTTAACAGAAAAATCTCTTCCGAGAACATTTACGGGTAAAGAAGAAAACTGTGAAGGTGTAAGTTACTCCTATAAATTTACACGTGAACCAATTCAATTTGATGGGAAAGGAGAATATTTATCCTATGATGTTGATGGGAAATACTTGTTGTATTTGAATTATTGTCCAGATTGCACCACCCTATTTGATTCAAAAGGAACATGTGTCATTCCTAGAATTTACGCCAGTTGTGGTGTAGGTGAACCAATGCGACGCGTTTCAGTTGCGTATACCACAAAATTCAAAATATCACCCGACTTCAAATTCAAAACTTCTACACAATTAACAAAATTCCAAACGATTGACCCTTGTGAGATTACAGTTTTCAGTTATGATGCAACAGATAAACTAAGGAAAGAAGTAACAACGGTTTTAAATGATCTTGAAAAAGATATTGATAAACAAATCGCTTCAATTGACATTCGTTCAGACATTGAAGAAGTCTGGAAAATGTTAGCAAGCCCAACTTCGCTTGGCAAATATGGTTACTTTACTGCTTACCCTAAAGCGGTTTCGTTGAGCGATGTTCGTTTTGATAAAAAGGTGGCTTATGTTGATTTAAGTTTAACCTTTACGCCGCAAATCAGCACGCATAAACCAGAAATGGTCGTGCCAAAACTTCCAAATTTAAGTGAACACAAAGCACACAAAGGATTTAACATTGATGTGGATATTGTTGCTGGTTACGATTCGTTGAGTTCCATTTTAACGAGTGAATTGAAGGGTAAAAGTGTGACGATTAAGAACAATGAAGTGATATTTACAGGAATTGAAATTCAAGGAGCAGCGAATAAACAACTGAATTTAAAGGTAGATTTTGAAGGAAAACGTCAGGGAACGCTTTACTTAGTTGGAACTCCAATTTTTGATTCTACAGCCCAAAAAATTTACTTCCCAGACTTAACCTTTGATTTAAAAACAAAAGACGCATTGTTGAAGTCTGCAAAATGGATGTTCAATTCAAAAATCACAAACATGATGCGCGAATATGCAATCTTCGATTTAACACCGCATTTAGATGAAATGAAAACAATGATTCAAAAAGAAATGAATCGCGAATTAACGGAAGGTGTAAAATTGAATGGAAACGTAACAGGTTTGAAACTTGTCGGTATTTATCCTCAATTGAATCAATTGATTATACGCATTAATTCAACAGGCGACTTAAAGTTGTCCATGTAATTAAGAATTTACCATGTGCTGAGCCACTTGCGGAAAACACATGTACAATTCTACTTTCAACTGATTATCCAATTGATCCAAGGTGTCAATCGCCATTCGCATGCATCTCAGCCACTCTTCCTTTGCTTCTAATGTGATTTTATGAGGAAGATGTCGTGCACGCATTTTGGGATGACCAAAGCGTTCTGAATAGATTCCTGGCCCTCCAAGAAACTGCGTTAAGAACAAAAATTGCTTTTCTTTAATTTCATCTTTATCATTCTGAAATAATGGCGCGATTTTTTCATTAGCGAACACAAAATTATAAAAAGCGTCCAAAAGTTGCTTCAAATTGTCAGATCCTATTCGATTATAGAGTGTATCCATCAGTTTATCAATTTTTTAACGAATTATTATTTTATGTAACAAAAAAACTTTGGTACATTTGGTTTGTTCACAGATGGTAAATTTAAGATTAACAATTATATTCATTTTAATATCGGCGACTCTTTTTTCTCAAACAAAAAAAGTTGAAACGTTTTCTATTGCCGATTGTGAAGGTGCTGTTAACATCTTTAAATCTGGTAATTATTCGGTTCAATTTACAGCAAGTGGAGGACAAAAACCAGAATTAAACAACTACCCTTCTTTAACTGATATTTCTGAAAAAAATATAGTTTGGGTAAGTTACATTGCTCCAAGTGATGGTGTACTTTCTTTAAAAGCAACCTTACCAAATGACTTCGTACAAATGGTTATTTTCGAGGAAATGGAAAACAATATTTGTAGTGAATTACCAAGAGGCGTTGCTGAAGTAAAACGTATTTATAAAGGGAAAGATTTGGCCTCAGTTGGTTTAGATATCAATGTAAAAAATGGATTCCTATATCCAATGACACTTTCAGCAAATCAAAAAATTATGATTGGTTTTGCCACGAGTGAAAATTCAAAAGCGATATTACAATTGAATTTCAATTTTGAAGCGGAAAATGTTGCTGAACACGCTGCAAACGAAACCAAAATTATCGATGAACGAAATGATGAGTTTGCGCCAAGTTTTTCTATCACCGTGCGTGATCTTGAAACAAATGAACCCATAATTGCAAACATCACAATTGAAGGTTCGAAAGATATGACAGCACTTTATAGCGGAAGTGATATTTTTTTAAATGTTACAAGGAATGGCAGAATTTACATTAAATGTGACGCAGAAGGATACTTTTTTGTAGACAAAGAGCTTGAACTTGTTGCAAATAGTGAACAAACTGTGAATTTAAAAATGCAACGTTTGAAAAAAGGTTCAAGTCTACAAATTGAAGAAATAGAATTTAAACCTGGTACGAGTGAGTTTATGACAGGTTCAGATGGTAAGCTAAATCGATTAAAAGATTTTATGGCTTCCAATGCCGAAATTAACATTGAAATTCAGGGTCACGTTTATATGGTCGGTGAGAACTCTTTAAGTGCTCAAAAGTTGTCTGAAGCAAGAGCAAAACGTGTTCTGATCTATTTAGCAGATCACGGAATTGACCGAAATCGCATGATTGCAGTTGGATATGGGAATACAAAACCCATTTATCCAAATGCTAAACTTGCTTATGAAGAACAAGCGAATCGCAGAGTAGAAATAGTAGTTAAATAAAAAGGCGCCTTTAAAAGCGCCTTTTACATATCAGATTGTCATGATTTCTTTTTCTTTCTGGTCAACCACTTCATCTACTTTTTTGATAAATGAATTGGTGATGTTTTGAATTTCAGTTTCAGCATCTTTAACCAAGTCTTCAGAAAGTCCATCGGTTTTTAAGTCTTTCACCATGTCCAATGCATCTTTGCGATTATTTCTAACCGCTACTTTCGCATGTTCTGCCTCTGCTTTCGCTTTCTTAACAAGTTCTTTACGTCTTTCCTCTGTTAATGGTGGAACAGAAATAATCAACATTTCACCATTGTTTTGAGGCGCAAATCCTAAATTCGAATTGATAATTCCTTTAGCAATTTCATTCAACATTGTTCTTTCCCAAGGCTGAACAGTGATTGTGCGGGCATCAGCTGTTCCAACATTCGCTACTTGCTGAATTGGTGTTGGTGAACCATAGTAATCTACCATTACACCATTTAACATTGCTGGAGTTGCTTTTCCTGCTCTCACTTTCAAAAGTTCGCTATCTAAGTGAGTTAAAGACTTTTGATTTGAAGCTTTAAACTCATCATATATCATTTGTAAATCCTCGATCATACTATTAGCTTTTATTCAATTATAGTCAATTCTAGTTTTTAACGATTGTTCCAACTTTTTCGCCGTCTAATAATTTTTTCAAATTACCTGGTGTGTCCATATCAAACACAATGATTGGAAGATTATTTTCTTTACACAAAGTAAATGCCGTCATGTCCATTACATTCAATCCTTTTGCGTACACATCATCAAAGCTGATTGATTCAAACTTCGTTGCGCTCGCATCTTTAAATGGATCTGCAGTATAAATTCCATCAACACGAGTTCCTTTCAAGATAACATCCGCATTGATTTCAATAGCTCTCAATGAAGCCGCTGAATCTGTTGTGAAAAAAGGATTTCCTGTTCCTGCACCAAAAATAACAACGCGTCCTTTTTCTAAATGACGCACTGCTCTTCTTCTTACATACGGCTCAGCGATTTCCTTCATTTCAATTGCCGATTGCAAACGTGTTTTGATTCCTGCAGATTCTAACGCTGCTTGCAAAGCCATTGAGTTGATCATGGTTGCTAACATTCCCATGTAATCGCCGTGTGTTCTGTCCATTCCACCTTCTTCAGCTTGAACGCCTCTAAAAATGTTTCCACCACCAATTACAATCGCAATTTCTACACCTTGATCGTGCACTTCTTTAATTTGTTTTGCATATTCAGCCAATCGATTGTTATCGATACCGAATTGTTTTTCTCCCATTAGAGATTCACCGCTTAATTTCAGAAGAATTCGATTGTATTTCATTTGTTGGGTTTTATTTGGACTGCGCAAATATACTCAAATTGCCGAAAAGTAAAATGCTGAAATTGAAATATTGAATCAAAAAAAAGACTAACCCAGTGAGTTAGTCTTTCCTTCTTATTTTTTAATTATTATCACTTAGATGATTCATCCTTTGGTGCATCACCTTTTGTTTTTGGCTTTTTTGTTTCCTCAACAAGTTTTTGATCCGGATTCATCATTTCCATCAACTTCAATCCAAGTAAACCATCCATTGCGTTTCCCTGTCCATTGGCTCCTCCACCAATCAAGACATCTGGAATCAACTTAATATTTCCTTTCGATAATTCTTCAGTGATTTTGTAACGGGTGAAATTATCACCGCCCAAAGCACTTACTGCTAATTCATACGCTTCTGCTGTTGATTTACCAACCGCAAGAATTTTAGTCGCTTCCGCATTACCGATTTTAGAAATTTGTTCAGCTTCTGCATCTGCTCTCAACTTAATTGCTTCTGATTCTGCTTTTGCTGATGCTTTTGTCGCTTCTGCTTCAGCGAATGCACGCATTTTGGTTGCCTCCGCTTCAGCATTTACAGCTAATTTCACTCCTGCCGCATCACCTTCCGCTTTTTTCACCGCTGCATTTGCTGTTCTTTCCGCAATCTCAACACTTTGTTGTGCTTTTACAATGTCTTTTTGCATATCCGCAATGGCAGTTTCTTTTTCCATCCCTTGACGTGTTTCTTGCGCTTGTTTTTGCGTTTCATACGTCACTTTTTGTTCTTCTGCAATCTTACGATCTGTCAACGTTTTCATCAACGATTCTGGTGGAACAATATCCCCAATTAAGGTATCAACTGCATTCACGTTGTATTCATCCAAAACGCGTTTGATATGTTCTTTCGCTGATTCTTGTCGTTCTTTACGTGTACTCAAGAAAGCAATCACATCTGAATCTTGAGCTGAATTTCGGAAGTAGTTACCAATCGTAGGTTCCAAAACTTGTGTAACAAGATTCACCATGTTTCCAAAACGTGCAATTACTTTTGGCGCCTCCGTTGTTGGTACATGAATGATTTGCGAAACATCCAAATTGAATGGGAAACCATCTTTAGATCGAACTGTAATCGTCGATAAGTTCTTGTCCAAATTATGCGACTCACTTCGTGCAGCCGCCCAATTCAATACCAAGTTTGTTGTTGGAACCAATTCAACTTTCATGATATATTTGTTGATTGGGTATTTCCCTGGTCCAAAAGGTTCTGACCAAACACCTTTCGATCCTTTTTCAACGATATTACCATGTTTGAATTCAGCTCCTGTTAAATCTTTGCCTTCCAAACCAATGTAGGAAATTACAACTCCTACATAACCAATTGGAATTTCAGTCATTGGAGTTTCTTCAACTTTTACGGCCCACGGGTTCAAGTTGTATGATCCAGCAAGTATTACAGAAGGTTGCAAACCACGATTACCATCTTGCTCTAAAAACGAATCAATGTTTTGGAAATTGTTGTGATTATCAACTACTTTCCCAGCGATTTGACCTGCTTCAATCGGTTTACCATCCAATGTTGTAACAATTCCAACCATACTTTCATTGATACGAATCATGTCTGTAATAGAAATCTGAAACAACATGGTGTTGATACGATAGGAACCAGCTGTAATGTAATGTGTTTGACGACCTTTCTGACCTTTGTTATCCAAGAATAGCTGAGCATCTTGGAAATTATCGCAATCTACTTTTCTACCAAGAATGTTTCCAGTTGGAATTTCAGCACCATCTTTTGCTAGAATTAAACCAATTTTACCTTCTGGAATGATCGTGAATTCTTCCATTGTGATTTCAAATTGCCAAACCCATTTCCAGAAATACAATCCAGGAGCTAAAGTTTTTGCTTGAAAACCTGCTTCACCTTTTGTGGCAATGATTCGACCATCCGGCAATTCTTTGTTCTCACCAAACAGAACGAATTTCTTTGTTACTAATCCAATTCTATCTTCTGGAACGATCACCATTCCGAATAAGAATCTTAAAATAAATTTGTACAAAACAAGGCTAATAACAATTAAGCCTACCCACCAATAATTAACTAAAATGTCCATAAATTTTGTTTTACATAAACGTAATAAACAAGGTGAGAATAGATATCGGTTTTGGTTTTAGTTGCTAAAATCTTTATCAAACTCGCTTGTGAATTCTAAAAGATAAATATAGAAGTCCCCCAGAATTTAAGTTCAAATTTATAAGATTTTAACAAATGCTAAAGATAGAAGGAAAAAAAAATCCCGTTACTCAAAGAATAACGGGATTTCCAATATTTAAAAAGTTTCTTAACTCAAAGCGATACGTTTGAATTCAGTAACTGTTAAACCTTTTTCTGTTGATTCTAAGAAAGCTTCAACTGTTAATTTGTTGTCACGAATAAATTCTTGACTTAACAATGTGTTTTCTTTGAAGAATTTAGCCAAACGTCCTTGAGCGATTTTCTCAGCCATATCAGCTGGTTTACCTTCTTGGATAGCTAAATCTTTACCAACTTCGATTTCACGCTCGATTGTACGTGCATCAACACCGTCTTTGTTCAATGCGATTGGGTTCATAGCAGCAACTTGCATTGCAACTTGTCGTCCAGCATCTTCAGCGACATCAGAACCACTATTAACACCTACTAAAGTAGCTAATTGGTTTCCTGGGTGATTGTAAGCAACGACTTTATCAGCGTTAACAACAGCATAAGAAGCTAAATCTAATTTCTCACCGATAACACCGATTTGCTCAGTGATTTTATCTGCTACTGTTAATTTATCATCGTAAGCCAATGCTTTCAACTCTTCAGCAGACGCTGGCAAGTTTGTTAAAGCGATGTCTAAGAATGATTGAACTAATTTCATGTAACCGTCGTTTTTCGCAACGAAGTCAGTTTCACAGTTCAACGCTAAAACAACACCAGTTTTTCCGTCTGCAGTAACTTGCGCTAATACCAAACCTTCACTTGCATCATTCTCACCACGTTTAGCAGCGATTTTTTGACCTTTTTTACGCAAAATATCGATTGCCGTTTCGAAATCTCCATTTGCTTCAACCAACGCGTTTTTGCAGTCCATCATTCCTGCACCTGTTTGTTGACGTAATTTATTTACTTCTGCAGCTGTAATTGCCATAGGAATAATTTTTTAGAGTTATTAATCTTTGTTTTCTTCTGTCGCTACTTCTGTTGCAACTACTGCTTCTGGTGCTTCATCTTTATCAGCTCCTTTAGTCGATTTACGATCTTCTAAACCTTCACGGATTGCTCCACAAATTGCATCTAAAATGATTGTGATTGATTTTGTAGCATCATCATTTGCAGGGATAGGGAAATCAACCAATTTAGGGTTTGAGTTCGTATCTACCATTGCGAATGTAGGGATGTTCAATCTTTTTGCTTCGTTCAATGCGATGTGCTCTTTCAAGATATCTACTAAGAAAATAGCAGCTGGTTGACGAGTCATATCAGCAATAGAACCAAAGTTTTTTTCCAATTTCTCACGTTGACGAGTTTTGAATAAACGCTCACGTTTGTTCAATGTTTCCCAAGTACCATCCGTTTTCATTTTGTCAATAGATGACATTTTACGGATTGATTTACGAGTTGTTTGGAAGTTTGTCAACATACCACCTGACCAACGCTCAGTTACATATGGCATGTTTATTTCTGTTACCTTTTGAGCAACGATTTCTTTTGCTTGTTTTTTAGTTGCAACGAAAAGAACTTTTTTACCCGACTTTGCAATTTGTTTCATCGCCGCACACGCTTGGTCAAGATGTGCTATTGTCTTATTAAGGTCGATAATGTGGATACCTTTTTTCTCTTCAAAGATATACGGCGCCATTGCCGGGTTCCATTTTCTTTTCAAGTGTCCGAAGTGTACACCTGCTTCTAATAAATTTTCGAAACTAACTTTTGACATTTTAATTTTTTTTAATTGTTTACGTTCACTTTAGTTATTCACAACAAACCGAGGGTCCCGACCATTTCGGGAGAGTACTCAGCAGTTTGGATACTAAACAACCGCCAAATTTTTTTAACGTTTAGAGAACTGGAATTTCTTACGAGCTTTCGGTTGACCTGGTTTCTTACGCTCAACCATTCTTGGATCACGTGTCATCAAGCCCTCAGCTTTCAATAATGTTTTGTTCTCTTCAGCTACTACAACCAATGCACGAGAGATACCTAAACGAATCGCTTCTGCTTGTCCGTTGATACCACCACCGAATACATTTACTTTCACGTCGTATTTTCCTACTGTGTCAGTAATTGCGAACGGTTGTTCGATTTTTGATTGAAGAACTGCAACTGGGAAAGCCTCTTTATAGTCTTTCTTATTTACGATCACTTTACCCGTACCCTCTGAAAGGTATACACGAGCAACTGAAGTTTTTCTTCTTCCTAATGTGTTAACTATTTCCATGCTTCTTATTTGAATGAATCAAGATTAAATGCTTCAGGTTTTTGTGCCTCTTGGTTGTGGTTTGGACCTACATAAACTTTCAAGTTTGTAAATAGGTTTCTTCCCAACTTGTTTTTCGGCAACATCCCTTTAACAGCTTTTTCGATTAAGCGCTCTGGGTGTTTTCTCAACATGTCCTGAGCAGAAGTGAAACGTTGACCACCTGGATATCCAGTGTAACGCACATACTCCTTGTTAATTAGTTTTGTTCCTGAGAAAGCAATTTTCTCTGCATTGATAACAATTACGTTATCTCCGCAATCTGCATGAGGGGTGAAATTCGTTTTGTGTTTACCACGAATGATTTTCGCCACCTTACTCGCTAAACGACCAACAGTTTGGCCTTCAGCATCCACAACAAGCCACTTTTTATTAGCGGTCTCCTTGTTGCCGGAAACGGTTCTGTAACTTAATGTATCCACAATTTTACATTTATTAATATAAGACAATATCCCTAAAATGGGGGTGCAAAGATATGATTTCTATTTTTATTAACAAACGAATTTTAAAAAAAGAATTATTCATTTGCTTTGAAACTCTCATTTAGCAAGAATTTCGCTCCTTTCACATCCTTTTTTAACAAAAAAACCGCTGGATTGATTTCCAACGGTTCTTTCTTTATTTCGTTGTGATTTTCAATTTTTCTTAAATGCGTTGATAGCATTTACAGTGAAATCGCTCAAAACAAGTTTACCGCTCATTCCTGCTCTTTCAACCAATAATTCATCCCAATGCTCCGTTCCTTGCCAGAAAACAGTTTTCAACATTGACATTGCTTCTGGGTTTGAAGTGGCTAAGCGTTCAGCTAAGCGTTTAATCTCAGCATCCATTTCTGCTTCTGTTTCAAACACGTCTGAATAAAGACCTTTTCTCTTTGCCCAATCAGCCGAACGCCATTCCGTTGCATTGATCGCCAATTCACTCATTGCAGAGAGCCCGATTTTACGCTCAACAGCTGGACCAACAACAAACGGTCCGATTCCGACTGCCAATTCTGACAATTTAACATCAGCTTTGATCGTTGCTAAACAATAATCAACTGAAGATGCGACTCCAACTCCACCACCAACAGCCTTACCTTGAACGCGTCCGATAATGAATTTAGGTGCTTTTCTACAAGCATTAATTACTTTTGCAAATCCAGAGAAAAATGCTAAACCAGTTTCCAAATCTTTGATAGAAATCAATTCATCAAAACTAGCTCCAGCGCAAAATGCCTTTTCACCAGATGATTTTAATACAATCACTTTAACTTCTGAATTGTTTCCAAGCTCTGTTATTGTGTCTGCTAATTTTTGAAGTATTTTTCCAGGAAGAGAATTACTCATTGGATGACCAAATTCGATCGTTCCAATTCCTTTTTCATCAATTTTGTATTCAACAAAACCTTGATCTATTGCTTCTGACATTTTCTTTATTATTTATCATCCGAACGTCGAGGTCTCCTTCCTTCCGCGCTTGCAGGACGAGAATCATCTCTTCGTTGATAGTTTGAACTTCTGTTTTCGAATCGGTTATCCTTATTAAATGGTTTTTTCTGAAAAGGTTTTTTTTCTTCCTCAGCCTTTTTAATCGGACGATTTCCTTTTGGAGAAGCGATTTTTACATCAAGTTTTCTTCCATTTACCTCCATACCATTTAATGCGTTGATTGCATTAATCGCATGATCCGTTTCTTCCATTTCAACATAACCAAAGCCTTTTGAACGCTTTGTGTCTTTTTCGTAAACAACATGCGCATATGTCACTGGACCAAACGCTGAAAATGTCGTTTTTAAATCTTCTGAGGTGATTTCCCAATCAAGATTTGCTATAAATATATTTACCATCTAACCTAAATTTGTGAGATTACTCACGCTTATTATTTCAATGTGAAGCTGTCTGTTCCAATAAGATTGCCATCACAGTATATTTTCACTTTATAGTTTCCTTTTATAGCTTCTTCACCTTTTAAATCATAAAAAATAGACAAATCTATTCGCTCATTGTTGTAATCAATGTCTTTTTTATCAGAAAATGCAATGTTACCAGCTTCAGTTTGAACGGTATTACTTGAACGCGACTGTAATGTTTTACCATCAGGATTGATCACTTGCATATAAACAGTTTTCTTTCCTGCAGTAGTAATTGGATTTTCGGAAATAGTAAAACTGGATTTGATTTGAACAACTGATTTCGCTTTATTAGACTCTTCAGTCATATTATTTAATTTCATTCTTAAACCAACAGAACTAAAACCATAAGCCTGCAAACGAGAACCTTTTTTCACTTGTTCGCCTTTTGCTTCCGCATCTTGTTTATATGTGTCACGCTCTACAGTAGTTGAATTCAATTGAGTTGTCGTTTGATCCAAATCGGATGTTAGCTGAAGATTTTTTGTGTTCAATTCATCGATTTGCTTCACATACCCTTTCATGATGTTACGCAGCGTTTCATTTTCACGATTTAATTTTGCAATTAATGATGCCTTCACATTCCCACTACGCTTAGCAGTTTCCAATTCATCGATTAAGCCTTCAATTTTTGCTTGTTGCTCTTTCATTGCTTCTTGATCTTCTTCACGACCTTCTTTAATGATTTTATCATAATCATCAACCATGTTCTTAAAGTCCTTCAGCAAATTATCGGTTGCGTTATCACCAATGTATGGAGCCATCATATCATTCATGTCCTCCATTTGTTGCTTCAATGCTAAATTATCATTCATGCAATCATTCAATTCACTATTCTTTTTCGAATACATGACAGCCATCACACCGATTCCGGCTAGTAACAGTAAAATGATAGCAATAAAAACTCCGTTGCTCTTTTTTGCAGTGACTTCGTTCAATTCAGACATAATTTCTCTTTTAAATGTGAACAAATGTATTAATAGATTCGCAGTGTAAAAAATTGTTCTACTCCTTTTTATGTTTTTTTATCAAGAAAGGGATGTTGAGAGTCTTTATTTCACTCTTCTTACCAAATTCAAAGGATTTGAACACTTTAATTCGTCCGGCAAAATTTCATCTGGACAATTTTGAAATGCAATTGGTCGTGTAAATCGTTTAATTGAATCGATTCCAACTGCCGTAAATCTACTATCCGTTGATGCTGGATATGGTCCGCCATGATGCATTGAAGGACAAACTTCTACACCGGTTGGAACGCCATTAAAAACAATACGTCCAACTTTATTTTGCAGTACACTTAATAAATTCAAATGACGATTCAATTCATCTAATTCACCTAAAACAGATGCTGTCAATTGGCCACTTAAGTTTTTTAAACAATCTATGATTTCATTCAACGACTCACATTCCACTACCAAACTAAACGGCCCAAAGACTTCCTCTTCTAAATTGGGATTGTTTTGAAAGTGTTTTCCTGAAACAACAGCTATTGTTTGTCGGGCAGAATTATGTTCAATTTCCCCATCCTTCTCAAAAAAACGTACAGACTCATCTTCCAATTGTTCCGCTTTCAACCTTTCGAAACTAGAATGAATAGTCGGATGAAGCATTGTTTGAGCATCTTTTTGAAGTAGTTTTTTGGTTAATTGCTTAATAAATTCATCGCTCGCTTTCGATTTCACGCAAAATAACAAACCTGGATTCGTACAAAACTGACCACAACTTGCAGAAATCGATTCTGCGTAAATGCTTGACCATTCATCGACCTTCGCCAATAACGATTCTGGAAGTAATATAACAGGATTCACACTTCCCATTTCTGCAAAAACAGGAATTGGTTCTGGTCGCTGATTTGCCAAATCAAACAAGGCTCTTCCTCCTTTTATACTGCCGGTGAATCCAACCGCTTTTATTAATGGATGTTTCACAAGCGCTTCACCTACTTCGAAACTTTCAGCATTCAAATTTGAAAAAATTCCTTCGGGCATTTCTGTTTCTTTCGCAGCTTCAACTACACAATTTGCAACCAACTCACCAGTTCCAGCATGCAATGGGTGTGCTTTTACAATCACAGGACATCCGGCAGCTAAAGCGGAAACACTATCACCTCCAATTGCGGAATACGCCAAAGGAAAATTACTCGCTCCAAACACCACAACTGGTCCAATACCAAAAAGCATTTTTCGAATATCTGGTTTGGGTGGAACTCGTGTTTCATCACCTTGATCAATTGAAATTTCACGCCAATTATTTTCTTTCACTAATTCACTAAAACTAGTTAATTGAAAAATTGTTCGTTTCATCTCAACCCTTGCACGATCTGTGGTTAAGCCTGATTCTAAAATATACTGCTGGAGAATTGCGTCCTCGTTTTCTGCCAGCTTTTCGGCAATACGACTTAAAAATATTGCTTTTTTAAAATGCGAAATACCCTTGAGTTCTTCAAAAGCACTAGACGCTAACAAAACAGCCTCTTCAATTTCTTGAGAGACTGCTTCAACAAAAACCGTTTCATTATAGGAATTCTCAACTGGATTAAACGTTTGAAACGTATAGGTTCCTAGCGCAGACAAATTAAATCCAACACTATTTTTTCCAGTCACGAGAAATAGATTAAGCTTCTGTAACGCTGTAAGCGTAGCTTTCCATTATTTGATTTGAAAGCAATTTTTTACATGCTTCTTCTACCTTTTGTTCAGCCACTTCTTTCGTTGCTGCTTCAACAAAAAGACGCACGTGTCTTCCAATTCGAACTCCATCAATTTCAGGAAGTCCAATGTTTTTCATACTGTTTGTAACTGCTTTTCCTTGCGGATCCAATAGAGCGTCCAAAGGCATTACATCGATCTCAGCTTTGAATTTCATGTTGTTTGTTTTTAAATAAAAGATTATCGACAAGTGATAAAATCAATTGCAAAAATACAATTAATGGAATAGACCAAACAAGAAGTGTTGGAATTAAAATCATACTTATTAACAAAAAGCTAAATCGTATTTCGTTTCCTTTCCATTTGAAGTGTTTAAATTTCAATGAAAATAATTTTAGTTCAGACACGAGTAGAAGGCTCATTATCACACATAATCCAACCAGAAAATAAGAATTAAATAAATACCCATAAATTCCTTCATCGTATCTCCATATATCAAAATCTAACCACATGATGAGCGGAAAAAATGTGAAGAAAATAGTATTTAATGGAGTTGGGACCCCAATAAAAGAATCAGTTTGACGCGTATCCAAATTAAATTTTGCCAATCGAAACATCGAGAAAAATGGAATTATTAAAGCAAAAAATGGCAACCATTTAATAGATGCATCCATTTGATTTGGAACATCATAGAAAACCGCATTTACCCAATTTTGTATTTCAAAATGCACGTGCGAAGTAAAACTTGTTGCTTCATAAGGCACATCAATATAAATTGAAACAATTATTACCACCATCATCAATAATCCTGGAGCTAATCCAAAGGTTACCATGTCTGCAAGCGAATCAAGTTGTTTTCCCAATTCTCCGCTGACTTTCAATTTTCGAGCTAAAAAACCATCAAAGAAATCAAACAATCCACCTAAAAAAATGGCAAATGGAGCTAAGTCTATTCTACCTGCCAATGTTAAAATAATCGACAATACTCCACACATTAAATTGGCAGCGGTAAATAGATTGGGTAAATTAAACATTCTCATTGAGTAAATATTAATTGAGTATTGTATTCTTAGTTAAATGACTTATTTTTACAACATTCTTATCAGATAATTCTGCAAAGAACACAATTTTTTAGTGAATATGCTGTTTATTATGTCTAAATTTCATTTAATAAAATTCAATATCGTGCGAAATATTTCAACGGCCATATTTACAATCTTCTTTTTCACAGCCTATTCACAAGAATCAACTGTTGCTCCCAAATATTCTAATGAATTCTTAGCAATTGGTGTTGGAGCCGATGCTTTAGGAATGGGTAATGCCATGGTTGCTCAAACAAATGATGTAAATTCAGGATATTGGAATCCAGCAGGATTAACCGGGTCTAATAAATGGCTAGATATCAGCTTAATGCACTCTCCTTTTTTTAGTGGTATATCGAAATATGATTATTTAGGACTTTCTCATGCAATTGATGAAAAAAGTACAGTTGGATTTTCAATAATTCGATTTGCAGTTGATGATATTCCAAATACAACACAATTAATCGACAACAACGGTAATATCAATTACGATAATATTACCACTTTCACTGCCGCAGACAATGCATTTTTATTTTCATATGCTCGAAAACTTAAATATGAAGGTTTAAGTGTTGGTGGAAATTTTAAAATCATTCATCGTAAAGTTGGTGATTTTGCAAAATCATGGGGATTTGGACTTGATGGTGGATTACAATATAAAATTAAAGATAAATGGAAGTTTGGCATTATGGCCAGAGATATCACTTCAACATTCAATGCATGGGTCTTCAATTTAGATCAACAGATGCAAGAAGTCTTCGTTTCAACTGGAAATGAATTGCCACAAAATGGTTTAGAATTGACATTGCCAAGAATTATCTTAGCAGCACATGGAAAATTTGAATTAGGCAAAGGGATTTATGCTGCGAGTGAAATTGATTTAGATATTACTACTGATGGAAAACGAAATGCACTTATAAAATCTGGGGTATTTTCTGTTGACCCACACGCGGGAGTTGAAGTTGGCTTTAAAAAATATGTGGCTGTTCGATTTGGGTTTTCAAATTTGCAATATATCAAACAATTTGACGATTCTCAAAAACTAACACTACAACCAAATGTAGGTATTGGTTTAGCGTTTAAAAATTTCAAGCTTGATTATGCATTGACCAATTTTGGCAACTCGTCGAATTTATATTCACATGTCGTCTCTTTAAAGGTAAGTCTTGACAAGCCAAAAAACATGAAATAAAATGAAAAAAATCTACGCCCTATTACTATTCATATTTGCTTTTATCTGGGTTTCCAATGCTCAATCCTATGGTAATGAATGGATTCAATATGGACAAAAGTATTATTCATTTGAAGTATATTCATCTGGGATTCACAAGTTAGATTACACAGCCTTAAGTTCAGCAAATGTGCCACTAACTAGTTTCTCCACAGAAAATATCCAGCTTTTTGGTCGCGAACAAGAAATACCGATTTATATTGAGGATGGTGGTGATTCAAGTTTTGATTTTGGAGATTACATTTTGTTCTATGCTGAAAAAAACGACGGATGGCTAGACACAACTTTATATGAAACATCTCAAGATGTTGGGAATCCAAAATTTAGTTTGTACAATGATACAATTCAATACTTTTTCACATGGAACAATTCTACAACCAATTTACGTTTTGTCAATGAAACAGATGTTGATTTTGCTTCATACACTCCTTCTAATTATATTCTTTATGAAACGTATCAAAGTTTTTTCAACGCTTATAATGAAGGGGAAAAAACATCTGATGCATCAAGTTCATTTTATACTTCAGGCGAAGGATGGGGAAGTACAGCAATCAATGGTGCAAATGGATATACCTGGGATTTTAGTTCAGCACAATTAAATCAAATTTACCAAGGATCAGACGCTCCATTAGTGAATTATAAGGCAGTAGTCGTAGGCGCTTCAAATGCCGTTAACACCACGTTAAATCATCACACTAGACATACAGTAGGTGCATCAAATAATATCATTGCAGATTCAATCTTCACTGGATATAAAGCTATTCATATCAACAATACTTTTCCTGTAAGTTTCTTACCGTCAAGTGGCGCATTGAATTTCAAAATTTCAATAATTGGTGACCTAGGAGCAGCTACAGATTACCAATCGATAAATTATTGGTCTTTCACTTATCCTAAAACTCCAAGCTTATCAGGTGCAACATTCTCAAAATTCAATGTAAAAAACAATACACTTGAAAGTAAAATCCGATTGGACTTGGCAAGTGTATCGTATGTTGATCCAATAGTGTTTGTTTTAGGGGACACGCCAAGACGATTACCATTGATTGCAAATGGAGGAAACTATAGCACATTACTTCCTAATAGTTTAAACGGGATTGATCAATCGGTTATCTACCAAGAGAAAAGTACATTTATTAATATCACTGTTTTAACACCAGTAAATGGCACAGGTGATTTTACGAACTTTGCCAATCTTAGCCCTGAAAATGCTTTGTTAATGATCTTTAATCCTGCATTGCAAGCAGCTTCAGCTGATTATGCAGCCTACAGAAATTCTTCTGCCGGAGGAAATTATAATGTCGTACTCGCAAATTGTAATGAATTGTATCAGCAATTTGGTGGGGGAATAGAAAAACACATCAATGGAATTCGACGTTTCGCACATTACATGTATGATGCTGCAAGCCAAAAGCCCGTTGGTTTATTTTTAATGGGAAAAGGTATTCGTGAAGCGAATATTTCAGGGATAACAGTTACTGGACCCGGATCAAGAACGAGTCCTGCCAACTTTGCTCTTTCACTAATTCCTTCATTTGGTCAACCTTCAAGTGATAATTGTATAACTTCCAATTTACCAGGCACAACGAAATGGACACCTTTAATTCCAACTGGCCGTGTTGCTGCAAAAAACAATCAAGAATTAGCCGATTACTTGGAGAAAATTCAGGCTTACGAAGCGAATCAAGACCAATCAGGAATTTACAATTCAGCAACAAAAGATTGGCAAAAACAAATCTTGCATTTTGTTGGAGGGACTGATGCTACACAACAATCTATCTTTGGTAGCTACATGAGTTCAATGGAAGGTATCATCGAAGATGAAAACTATGGTGGAAATGTTTTAACGCATGCAAAAGTTAACAACGATCCAATGCCTCCTTCTGAATTAAATGATATTGTGACACGGATTGAAGATGGTGTTTCATTAATTACTTTTTTTGGACATGCTGCACCAACGAATACTGGATTTGAATTAAATATTGACGAACCTTCTAATTGGAACAATGCTGGTAAATGTCCGATTGTATTAACTAACTCATGCTACAATGGAAATATTTTCCAAAATGGTATTTCAAAATCAGAAGAATTTGTCATCACTCCTGATTATGGTGCAATAGGTTATATTGGAACAATTGGGTTAGGTTTTGCAAATACTTTGTATCAATATTCAAGTGAGTTGTACCGTCAATTTAGTATTTCTGATTATGGGGGCACTTTGGGTCATCAAATGAAAAATGCAATTAGTACCATAGAATATCCAAATGCTAATTTATTCATTGAAAGTACATGTACTCAAATGACTCTAAACGGTGATCCAATGTTGAAAATCAATTGGCATACTGAGCCTGAAATTGAAATCACAAATCAAAGCTTGACATTTTCGCCGGATCAACTTGACTTAACGGTTGACAGTATTGAAATCAATTTAGAAATTAAGAATTTAGGCCGTTCAATTACGGACACTTTCCAAGTGGAAATCACACGTAATTTTCCGTCAACAACTGTCGATTCGGTGTATTCATTCTTTATCCCTGAGTTGAATTATACGCACAACTTGAACTTCAAAGTTCCAATGCAAGCAAATATCGGAATAGGTGTCAATACCTTCGATATTAAAGTGGATTTACCAACATTTGTAGATGAGCAATATGATGAGCTCAATAATAATCAACTAACTTCAACATTATTTATAAATGTTGATGGTATTCAACCGGTTCTGCCTTATGAGTATGCTGTTGTACCCGATGACAGTGTCACTTTAAAAGCATCAACTATTAATCCAATTGCAGATTTCAATACGTATCGATTTGAGATTGATACAATTGATTTTGAAGGAGCTCCAAGTCCGTTCCATCGCTATGCAACCATTTCTGGTTTCGGTGGTGTAAAAGAAATTAATCCTTCACAGTGGTTCTTAAGTTCTTCTAACTTGCATGCCCCATTAATTTGTACGGATAGTACTGTTTACTTTTGGAGGGTGGCTGTGGATGATCCAACGCCATCTTGGAGAGAAAGTTCATTTCAGTATATTCCTGGTAAAATTGGGTGGGGACAAGATCATTTCTTTCAGTTTAAAAATAATGACTTTAATGGTGTTGATTATAATCGCCCTGATCGTCATCGTTATTTTGGACCAAATATTAAAGAACTAACGTGTGACGCTCTTGCCACAACCACAGTTCCTGGAATTTATTACAATGCCTACTTCATTGATGGAACACTGCAAGAATATGCTTTATGTCAGCTTGTTCCGTCTTTTTATGTTGCGATTATTGATCCTTTCACATTAACTCCATGGGGCACCAAATACGGGACAGAAAATCCTACTCACAATTTTGGTAACTTTAACAATGAAGGAGGAACTGGTTGTCATGCACGAGTCGATAATTTCTTTATCTTCCAGCAAACGGATCCTGTTCAAATGGCCGCGTTCCAAAATTTGGTAACAAACATAGTTCCTGACGATTATTATATTTTAGTTTACACACCTATTGCAACACTGTACAATCAATGGGATGCGCAATATCCAAGTATGTATTCAACATTTCAGGGTTTAGGATCAGATAGCATAACACCAGGCAGACCAAACTATCCTTTTGCCTTCTTCTGTAAAAAAGGTGATCCAAACACAGTGGTTGAAGAATACGCTCAAGGTGCAGGTCAAAATGTTCACTTAGAAGCAAATTTAGTTGGTTTCGATTACATTGGACAAGAAAGTTCGACAATGATTGGACCATCATCCAACTGGGGAGCAGTGTATTGGAAACAAGACTCGCTGGAAACTCCAAACGCAGATACAACACAATTGTATATTAGGGCTTTTGACATTAATGGTACTCTGCAATTTGTTATTGACACATTATTTACTGCAAATGACTCAATCGTCAATTTGAATACGCTAGTTGATGCTTCTCAATACCCATTTATTCAATTAGGAGCATATTACAAAGATTCAGTTGGATTCACACCTGCACAAATAGATCGTTGGCACGTGCTTTATTCTCCGCTTCCAGAAGCTGCAATTGATGGAAGTACAGCTTATACGTGGCTACCTGCGAATGACACACTTGTAGAAGGCGAAAGTGTGCAATTTGCTGTCGATGTGAAAAACATTTATACGATTCCAATGGATTCGTTGTTGATCCGTTACTGGGTGCAAGATGCCGATCAATCGATTCATCCTATTGCCTACGAACGCCAGGATTCATTATTAGTTGGAGAAACCTTCCGAGATACGATTACCTTTTCTACTGAAGGAATGCAAGGAATCAATTCTTTCTGGATGGAAGTCAATCCTTATGTGAATGGAAGTTTATATGTGACTGATCAACCAGAGCAACAGCACTTCAATAATTTATTACAAATTCCATTTTACGTAGATGGTGACAAAATAAATCCTATTCTCGATGTCACATTTAACGGTCGACACATCCTGAACGGCGATATTATTGCTCCAGAAAGTGAAATTTTAATTTCGTTGAAAGATGAAAATCCATATTTAATTATGGATGATATTTCTGATACAACTTTGTTCGGAATATACATCACTGATCCAGACGGAATTCAAACACGTATACCTTTCATTGATGCGCAAGGAAATACGATTATGCAATGGATTCCAGCCGATGGTCAATCAAAACGATTCAAAATTATTTTCCCTTCTTATTTTGAGAAAAGTGGTAAATATTCGATGCTTGTGCAAGGCGCTGATCGAAGCGGTAATTTGTCTGGAGATTTAGAATATAAGATCTCATTTGAAGTCATTCACGAATCGATGATTACGTATATGATGAATTATCCGAATCCATTTAGTACAAGTACACGTTTTGTATTTACATTGACTGGAAATGATGTTCCAGATGAGATGATTATACAAATCATGACCGTATCTGGAAAAGTAGTTCGCGAGATCACAGAAGATCAATTGGGTCCAATTCAGATTGGTCGAAACATTTCAGAATACGCATGGGACGGAACAGATGAATTTGGTGATCCATTAGCGAATGGAGTTTATTTATATCGTGTGAAAGCTCAAATAAACGGAGAAGACATCAAACACATGGAATCTGGAGCTGATACACATTTCAAAAAAGAATACGGAAAAATGTATATAATCCGATAAGTCTTTGAAATCCCTGAGTAACTTTACTTGGGGATTTTTCTTATTATACCTTAAAAAAAACGGCAACTAAAAATCGCTGTATCATCCACCAAAGATAAATCACCGCGCCATTCATCCAATTTAGAGAAGATTAAGTTATTCATGTCTTCCATTTTCAACGGATAATAACTATGTACTAATTTGATCAAGCGCTCGATTCCGAAAAACTCTTCCTTTGCATCTTCCAATTCAACTACTCCATCTGTGTAGAGAACAATTGTTGTATTCGGTTTCAAAATCTGTTTACCAACATTGATAAATGGTAGTTCATCCAGCATTCCTAAACCAATACAACCTGTTGAAAGCATTTCCACTTTTCGACCATTTGTAATGAAGGGATGATTGTGTCCTGCATTTACGTATTTAAGTTCACGCGTATTTGCATTGTAATGCGCTATGAAAAAGGTTATAAACTTCTCTCCTTTTGCGCTTCGCATAACCTTCTTGTTTAATTCTTCCATCAAGAATTCCATCTCAAATCGCTGGTAATTAAAAAGAGTTCGAATCGTTGCTTGGAAATTTGCCATGAGCATGGCTGCACCAATTCCTTTTCCAGAAACATCTGCAATACAGATCATGTATTCATCATCACCTAAGGGAATGAAATCGTAGTAATCCCCTCCAACTTCATGTCGGGGTGTATACTTTGCAGAAATATCCATTCTACGATTAGATGGTAATTCAGAAGGGAAAAGTAATTTCTGCATCTCTGAAGCTACTTCCAATTCCTTTTTGATACGCTCTTGAATAATACTCTGACGCGCCATGCGTTGATTTTCAATCGCAACAACAATGATATTCGTAAGTGTTTGAACAAATCCCATGTGCGCCATGGAATCATTTAATTTCAATACATCGTCATTTGCAATTCCAGAAAACAATAAATAAGCGAGCGGTTTATCCTTGTGAAAAACAGGAACAATCACATCGAATTCCATCAACACTTTTGATTGTGAGGATTCAATTACAGTAATTTCCTTAAAACGGAATAAGTCGCGTTCCACATCAATATCCTTTATTTTTCCTTTGAAGCCAGTCTTTAATAAACAATTCCATTCGTCTTGTCGATTGAATAGAATGAAGCGCTTAAAACCAAGTTGCTCTTTAAGAATGAACTCATAAATTTTGACCAATTGTTCTACGGCATGATTGGAATTAATAGCCGTAGTAATCTCTAGCAAAGAGTTTAATTTAAAATCTTTGAGTTTAATCTGATTTTCTAAATTCTTGACTAGTTTATCGATCATTATAATTTATCCAGAATTTGCGGCAATCTTCTTAGGGCTGCCATTTCACGGAATTTTTCTTTTACATCTGAACAAGGACTTCCAAAATAGGTTTTACCACCTTCTAAACTTTTAGAAATACCTGATTGAGCTAAAACAATTGCTCCTTCACCGATTGTCACATCACTTGCGCATCCAACTTGTCCCCAAAGTGTTACCTTGTCTTCGATGCGAACACAGCCCGCTAAACCAACGTTTGCAGCCATTAGACAATCTTTACCTATAACCGTGTCGTGACCAATATGTACTTGGTTATCGATTTTAGTCCCTTCACCTATCGTCGTCATTCCAGTAACACCAGCGTCAATTGTACACAAAGCTCCAATCTCAACATTTTGTTTCAAATGAACGCCACCGCATGTGTGCATACGATCGAATCCTGTCGATTTTTTCTTGTAATAAAAAGCATAATGTCCTATGACCGAATTTGGTCCTACAATAACGTTATCTTCCAAAATGCAATCATCCATGATACAAACTCCAGGATGCAACGTTACATTCTTACCAATTTTCACTCGATGTCCAATGAACACATTTGGATAAATTAAGGCTGATTCGTCAACAATCGTATTTTCTCCGATTGCTTGGTTTTGCGGCTTAAATGGTGAAAAATGGCGAGTTAATCGATTGAAATCATCAAAGGGTGTTTTTGAAATAATTAATCCTTTTCCTTCTGGACAATCAACAACTTGGTCAATTAAAACCGTTGTTGCTGCACTTTTTAAAGCCTTTTCGTAATATTTCGGATGATCAACAAACACCAAATCGCCTGGAACAACCACGTGAATTTCGTTGATTCCTATTACCAAATGATTTGGATCACCAACGAATTCGCAATTGATTAATTCGGCAATTTCTTTTAATGTATGTGGAGTGTTTAATTTCATCGCGCTTTTTTTTGTAAAATTACAATCAAACTAGGCAGTAATTAATGCCAATCCTGTAGACTTTTCACCCCTTAAGTGTTAATAGCAAAATGCTATTTAAAAATGAGATTTTCACTTTAAAATTGTAGGTTTGTAAGACGATGAAAAAACCAGAAACAAAGAGCGAAAAAGCAATACGCACAACCTATTGGAGTATTACAGGGAACACATTCCTTGCAATTACAAAGGGTATTGCTGGCGTTTTTGGAAATTCATATGCATTGATTGCAGATGCCATTGAATCTACTACCGATATTTTTTCTTCACTATTGGTGCTTTTCGGATTAAAATATGCGGCAAAACCAGCAGACGAAAACCATCCATATGGTCATGGAAAAGCAGAGCCTTTAATCACGTTTGCAGTTGTTGGATTTTTGGTAATATCTGCAACAATAATTTTCATTGAAAGCATTCATAATATTCAAAAGCCACATAGTATTCCGAAGCCATTTACTTTAATCGTTTTGGGAGCAATCATTTTATTCAAAGAGGCTTCTTATCGCTATGTAATTCAGAAAAGCAAGGAAACAAATTCTACTTCTTTGAAAGCGGACGCATGGCACCATCGAAGCGACGCTGTAACATCATTAATGGCATTTATTGGAATTAGTATTGCTTTATTTTTCGGTAAAGGCTATGAAACTGCGGATGATTGGGCAGCTCTTTTAGCTTCATTATTTATTATTTACAATGCCTATTTAATTTTTCGTCCTGCATTGGGAGAGATCATGGATGAACACCTTCATGATGAGATTATTGAGGAAATTCGCACCCAATGTACCAAAGTTGAAGGTGTAATTGCAACAGAGAAATGTTTGGTCCGAAAAATGGGAATGCGCTATATTGTTGACTTACACGTCATCGTTCAAAAAGACTTAACCGTATTTGAAGGTCATCAAATCGCTCATAATGTGAAGGATACATTAATGAATGACATTCCGGACATCGCCGACATATTAATTCACATCGAACCGAATTAATTTTCAATAATTTAATCGTTTGTTAATTTTTACACAATACGTGATTTGAGGGGCTAGCACCTCTGAATAAACCGTTTTAGCGCCGTACTTTTGTTCTGTAGTCGATTTGAGGTGATTTACTTAATCAATCATTTTTTAAACACCTCAAGCATATAATTGTTAAGGTTTAGGTTAGGTTTAGGTTAATAAGGATGATCAGATGGTCATCCTTTTTTTTTGAACCAAATATTCATTCAAGTGTAAGCAGTAAAAAACTACACGATGAAACATCTTTTTATACTTTCTTTTTTTGCCATTTTTTCCTTTACAAATTTAGGCCTTGCTCAAACAAAATTGATTTCCTACAAAAGTCATAGTGGTAATAAGCGTCATTTGAATTCAGCATTATCCAATAATCTTTTCACAATGGGTGAATCAAATTTTGGTATGGCTCCTCAGCGAATGGTACGCAATTCAAAATTGGACACAGTGATATTGGTTTCTGAGAAAAAGGCCATTATGATTACAAGTGAATATTGTCATTTCGAAGATTATGGTGGTGGAGATCGATCAAATGTATCGCTTTGGAGTGCTGGAAAAGATACCGTTTACGACCATCCTGTTTTTAACTCAGGAAAGAGTGTCTCCGAAATTAAACGCACACTAAAACAAGAGTATTTTTTCGCGAATCCAATCGACTCAGTTGTGTTTCTTGGTTTTGACGGAGAATATTACAAACAAACTCCCAAAAAAGTAAAACGAAACACTTCACCAATTGAACCGCAAATACAAACTAATACTGAAGAACAAATTACACCTGCTGAAGAACCAAGAAAACCTAAAACCTTATTTATGATCTTTGTGTTATCTATCTTCTCAGTGATTTGCAATTGTCATTTTTAAACATTTGAACAATGAGATTGTACGCAAGCGTATTTTTATTATTTGGAATTCTATTTGTCCCTTTTTCATTTCAATTTTATGCAATTCAGAATGGTTTAACTGAATTGTTATTTGGCAATCTAATAAATTGGTCAGCAAATCAATTGGGTCTAACATGGGAATTAACTGATATTTCATCTGATTCAGTGCGGGGAGTTTTGTTATATGCTTGGCTGATGATCTTTTCAATACCATTCACTTTTTTACTAAAGAAAAAAGGTCCTGATTTATCAGAAAAATTCATTCAAATTGTAACGATTCTCTTCACCTATTATCTTTCCTGGATTTTATTAAAATATGGATTAGACAAACTTTTCAAGGTTCAATTCTACTCTCCAGAACCCAATATTCTTTTCTCAAAAGTTGGAGATTTAGATAAAGACATACTTTTTTGGACAAGTATGGGAAGTTCATATACTTACTCTGTTATAACAGGTTTTTTTGAAATTATTCCAGCCATTCTATTGTTATTCAAAAAGACACGAAATCTAGGAGTTTTAATTGCAATTGGTGTGTTCGTCAATGTGTATGCTTTAAATATAGGCTTTGATATTTCAGTTAAATTCTTTGTCAGCTTTTTACTGTTGATGAGTTGTTTTCTTGCGTATCCCTTCGCCTACAATTTATGGTTATTTCTTAGCAATCAACCTATTCAAAATATTTCCTCTTCAAAACAAACAATTGAGCGTTTCCAACCAAAGAATTGGTTAAAAGCATTTCTAATCGTGGGAATATGCTTCGAAAGTTTATATCCATTTATTAAAACAGGAAATTTCAATGACGATCTTGCTGCACGGCCAATCTATCATGGCGCCTATCAAGTTGAATCAGTAATCATTGGAACTGATACACTCTCTCCGCAATCAGCCAATCTTAAGCGAATTTTTGTTCATCGAGATAATTACCTCATCTTTCAAGACACGAATGACCAATTTGAAGATTTTTATTTTGAACTAAACGCTACTAATTCTCAAATGAAAGTAACGGATTATAATCAACAGGTAAAGAATTATTCTATCTCGTTTAATCAAAAAACAAAAATTCTTACTTTGAAAAGTGACCAACAAGAAATCATTTGTAAAGCTCTTTCTTGGAAGAAATTGGCGCTTTTACAGCCCTTATTTCATTGGACGGTTGATTAAATTTATTTGACCATTGTAATATGTCCAGTATATTCAAATTTTTGATCAGATCGAGTATCTTTTAACGATAATTTCCATGTATACAATCCATCTTGCACCATGACTCCATTAAAGGTTCCATCCCAACCAGTTTCAAAATCAAATGATTCAAATATTATTTCTCCCCATCTATTAAAGATTTTCAAATTAAATGAAGTCAAATCTGCATTCGACACAATAACCTTCCAAAGATTATTGTATTCATCACCATCTGGGGTAAAGGCATTTGGTGCAAATACCAAGATTTCATTATAAAGTTCCACATATTTTGTTACCGTGTCAGTGCATCCTGAGGAATTTGTTACAATCAGAGTAATAGGATAAGTTCCAGAAGTCATTCCTGTAAAGGACGTTTCAAAATCCTCGGTTGATCCACTGTTCGGATTACCATCAGGAATTATCCAATAATAATCGACTACATCATTTGAACTTTCGTTTATCAAATTCACATGAGCATCCCAGATCGAAACAGCTAAGGGATTTATAGCAAAGTCTGCATTGGGTGGTGTTCCCCCTCCAATTGTTACTGTTTCCTGAAAAGTGCAATCTCCAGCATCTTGAACAATAATTGAATAATTTCCAGGAGCTAAACCAACGTAAGATAAATTATTGGAGAAGGTTGAACCGTTCAATGAATAAAGATATGGTGCACTCCCTCCGACCGTGGAAATTGCAGTTACACTTCCATCATTCGACCCACATGTTGCATCAACGGGATTAAACACAATATCTGTTGGACCGGTCGTTGTTAGCACATTAATTTGTGGTGCTGAATATGTGCATCCGAGTGCGTCCTGAACAATTAAACTAAAATTACCTGCAGACAAATTGGTGTAGTTGGTGTTGGTAGAATAACCCAATCCATTAAAATTGTATTGATATGGTGCAGTACCTCCAGTAACAGTCCCCAAGGCAACACTTCCATTCGTTCCTCCACAACTTGCATCGCTAATATTTACAGAAATTGAATTTGGAGCACTCGAGTTAATCAACACGATTGGTGGTGCCGTAAATAAACACCCATTGGCATCTTGAACCGAAAGTGAATAAGTTCCGTCTAATATTGAAGTAAAAGAAGTTGTTCCTGCAAATCCAAGATTATTGAAATTGTATTGATAGGGGGCAGTTCCACCAGTAACCGCACCTAAAGTAACCGTACCATTCGCTTGCCCACACGTTGCATTGACCAAATTGACGTTTACTGAGCTAGGTCCTGATGTATTGATTATAGTTACGGGAGGTGCTGTGAATGTACAGCCACCATCATCCTCAACAACAACTGTATAAGTACCCGCCTGAAGATTTGTAAAAGATGTTGTGGCAGCTAAACCTTGACCATTAAAATTATACAAATAGGGAGATACTCCTCCTGTCACCGCACCTAATGTTACTGATCCATTGCTTTGTCCACAATTCTCATTTGTTGTAGTAACTGAAATTGCTGAAGGGCCAGAACCATTAGAAATCACAACGTTTGGAGCATTGTAAACACACCCTGCATTATCTTGTACCAAAAGAGAATAAGTCCCTGCTGCTAAATTTGAAAAACTAGTTGCACCACTAAGTCCATTCCCATTGAAATTATATTGATAAGGTGCAATTCCGCCTGTAACGAGCCCTAAAGTCACAGAACCGTTTGATTGTCCACAAACAGTATTGATTGAATTGACAATAATATCAGTTGGACCTGCTGAATTTAACAATGTGATGCTAGGAGCAACAAACGTACATCCTGCATTATCTTGGACAGTTAAAGTATATGAACCAGCGCTTAAGTTTGGATAATTTGTCGCACTACTTAATCCAAGATTATTAAAATTGTATAGATAGGGCGCAACTCCACCAGTCACGGCACCAATAGAAACCGAACCATTCGATTGTCCGCAAGTTGGATTTAAGGGGTTTACTGTGACCCCAGTGATCCCTCCAGTTGAAACTAAAGTAATTGTTGTATCAGCTTGACAACCTGCGCTATTCGTTATTTGAATCGAATAACTTCCAGCTGCCAAACTTCCTGCTGAACTTGTTGAAGATACATTTGGAGTCCATACATAGGTATAAGTTCCGGCAGGAGAAGGGTTAAAACTAATTGAGCCATTCGATTGACCGCAAGAGGGTTGAACCACAGTCGAATTTAATGTAAACGCATTTCCTACAACGCAAGTGCCATTGCAATTATTTGGTGTTGGAGCTCCAAGTGCCCAAGTCAATGAGCCGTCCGTTGATCTTTCAAATGATTGACCAGTAACTGTTGCTTGTGAAATATATTCTATACCAGCAATTGTGCTAGCCGTAGCTAATCCTCCACCACCACATGCACTTATACGCTGCAAAACGCCAGTAGTATAAGTTGCATCGGTAGCTAATTTAGTTGGGTCATTTGATGTAAAAGTCCAATAAACTGCATCTACGGAAGTTCCTGAAGCGTCGTATAAAGACAACCAACCATCACCATTCGGCAAATGCCATCTAGTTGCTGCGGAATGCCATAAACGTGCTGTATTCACTGCAAGATTTAAATTAAAAGTCATTCCTGGTGCATTTGGACCTCCAATTGTTATAAAAGATAAAGGAGCGATAATTGTTCCAGAAGGAAATGAAAAAGCCCCACCATTCGTACCTCCATCCATACCTCCAATTGACCAGCAACTTATGTCTACCGAACTGCATGGACTTGAATTGTAAATTTCAATAAACTCAGATCCATAAGTGACTGTAGAATTGAACATGGATTGAAAGGCTTGGTCAGTATCTCCTCCAGAAGGACGAGCATGTACTTCATTTATGACAACTTGAGAGAACCCAAAATTTATTGCCAAAAGAAAAGAAAAGAGTAACTTATTTTTTATTTGGAGAGAATTATACATATTCAAATTTTTCAATTGCTCGAGTTTGAATAAAAACCCTGAATTTGAAATCAATCTCTTCAGGGTTTTGCCAAACAAAACTCGACTACTAGTTTTATTCTACCTAACCTTAACAATTATCACCTAAACCTAACAATTATACCTAACCCAAAATTGATATAGTCTTTATTGCTTTATTATTTTTATTGCTTCTAAATCGTTAATTATTAACACATAAACACCTGCATCATTTTCGGATAAATCAATTTGAAACGACTCTTCCTGCGTTATGTATTGCTTTAGCTGCTGACCAGTGAGATTGTATAAACCAATTCTATTTTCTTGATTTTTTGGCAACCCTCCTACACCAAAAATACCTGAACTTGGATTTGGAAGAATCATTAGATTATCAGTTCGATTCACACTGCGCGTATCAGAATATGAGTATTTACCGTCAAAATCTATTTGTTTCAATCGATAATATGAAACACCATAATTAACGTTAAAGTCGTAAGTAAGATAAGAGATCAAATTTAAACTATTACCAGCTCCATCAATTTGCTCTAGCATTTCCCATGTTACACCATTATAAGATCGTTCAATCACAAAATAATCATTGTTGTGTTCTGATGCTGTCTGCCACGTAAGCTCGACATTTCTATCCAATAGTTTTGCTTCAAATGAAACAAGTTCTATTGGTAACGGACAAGAAATAGCAGTTGCATTCGTCGCTCCTAGTGTTGGTGTTGCGTCACGCATCCATGTTGCTCCACCATCCGTCGATCTTGCAAAAGATGAACCTAATAATGTAGTGAATGCCACATATTCCATAGAAGCAGAATTAGTTAAAGCATCCGATAATGTTCCACCACCACAAGGTGTAGGACGCGTCATGGTAGAAACAAAGGTTCCATCCGAACTTATTTTCGCCGGATCATTCCCTGCAAAAGTCCAGTAAACACCATCAACAAAACTTGCCGAATTATTATATAAAATCAACCAGCCATCTCCATTTGGGATGTGCCATCTAGTTGCACCAGAACCCCAAAGTCGCCCAGTACCATTTGCAGGCATATAACTTGACAAATTAAATGTTGCTCCAGAACTTGGACCTCCTAATGTTACAAATGAGTGAGGCCCAATTGTCGTTCCCGATGGAAAAGAAAAAACGCCACCATTTAAACCACCATCCATACCACCGATAGACCAACAACTAAGATCTACAGTTGTACATCCAGAATTGTACAACTCAATCCACTCATATCCATAACCAGCAGTTGAATTATACATTGATTGGTACTGAGCAGAAGTTCCATCCGATTGTGGCATAACACCTATTTCATTTATTACAACTTGTGCTTTAACTCCAACAGCTGAAAACAAAAAACAACACAGTAAAGCAATAATAGCATTGCCTCTAAATAAATGATCACTTTGAAACATAGTTCTAGTTTTTTGATTTGGATTTACAAGTCGAAAACTAACTAGAGATCAAATAAAAAGTTCAAATTAAAATCTTATGTAATGCTACAAGGGATTACAAAAAATTACAATAAATAATTATCTAATTGATTTTAAGAAGTTTAAGAGAATGCTAATTCTATTAACTTCTCTTGATAAGATGCTTTTGGTAAATTGTGTTCAGGATACTTTTTTTCAAATGCAGCTTTAAAAGAATCCTCGTGTTTAAACACTGATTCACGTATTACGAACTTTGATTTTAAAAATTGAAGGCCTTCAATTGTAATGTTGTCTGCATCAAGCTTTAAGTCGAATGCACCACGGTCGTTATTAAATAATTGATCTTGTGATAACTTTAACATTGAATCCTTATTCCAAAATTCGACCATTCTAAACTTGGTAGTAGAAAGATCACCGTGTACTAATTTCACATCCTGTTTTTTTGCCAATGCAAATAATACCCAATTGGCAATAGGTTGTAGTAATTTTGAAGATTCAACCACAAGTTCACGGGAAAATTCTTTACTCTCCGAAGAATGAAAAAAGATCTTTATAAAGTATACTTTTCGCGATGTATCATATCCAACAATCAATTTTTCTGGGACATCTATAGATGTTTTTCCTTTAGAAACTTCACTTTTTGCAATCTCAACCATTTCCATATTAACAATACCAAAATAGGCAACACTCACAAAATTAAAAAATGTCAAACCAAGTAATAGCCAAATAAGTGCCATCAAATAATATGGCTTGAATAATTCAGGAAATATGGCAATCATCGGTAAAACCACCTGAGTCATTATGACACCCAAGAACATTATTTGAAGGAAAACTTTTAAAACATTATCATTCCAAAATCGTGTTATCGATTGATAAAGAGCAAACGAGATAAGTGTAATTGTCGTTGTAGAGATAACAGAGTCAACCGCAATAATCACTTTTTTACCAAAATCTGACTCAACATTTCGATCGATTAACGTGAATATAACAGTTACAATGGCAAAAAATATGAATACACTATTGATCCATTGTTCTGGCTTTCTAAAAATTGAAAAACGTTCCTTCCAGCCTTCAAAAACATTTGGAAAATAAGGGAGAGAAGCCAGCAAGAACAAATTACTAAACGCAGAAAGAATTCTGTCGTTAATGGCATTTATCAAAGTTGGCATCGGAGGATCTGAAAATTTATAAATTCCGACTAAGGTCCATGAAAACATTGCCAATGCGATAAAAAGCATTCCTTTGTTTTCGCTAGATTTCAACTTAATTTGTCGCCACAACAGAAGCATTAGCATTCCACCAATAAAAGTGATTCCAATCAAACACAATAGGTAAAATTGCTTCGTTGTCATGTCGTTAATAATTCAATAAATCTGCAAGAACCGTCTTAACTTTTTCTGAATTCGTCAACAAGGCTGCCTCCAAGGTTGAGTTCAATGGAATTGCAGGTGTATCAACAGAACCTACTATTGAAACTGGTGCATCCAAGAATTTAAAATTATCACGTTGAATTCGTCCAGCCAAACCAAGCGTAAATGACGCTTCAGTTGATTCTTCTGTCACCAACATCACTTTTCCATGCTTTTGAGCAACCTCATTAATTTTCTCATGATCCAATGGATTCAAGGTGCGTAAATCAACAATTTCAACGCGGCCTTCAAACTCTTTTGTTGCTTCCAACGCCCAGTAAACACCACGACCATACGTAATAATTACCGCTGATTCTCCTTTATCAATTACTGTTTGATTTGCTTCTTGTACAACTCTAGCTTTTCCAAAAGGAATAATATAATCTTCATCTGGCTCAATTGACATTGCCCCTTCCGTTCCTGGAATTTTTGACCAATACAATCCCTTATGCTCCAACATAACTACTGGATTTGGATCGTAAAAGGCTGCTTTCATCAAACCTTTCAAATCAGCTCCATTCGATGGATAAGCAACTTTAACACCTCTAATGTTTGTCAAAACCGACTCTACACTCGATGAATGATAAGGTCCTCCAGAACCATATGCTCCAATTGGTACACGAATCACACAACTAACTGGCCATTTACCATTCGATAAATAATAAGAACGAGAAACCTCAGTGAAAAGTTGATTCAATCCTGGCCAAATGTAATCTGCAAATTGAACCTCAACAAACGGTTTTAAACCAACAGCTGACATTCCAACCGTTGAACCGATAATAAATGCTTCTTGAATAGGCGTATTAAATACTCGGTCATCTCCAAATGTCTGCGCTAACGTTGCCGCTTCTCTGAAAACACCTCCTAAACGTCCACCGACATCTTGACCGTATAACAATGCTTCTGGGTGTTTACCCATAATTTCGCGAACAGCAAAAAGAGCTGAATCAACCATCACAGTTTTCTTTTTACCTTTTGGTTCACGTTCACCTTTCTCTTCTGTGACAGGTGTTGGAGCAAAAATAAAATCTGTAACAGATGCTGGATCTGGATCTTCTGCATTTAAAGCACGGTCATAGTCAGTATCAACCAATTTGCGTGTATCTGCCTCAATATTAATTATATCTGCTTCACCTATTCCATTTTCACGCAATAAATCCTTTAATTTCGGATAAGGATCACGCGTTGCAGCTTCTTCTAAATCATCACGGTACCATTCTTTACGAACACCAGATGTGTGGTGGCCAAGTAATGGAACTTTTGCATGAATAATGAATGGACGACGTTCTTTACGCACAATTGCGAACACTTCTTCAACTGTATCAAACGACGTTTTAAAGTCACTTCCATCAATTGTACGCACTTCGATTCCATTGAATCCTTGTGCATAAAACGTCATATCTTGTGCTCGCGTCTCTGAAGCATTTGCTGAGATATCCCAACCATTATCTTGTACTAAATAGACAATTGGAAATTGTTTTAAAGCTGCCATTTGCAAGGCTTCAGAAACTTCACCTTCTGTGCAAGAAGCATCTCCAAGTGAACAAACTACGACAGGATTTTCTCCATTGTAGTCAGCAGCAATACCAGTCTTTTCTTTGTATTGAATTCCCATTGCAATTCCAGTAGTTGGAATCGCTTGCATCCCTGTTGCAGAACTTTGATGCGGAATTTTTGGCATGTTATCGCGATTCAGAGAAGGATGACTATAATACGTTCTTCCACCTGAAAACGGATCATCTTTTTTCGCAAAAACTTGAAGCATTAATTCATACGGAGTCATGCCAATACTCAACAATATACTATCATCTCTATAATACGGAGAAACCCAATCTTGTGGTTTTAATTGCATTCCAACAGCAATTTGTATTGCTTCATGACCACGAGATGTTGCATGAACATATTTAGCAGTAATTTCTTTGTTTGCTTCGTACTTTTCTGCCAAAGTTTTGGCTGTACACATCAATTTAAATGCTTCTAAAAAGTTCTCTTTTGACACTTTACTCGCTTTTTTTGTTGTTTTTGTGGCTGTTTCTTCCATTACATGTATGTCCTAAATGCTCGGGCAAATATACTAAAAACATAGATGTGAAGCATAAAGTCGCGATTGTGATCGGATTAATTTATGGCGACTTTGAATGCATTGTGTTGACATAAATTATCAAAAACAGTAGAAACATGAAAATTCGACATTTTTCTAAAAGGATTTTGAATTCGCACAAAAAAGGTTCAGCTGGAAAACTGAACCTTGTACTAAAATAATGTGAATCTTTCTTACGTTAAAATCGATAGGTAACGTTTTAAACATTCTTTTTCAACTTTTGCAACAAGTCGAATAAATTCATCTTTACTTTTATTGACCTGAACACTTTCTAATGCAGTGTAATATGCTTTTCGGCTTTCAAAATCGCCTTTAATGTTTGCAATTACATAACCAGAACTTAACAAAATCAAATTCATTAATAAACGTGATGTTCTACCATTACCATCAATAAACGGATGAATTGTTACTAGGCGCTCATGCATTTCAGAGGCTAACACGACTGGATGCAATTGGTTTTTAACTTGCGAATACCATCCAAATAATTCCTCCATTTGCTTTGGAACAAGATAAGGCTGTGGAGGCATATGCGAACTTCCTTTGATCATCACTTGAACATTTCTATACTTCCCAGCATGCTCAGGCATGATTCCACGAAGAATTAAATTGTGAACAATCAACAATTCTCTTTCATTAATAGAAATGTTTCGCTTCATCAAATCTTTAATGTACTCAATTGCTTCATTATGATTAACCGCTTCAAGATGCTCGCGCATGCTTT
>Ga0207967_1000020_pt1 | contig 156345 bp, 144 predicted proteins | sample LakWasMet20_HOW5_2_FD_183866 | JGI IMG/M metagenome (GOLD analysis project Ga0207967, IMG submission 183866) | Freshwater sediment methanotrophic microbial communities from Lake Washington under simulated oxygen tension - Sediment Metagenome... | ecosystem: Environmental > Aquatic > Freshwater...
TTTGGAGAAAACTTTTATGAACGAGGTGAGCTTGATTCAGCTAAATATCATTGGTCAAATGCATTGAAAGTTGATCAAGTGGCTCCGTTGTCATATGTTGGTGCTGGAAAAACACTTTGGATAAATGGGGACGCAACAGGAGCAAAGGCTCAATTTGCAAAAGCAACTTCAATGACTAAAAATAAAAATGCTGAAGTGTTACGTGCAATTGCAGAAACGTATATCACATCTGAAACGAAAAGTCTTGATGAAGCGATTACTTTATTAGAACTTGCGATCAAATTGGATCCACGCAATGAAGATGGTCATTTATTAATGGGAGATGCTTTGTATTTGAAAACTCCAGCAGATGGTTCTCCAGCTATTAAAAGTTATAACAAAGTATTGGAAATTAATCCAAAGTCACCTCGTGGAATTGTTCGAACAGCTAAATTGTACCAACGTGCGAAAAACTTTGAATTAGCAGATCAAAAATACAAAGAAGCTCAAGCGATAGACCCAACTTACGCACCAGCATATCGTGAAAATGCCGAGTTGTTTATGATGTTTAAGCAATCAGAGAAAGCAATTGCAAACTGGAAAAAATACTTGGAATTAAACAATAGTACAGAAGCACGTTTCCGTTACGCAACAGCAATGTTCGTTGGAAAACAGTATTGCGATGCAATTACAGAGTTTGATAATGTTGAAAAAGCTGGATTGACAAATTTCTATTTAGAAAGAATGAAAGCGTATTCATTAATCGAATGTGCAACAGTTACAGATGGTCCTACAAAAGGAATTGAATTGTTGAACCATTACTTTACGATTGTACCATCTGATAAAATTTTATATACAGATTACAAATACAAAGGATTGGCATATTCTAAATTAGGACAAGATTCATTGGCAATTTTGGAATTAGAAAAAGCATCTTCTTTGGATAGTAAAGTTGCTGTGGAATTAGCTCCTGAAATTGCTAAATTGTATATGAAAGCAAAAAAATACGATAAGGCAATTGAGTATTATACACTTAAAGAAAAAAGCACAGCTTTAACACCTGGTGAATATTTGGATTTAGGTAAAGCTTATTTTGTTGGTCCTAAAAATTATGCCTTGGCTGATAGTGCTTTCGCTAAGTTAAACGCGATTTCTTCAACATATGCAGCTGGATTCTTCTGGAGAGCACGTTCTTCATATCAATTAGATAATAACAAAACATATGCAGCGAAACCATTCTATGAGAAAGTTGTAGAATTGGTTAAAGTTGAGGAAAGAGCATCAAATAGTTACAAAGCTATTTTCATTGAAGCAGCGAAATATTTAGGTGATTACTATGTAACTTCACCTGCGAAAGATGCTGTTAAAGCAAAAGAGTATTGGACTTTGGTAAATACTGTTGATCCAACAGATAAACAAGCAAAAGATTATTTAGGTATTAAATAATTTAGATATAATTCTTTGAAAGCCCTGTCCGGATAAACCGGATGGGGCTTTTTTATTGTTTATACAATGGTAAGCTACAGATTAATTTTTTATGTTTTTCTGGTTTGAATAGAATCAATTTCGAAGGATTTTGCTTCTTTTTTTTACAGAAGACTAAATATCTAGTCTTTTAAAATTCTAGTCATTTGGGTAGACGGAATCCTCAACATTCAATCCTCAATCATGAATTACCAATCATGAATCATGAATCATGAATCATCAACCTTCAATCATCAATTCTCATCCTTCAATCACGAATCACGAATTACGAATCAGGAATCATCAATCATCAATCCCGAATTGTCAGCGCATAAAAAAAGCGGTGAATTTTTTCACCGCTTTCCAAACTCTATAATCTAAATTCTATATTCTAAGAATTACCAAATTCTAGCAACTTTTTCTTGAGGATTTCTCATTTTGTCACCTTCTTTCACATCAAATGCTTCAAAGAATTCAGGACAATTCATCAATGGTCCATTCACGCGATACATTCCAGGAGAATGAGGGTCGTTCGCAATTCTATTTTTTAACTCTTCTTCAGTGTAATTGATTTTCCACAATTGTGCATATGAAATAAAGAAACGTTGAGCAGGAGTGAAGCCATTTACTTCTTTTCCTGATTTGAATTCTTGTGTTCGTTTGTAGGCGTAATATGCCATTGTTAAACCACCTAAATCGGCAATGTTTTCTCCCATCGTTAAATCTGGGTTCACACAATGTCCATCAATTGGACAAAATCCTGAAAACGTTGCGCCAAGAATTCCCGTTTTTTCTTCGAATAATTTACGATCTGATTCTGTCCACCAATTTTTGAATGAACCATCCGCTGCAAACTTAGAACCCATGTCATCAAAACCATGTGTAAATTCGTGTCCGATTACCATTCCAATACGACCATAATTGACAGCGTCTTCAGCATTTTCATCGAAGAAAGGCGCTTGCATAATTCCAGCAGGGAAGGCGATTTCATTTAATAGTGGATGATAATATGCGTTCACCATATGCGCTGGCATTCCCCATTTTTCTTTGTCAACAGGTTTTGCAAGGTCATTCATGTTTTTTTGATGAGAGAATTTACTTTCTAATTTTAAATTCTCAATGTAATTGTCTGCAGAAAATGTTAAGGCAGAAAAATCCTCCCATTTACTTGGGAAACCTAATTTACGTCCAATAGAATTTAATTTGTTTGTAGCTTCTTTTTTAGTTTCAGCTGACATCCAATCCAAACTAGCAATGCGTTCTTTGAAAACGATTAAAAGATTATCAACCATTGTATTTACTCGTTCTTGTGCTTTTTCAGAATAGTATTTTTCAACGAAAGCTTTACCAAGAATTTCACCAAACTCCTTGTTCGTGATTTCATCTATCACACGATCTTCTAAAGGTTTCATTTCAGATTTTCCACTCAGTACTTTACCATAGAATGAAAAATTTGCATTGACAAATTTCTCACCTAAGTGACCAGCATAATGATTAATCGTAGACCATAATAAATAATCTTTCCATGATTCCATAGATTCCTCCGTCATCATAGTATTGATTTTTGCTAAGAATTCAGGTTGACTTACAACAATGGAATCAAAAGATCTACTTCCAACATTCAACAAATATGAATCTAAATTGAACGTTCCAGTTGATTTAATGACATCTTCACGCGACATTAGATTATATGTTTTCTCTGGAATACGCAATTCAGCAGGTGCCATACTAGCTGAAGCCAATTTTGATTCGAATTCAACAACACCCTGGGCTCTTTTATCTGCCTGATCCTGTGGAATATCCAATAATTGGAAAATTGTCGAAATGTGCAGCGTATATTGTCTTAGAATTTCCTTTTTATTATCGCTCGTATAATATTCCTTATTTGGAAGGCCAATTCCACCTTGACCAATGTAAACAACATTGCGATCAACATTCATTAAATCTTGCCCAACCCCAAAACCAAAAAGTGAATTAATACCTTGAATGTGTTGTTCAGCAACAATTGATACGATATCGCCTTTCGATTTTAAACTTTTAATTTTATCTAAATCTGCTTTAATTGGAGCTATTCCTAATGTATTTCTGGCTTCCATATTCATAAAAGAAGCATAATATTTCCCTAGAATATCAGCATCTGAACCTGGAGTTGATTGTTTGGATTTACATTCATCTAAAATTGCTTTCAGCTTAATTTTGTTGTTCAACTCGAGTTCATTAAAACTTCCCCAACGCGATTCTGAAGGCGGAACTGGATTGTTTGCTATCCAAGTACCATTTGAAAATTGAAAGAAATCATCTTGTGGACGAATGCTTTTGTCTAAATAAGATAAATCAATACTTTCAGAACCAACATTAGCGACAGAACTAGATTTAGATTCTTTTGCGTCAGATGTTTGTCGATTATCACTTGTTTTACAGCTGCTAAGGACCAAGATGGCCGCAGAACTGTAGATAAAAAAGTTTGTTTTCATAGAATTAATTTGGGGTATTTAACATTTCAACATGCGGAATGTCATCTTCTAAATATTCTTTTCCTGTGCTGATGAAATTGTGTGTATTGTAATAGTTCTCTAAATGTTTTTGAGCAGAAATACGAACTGGAACAGCACCAAATTCTTCGTTGATAAATTTCATTGATTGCTCCATTAATTGATGGCCAATTCCTTTTCCTCTGATTTCTTGATCTAACACAACTCGACCAATTGATACTTCAGCATAAGAAATTCCTGGAGGTAAAATACGAGCTGTTGCAACAACTTTTCCGAATCCGTCACGACAAATTAAATGATAGCATTTTTTGTCTTTACCGTCTAAATCGAGGTAAGAACAATTTTGTTCAACAACAAATGCTTTTAAGCGCAACGCAATGATATCATGAAATTCATTCGTTGTTAATTCTGGATAATATTTTACTTGCCAGTCTAAATGCATATTTTAATTTTAGTTTGAAAATTTAAATATTTAAATTTTTGAATCATCGAATCATCGAATTATTGAATCTTCAAATCTTCAAATCATTATATCACGTTTGAATTACTCCAACATTATATGGCTTTTCTGCTTTTTTGTGACTTGCCATTTGAATTCCCATAGAAATCACTTTTCGCGTTTCAGCTGGATCAATAATCGCATCAATCCAAATTCTACTAGCAGCGTAATACGGTGAAATTTGCTCGTCGTAGCGATTTTTGATTGTGTCGTACAATTCTTTTTCGCGCTCAGGTGTAATTTCTTCACCTTTTGATTTTAAAGATGCAACTTCAATTTGCAACAATACTTTTGCAGCCGAGGCTCCACTCATTACGGCAATTTCCGCAGTTGGCCAAGCAACAATCAAACGTGGATCATACGCTTTACCACACATTGCATAATTTCCTGCACCGTAAGAGTTTCCTGTTACAACAGTGAATTTAGGAACTACTGAATTTGCCATGGCATTTACCATTTTAGCACCGTCCTTGATGATTCCGCCGTGTTCACTTTTCGAACCAACCATGAAGCCAGTTACGTCTTGCAAGAAAACTAACGGAATATTTTTCTGGTTACAATTCATAATGAAACGAGCTGATTTATCTGCTGAATCACTGTAAATTACACCGCCGAATTGCATTTCACCTTTGGCACTTTTTACGATTTCACGGTTGTTAGCAACGATTCCAACAGCCCAACCATCGATACGTGCATACGCACAAATGATTGATTTTCCGTAGTCTTCTTTGTATTCAGTAAATTCAGAATCATCCACCAAACATTTGATTAATTCTTTTGTGTCGTATGGCTTTGAACGATCCGCAGGTAAAATACCATATACATTTTTCAAAGGTTCTTTAGGCATTTTCGCTTCTTTTCTGTCGAAACCGGCATTTTCAGGTTGACCGATTTTATCCATTAAGTCACGAATTGTAGCCAAACATTCTTGGTCGTTTTCTGTTTTGTAATCACAAACACCAGAAATCTCTGTATGCGTTGTTGCTCCACCCAAAGTTTCATTGTCAATACTTTCACCAATTGCAGCTTTCACCAAATAAGATCCAGCAAGGAAAATTGTTCCTGTTTTGTTTACAATTAACGATTCATCTGACATAATAGGCAAATAGGCTCCACCAGCAACACAACTTCCCATAACTGCCGCAATTTGGACAATTCCCATTGAGCTCATCACCGCGTTATTGCGGAAGATACGTCCAAAATGTTCTTTATCAGGGAAAATTTCATCTTGCATTGGAAGATAAACACCTGCAGAATCCACAAGATAGATGATCGGCAAACGATTTTCCATTGCGATTTCTTGTGCACGTAGGTTTTTCTTTCCTGTAATAGGGAACCAAGCTCCAGCTTTTACAGTAGCATCATTTGCGACCACAATACATTGTTTTCCGGAAACATAACCAATTACAACTACAACTCCTGCAGATGGACAACCACCGTGCTCTTTGTACATTCCATAACCAGCCAAAGCCCCAACTTCAAAGCGGTCGCTATTTGGGTCTAACAATAAATCAATGCGTTCACGAGCTGATAATTTACCACTTTCGTGTAATTTCTCAATGCGTTTTTTTCCTCCACCTTCAGCTACAATCGCTAATTCGCGCTCAAGTGCTGAGATTTTTAGACGCATTTGATCGTCGTTGATATTAAATTCAAGTTCTTTTTTAGAAATAGCCATTCTAGATTTTTTTAAGCAGGTCAAATATAATAAACACATGTGAGTAGTGATGTAAAAAAGGTGAATTTCAATCGGTGATTTTATCAACGGTTTTATGGTTTTGTTAACGGTTTTGCTGTTTTCAATTCTCAAAAGAAAGATTAACAATCGAATGTTTGAAAATCAACTTGAGATGTTTGCTTCGAAGTTCTATTTTTGCAACATGCAAGATACGTTCAAACACAAAGGAATGCGTAAGCAACTCATCAATGAATTAAAGGAAGATGAGCGCATTACGAACATGGCAATTTTTGAAGCATTTGATAAAATTCCACGTCATTTTTTCTTGGATAAAGCCTTTGTTGAACAAGCGTATTCGAACATGGCGTTTCAAATTGGTGCTGGACAAACAATTTCTCATCCTTTGACAGTTGCGTTTCAAACACAATTATTGGAAGTTCAAAAAGGTGATAAAATTCTAGAAATTGGAACAGGATCAGGATTTCAAACATGTATTTTGTGTCAATTAGGGGCGCGCGTTTTCTCAATTGAGCGTCAAAAAGAATTACACTTAAAAGCGAAGAAAATCATTCACGATTTAAATTTCGTTCCTCGCTTGTCGTTTGGAGATGGATATAAAGGTCTACCTACATTTGCTCCATTCGATAAAATCATCGTAACATGTGGTGCTCCTGAGATTCCACCTGCATTATTCGAACAATTGAAAGTAGGAGGGATTATGGTGATTCCAGTAGGTGAAGGAGTGCATCAAGTGATGAAACGTGTTGTTAAAACATCTGAAACGACATTTGATTCAGAAGATTTTGGGGCATTTAAGTTTGTGCCAATGCTTGAACAGGTTGTTAAATAATAGTTTTTGCTTCAACTTTTTTCACTTTTTCTTGTCACCTTTTTAAAGAGGTTAACACTTACTGTTTTAAGAAGCAAATAGTACGCGAATCGAATGACAAAAAAGAAACAATTTATGGAATTGTACGAACCTGTGCACGGGAGTTTCGAACGATTTTGTAAAGCACGTTCTTATGGTGTTTGTGATTTTAACGATTTGATGCATGATACCTTGGTGATTGCCTTTGAGCAATTTGATTCCTTGAAAAATCGAGAAGCATTTTTGTCTTTTCTTTTTGGAATAACAACGAAAGTACATGCTAATTTTCGTAGAAAAAATCAGCCTTTGTCATTTGCAGAAGTGAAAGGTGTTGAAAATACCCAAGATCATTCTTATTCCGTTGAAAAAAACTTCCAACATGATGAACTTTATGAGGCTTTAAATATGCTTTCATTGGATTATCGCAATTGTATTATTCTTTTTGAAATAGCTGGTTTTTCCTTAAAAGAAACTGCTGAAATTCAAGAATGTTCAGTTGATGCAGTAAAACAACGTTTGTCAAGAGGTAGAAAGATGCTTTTGGAAGCATTATCAGAAAGAACAACTAAAACAATGGCTGTATGAAAGAATTGGATTTAGATGCATTACTGAAAGAAAAACGGGAGGAACCAACTACGGTTTCTTTTACGGCGGTCGATTCTTGGCTAAAAGGTGGAATTGCGTTCGTTGGATTATTTGCGACACTTAAATGGTTATTTACTAAAAAAATGTGGCTTATGTTAACGAGTATTTCTTCAATTTCAATTGTTACGATATTGGCAATTGTACAATTTAATTCAACTAAAACAACTGATTTAAAATCAACAAATATCAAACGATCTGATGTAAAGGTGTTAAACCGAGAATTAAAATCAGAAAAAGAAATTGTGACTGAGAATAAAGTTCTGCCATCGGTTAATAATGGATTCATGAATGAACTGTATAATATGGCTCTTTTGTCACCAAATCAACTTTATACTGAGCAAGAAAAGAATTCAATAGAACCTGTTGATTTTAAGATTCCAAATGTTGTAAAAGACAATGAACCAAAAGATCATTTTTCACGAATTGATGCGAATGGATTTGTTCATTTTATTCTGGTTAATGGGACAAGTTGTTCGATTCAAAACACAATTCCAACTCAGGATGGAGGAGCACTTTTAGATTATTCGATAAAAAATGGAACCTTGTACTTGAATAGTGCAATTAAAAATAATGCAACAGATTTAATCATTACTGTTACCGATCTAGAAAAGATTGAGCTTAATGGTTTTTGTGAAATGCTTACCAATTCAACGTTCGAATCAAAAGATTTAGAAATTGAAGTGAACGGTTTTACCAACCTTACAGTGGATTTGAATGTGAAAGATCTCGAAATTGATATGAATGGCGAAACAAAAGGTACGATGAATTTAAAAGGCAAAAACTTAGACTTTGAAAGCAATGGTTTAAGTGATGTAGAAATAGAATGCGATTTTGAACAAAGTAGGATAAAAGTGAATGGTTTATCCAAGATTAAATTTGTTGGAACATCGGTAACAACTGAATTGGATGTAAATGGAGAATCTAACATATCAGCTGAAGAATTCACTTCACAAGAGTTGTTTTTAAAAGTGAATGGTTCAAACAAAAAAATGGAGACAACGGTTTCAGCAAAATTAGATGTTGAAATTTCAGGGAGCAATACGGTTATAATTAATGGTTCACCTGAAATTGTGAACCAACAAGTGACGGAAGGTTCTAAGCTTAAAATAAAATAACTTCCAGTTACATAAAACAAAAAAGAAGCTTTCGGGCTTCTTTTTTGTTTTTATCTAATTCCGAATTCTAAATTTTTAATTGCTTAGTGTCCTTGCGCTGCTAAATAACGTTCAGCATCCAAAGCCGCCATACAACCTGTTCCCGCTGCTGTAATCGCTTGACGGTAACGTTTATCCGCCGCGTCACCTGCAACAAATACTCCTGGTACATTCGTTAAAGATGTTCCAGGTTGTGCGTATTTGATGTAACCTGTTTCATCTAAATCGATAAAATCTTTGAAGATATCCGTGTTTGGTTTATGTCCGATTGCTACGAAGAATCCAGTACAAGGAATTGTTTTTTCTTCTCCAGTTACACTGTTTCTAACCAATGCTCCAGTTACGCCATTATCATCACCTAACACTTCAACTGTATCGGTACTGAACAGGATTTCAATATTTGGTGTGTTTTTAACTCGATCGGCCATGATTTTAGAAGCTCTAAATTCATCTTTACGCACCAACATTGTCACTTTTGTACACAGTTTTGATAAGTAGTGTGCTTCTTCACAAGCAGAATCACCAGCACCAACAATTACTGTTTCTTGTCCGCGGTAGAAGAATCCATCACAAACCGCACAAGCAGAAACACCACCACCCATCTCTAGGTATTTTTGTTCACTTGGCAATCCTAAGTATTTTGCTGAAGCTCCAGTTGAAATGATCACTGTTTTAGCATGAATTTCTTTACCATCTTCTGTCCAACATTTATGAATTGGTCCCGAAAAATCTACTTTCGTTATAAATCCAAAACGAATATCTGCTTCAAAACGTTTCGCTTGTGCTTCTAATTGAACCATCATTTCTGGTCCTGAAATTCCGTCTGGATATCCTGGAAAATTTTCTACTTCATTTGTTGTTGTTAATTGTCCACCTGGTTGCATACCTTGATAAAGAACAGGACTCATGTCCGCACGTGCAGCATAAATTGCAGCAGTGTATCCAGCAGGACCTGAACCGATAATTAAGCAATTGACTGTTTCTATTTCGCTCATTTGAATTTGTTTTTAATTAATGCTTATTGTTGTACAAATTTAATTTTTAAAACTACATTTAAAAGTATTGTTCATAACATTCCTGCTTCGTTTTTGTTCTCAATTAAAGTGATAGGAGTACAAGCTCAATGATCGGTTTTAGCAAAATATACTTTGTAATAATTTAAAAGTCTATGATTTCGATTTTAGGTTTTATTTAATGTAGGACCTTGATACTGCCATGTTTAACAGAACTTAACGATTAAATCGAACAACCTTTCTAAAAACATTTTGTATTTCGAATAAAAGGAGGTACTTTTGTAGCCCCATTTTCGCACATATTAGAATGATTGATACAGAATTATACGAAGCAAAAACACTTTACCCATTCCAAGAGAAAACAGTTCATTCGATTGTTGACGAGCTAGAAAAAAATGGAAAAAATTTCAATTTACTTTTTCAACTGCCAACCGGTGGTGGTAAAACAGTAATTTTTTCAGAGATTGCGAAGCGCTTTATCGAAAAGATGAATGAAAAAGTATTGATTTTAACGCATCGAATCGAACTTTCTGTTCAAACTTCAAAACAACTTGCTGCAATTGGTGTCCAAAATAAAATAATCAATAGCGACGTTAAAAAGATTCCAGATCAAGGAGAATACAATTGTTTCATTGCAATGGTTGAGACTTTGAATAACCGCTTAAATGAAGACGGTAATTTTATTGAAGGCGTAGGTTTGGTCATCGTTGATGAGGCACATTACAACAGTTTCAGAAAGATTTTTCAGTTTTATGAAGGTGGAAATATTTTAGGAGTTACTGCAACACCGTTAAGTTCAAATAAAGCACTTCCTTTAAATGATAATTACAATAAATTGATTGTCGGTGAATCAATCTCTAATTTAATCGAAAGTGGTTATCTTGCTGATGCAGAGACATATACATATGATGTTAATTTGCATGGATTGAAAATCGGATCGAATGGTGATTTCACAGTTAGTAGTTCTGATCAAGTTTATGGAAATTTCTTCATGCAGGAAAAATTGTTATTTGCTTACGAAGAAGTGGCTGTTGGTGATAAAACATTGATATTTAATTCGGGTATTGATACTTCGCTTCGTGTAGAAGAAACGTTTAAGAAAAGAGGCTATAAAATTCGTCACTTGGATTCTACATTTAGTGATAAAGATCGAAAAGATGTATTGAGTTGGTTCAAAACGACGCCAGATGCGATTCTTACTTCAGTTGGGATTTTGACAACAGGATTCGATGAGCCAACAGTTCAAACGATCATCTTAAATAGAGCAACACGTTCATTGACCTTGTACCATCAGATGATTGGTCGTGGATCTCGTAAATTGCCGAATAAAGATAAATTCAAATTGATTGACCTTGGAAACAATGTTCGTCGTTTTGGTTTTTGGCAAGATTATTTGAATTGGCAAGATGCATTCCGTTTTCCAGATCGTTTCTTGGAATCTCGTTTGACAGAAAATGATGATCTTGAATTTGAAGTTGAATTTGAATTTCCACGTGCATTAGCTGAAGTGTTGGAAACAAAACGTTTGGAGGAATTCAATATTAAAGATGTTTATTACGAATGTTTAGATCAAGGTAGAAAGGGAAAAGATGCTGTTGATATGTCGATGGATAATCATTTTGATGTCATTTCTACAGCGGCGACAGATTTTTTTCACGGATTAGAATTGATGGCTGCTTTGCAAGAGCATGTGGAGCATCGTTTAAAGCACTATACAAAGTGCATTTCGAAAAGCACACCGAATTACTTGAAATATTTAATTGAGACCTACAATCGTCAATTGCGTCAGCGTTTGCGAGATGTATTGGAAGATGAATAACTAAATGTGAAAATTGGTCAATAATTTAATTTACCAATTATTTAATATCGCGCTTAATAATTCAAAATTATTTCAGTAGTATCGAAAGCCACGGTTTGTGTTTCCATCGTTCCTGAGAAACTCGTATTCAATTTAAAATATAAGTAGGAATAATAATCGTTTCCGTTATTTATACAATAAATAGAAGTATCGACTATTCCATATAAAAATTGCTCTGTATCTGAACAACATTCAGCACAACCTTCTTTTCCTAATTGCTTAATAAACTTGAATTGATCTCCGGCTGCAGGATTAAGGGTGTTGCGAAATGTTAGTTTTACCCAAGCTTTAGCATATGTTCCATAATTGCGAACGTTGTCATTTTCGATTGTTAAATCTTTAAAATAGACGGTTTCTTCCAAATCGAAATAATTTGTTTTCGTAATGCGAAGAACGTACTTCTCCATTTTATCACGCGGAAAAGTGAATGAATATGTTCCATCAGATCCAATAGTTGCGGTTCCAATAAGGTCTTCCTGAGTCGTACCAACTGCAACTTGGTATAATTTGATTTTTGCCCCAACTAAATTTTGATTGAAGGTAATGTCAGTAATTGTACCTTTCAGCGTAAAATCTGCCTTTCCTTTTTTACAAGAAAAAACAAGCAGTAATATTAGAAAAAGAGTGAATTGTTTCATAAACTCAAACTTACGAAAAATGTAGAAAAACGAATAGTTCCACATTAAATTGTTAATAACATTGAAAAAAAAATAGTTGTGAATTAATGTTAAAAATCTATATTGGTCTCGTTAACTTAAAAACTATTATGAATTATGGGTGAAATTTTGGCAATTTTAGGAGCCTACCTTGTTTTGGTATTGGCTATTGCAATTTTAATGATTGCAAGTATGTGGAAACTATTTACAAAAGCTGGGAAACCAGGTTGGGCATGTTTAGTTCCGATTTACAATTATGTAGTGATGTTGGAAATCATCAAAAAACCGATTTGGTGGATTATTTTGTTGTTGATTCCAATCGTTAACTTCATTATTATCATCATTATTTTTATTGAATTAGCGAAAGCTTACGGTAAATCTGCTGGTTACGGTATTGGAATGATCATTTTACCGTATGTATTTTTCCCAATGTTAGCATTCGGAGATTCTACATATGTGTATGGTGATAAAGCTCAACCAACTTCTGATTTATTGGATAATTAATCAAATCAATTTTTTTAAAGCCTCTCATTTGAGAGGCTTTTTTTTTCATTTTAAATTTATAGAATATGGAAACGTTAGATAATAATATCACATCAGCGGAATTGAGTCTTAATTCCAAAATCAATAATTTTTTATTAGAAACGGCAAAATGGGCTAAATTTTTAGCAATTGTGGGTTTTGTTTTTCTAGGTTTAATGATACTCGGAGCTTTGTTCATGATTGGAGCAGGGGCTTCAGTGTCTAGATTGCCAGGATTAGCTGGAGGACCTGTTCTTGTTGGAGTTACCTATTTGCTTATGGCCTTATTGTATTATTTTCCTACGCGTTATTTGTACAATTTTGCGATAAAAATGAAATTGGCCATTCAAAATTCTCAACAAAATAATTTAGAGGATGCATTTGAAAACTTAAAGTCCTTATTTAAATTTTCAGGAATTTTCATGATCGTTATCTTGTCCATTTATGCTTTGATATTTTTATTGGGCTTAATTGGATTGGCTGCAATGTAAATATTGATATTAGTCTAAGTCCTGGCAGTGATGTCAGGACTTTTTTATGCAATAAACTTTCACTTTTCGGAGGACTTTCATTTTCCTTTATTAACTTTGAGAAAATCATTTTTTAGAATATGTCAGACGATAAAAAAATCATCTTTTCGATGGTCGGTGTTTCCAAAAACACGCCTCAAGGAAAACAAATCATTAAAAATATTTACTTATCGTTCTTTTATGGAGCGAAAATCGGAATCATCGGTTTAAATGGTTCTGGTAAATCTACAGTAATGAAAATTATTGCAGGTTTGGATAATGCCTATCAAGGAGATGTTGTTTTTTCTCCGGGTTATACCGTTGGATATTTACCTCAAGAACCAGAATTGGATTTGAATAAAACGGTAAAAGATATTGTTTTAGAAGGAGCGCAAGAAACGGTTGATGTCTTGAAAGAATATGAAGAAATCAACAATTCATTCATGGATGAAGAGATTTTGAACGATCCTGATAAAATGGATAAATTAATTGCACGTCAAAGTGTTGTTTCAGATAAAATCGATGCTTTAGATGCATGGGAATTGGATACAAAATTAGAACGTGCAATGGATGCTTTGCGTTGTCCACCGGATGACCAATTGATTTCTACACTTTCTGGTGGTGAAAAACGTCGTGTTGCTTTGTGTCGTTTGTTATTACAAAATCCAGATATTTTATTGTTAGATGAGCCTACGAATCACTTGGATGCTGAGTCAATTGAGTGGTTGGAGCAACATTTACAACAGTATAAAGGAACAGTTATCGCTGTGACGCACGACCGTTATTTCTTGGATAACGTTGCTGGATGGATTCTTGAGTTGGATCGTGGGGAAGGAATTCCGTGGAAAGGAAACTATACTTCATGGTTGGAGCAAAAAGGAAATCGCTTGAAAGAAGAAGAGAAATCTGAATCGAAACGTCAAAAAATGTTAGCGCGTGAGTTAGAGTGGGTACGCTTGAATCCAAAAGGTCGTCACGCTAAAAATAAAGCGCGTATTGCGAATTATGATAAAATGCTTTCGGAAGACTTGAAAGACAAAGAAGCATTGTTGGAAATGCCAATTCCAAATGGTCCTCGTTTAGGAAACAATGTAATCGATGCGAATGCAGTTGCGAAATCGTTTGGTGATAAATTGTTGTACGATAATTTGAATTTCAAATTGCCGCCAGCTGGAATTGTTGGGATTATCGGGCCAAATGGTGCTGGTAAAACAACGATTTTCAAAATGATCATGGATGAATTACAGCCTGATAGTGGTGAATTTGCAGTAGGAGAGACGGTGAAAATTGGTTATGTTGATCAAACACACAAAGATATTCATCCGGATAAAACAGTTTTTGAAGTTGTTTCAAATGGTTTGGAGTTTGTGGAAGTTGGAAATCAAAAAATCAATTCACGTGCCTATTTGTCAAAATTCAATTTCAATGGTTCTGATCAAAATAAGAAAGTTGGAATTTTATCAGGAGGTGAGCGAAATCGTTTGCATTTAGCCATGACCTTGAAAACAGAGGCGAATGTCTTGTTGCTGGATGAGCCGACGAATGATATTGATGTAAATACCTTACGAGCTTTGGAAGAAGGAATTCAGAATTTCGCAGGTTGTGCAGTGGTAATTTCCCATGACCGTTGGTTCTTGGATCGTATTTGTACACATATTTTGGCATTCGAAGGTGATTCAGAAGTGTATTGGTTTGAAGGATCATACACAGAATACGAAGAAAATCGTAAAAAACGTTTGGGTGACAATGGTCCAAAACGAATCAAGTATAGAAAATTGGTGAAATAGCATGGATCCATTGCACGGCGTAAAATTAGAACAAATTGTGATTGATTTAGAGCAAGAATTTGGTTGGGAAAATCTCGGAAAATTAATTCCAATTAATTGTTTTAAAAGCAATCCAAGCGTAAAATCGAGTTTAACATTTTTGCGCAAAACGCCGTGGGCACGTGCGAAGGTGGAAGAGTTGTGGATCAATCGAATTTACAATATAAGAAATAGTTAATTCCAAAAAATTAAACGATAATTAAATGAGTATTAGAAATTTAGAACCGAAAGCATTGTGGAATCACTTTGCTGATTTAAATGCTGTTCCACGTCCTTCTAAAAAAGAAGAGCGTGTAATACAGTTTATGGTGGATTTTGGAAATTCCCTAGGATTGGAAACAAAGAAAGATGCTATTCAGAATGTAATTATCAAAAAACCTGCGACTCCAGGAATGGAAAATCGTACAACATTGATTTTGCAATCGCACATTGATATGGTGCATCAGAAAAATTCGGATACAGTCTTTGATTTTGATCAACAAGGAATTGAAATGATTGTCGATGGTGACTGGGTAAGAGCAAATGGAACAACCTTAGGTGCGGACAACGGAATTGGTGTTGCTGCAATTATGGCGATTCTGGCATCTACTGATATCGCTCATCCAGCAATTGAAGCGATGTTTACAATTGATGAGGAAACTGGAATGACAGGAGCAAAAGAATTGGATGGTTCAAATTTTTCAGGAAAGATTTTGTTGAATTTGGATACAGAAGATGATGATGAATTGTCAATTGGTTGTGCCGGTGGTATTGATACGAATACTTCATATAAGTATAGTCAAGTTTCTTTAAATGAAGGTTTTGGAAAATATTCATTAACACTTAGAGGTTTACTTGGTGGGCACTCAGGAATGGATATTGACAAAGGTCGTGGGAATGCAAATAAAATGATGACACGTTTGTTGTATCATTTGCATTCATTGACAGAAATTCAATTGATTTCATTTGATGGAGGAAGTTTGCGTAATGCGATTCCACGTGAAGCAACAGTTGTTGTTGCAGTTTCAAAGGATGAAGATGCTAAGTTCAGAAGTGAAGTAGCGCATTTCGTTTCGATCTTGAAAACAGAGTTTGTTACAGTTGAACCAAATTTCACATTGACGGTTGATGCTGTTGTGAATGATGATAAAGCTGTAAGTACAGATGAGTTTAGTAAAATTCTAAATACATTATATTCTGTGCACAACGGAGTTTTCAGAATGAGTCCAGATATTGCTGATTTAGTTGAGGCTTCATCAAGTTTAGCACGTGTGATTATTAAAGATGGTGAATTTATTACGCAATCATTACAAAGAAGTAGTGTTGAATCTTCAAAAGGTGATGTGGCGAATACAATTCGTGCGGCATTTGAAAATATGGGGTGTGCGGTTGTTCAATCGGGAGATTATCCAGGATGGCAACCTAATCCAAATTCTCCAATTTTAAATTTGATGACAGATTTATATCGTGAAATGTACAACGAAGAACCACAAGTGAAAGCGTGTCACGCAGGGTTAGAGTGTGGAATTCTTGGAAAACATTTACCAGGAGTTGATATGATTTCATTTGGACCAAATATTCGTGCGGCACATTCTCCAGATGAAAAAGTTCAAATTTCATCGGTACAAAAATTCTGGGGGTATTTGTTGGAAACAATAAATCGCACTCCAGTAGCAAATTAATTAGGATTGAATCCGCAAGAACAACATCAAGAGTTAGTAAAACTCGCAAATATGCGAATGCCCTTTGGTAAATACCAGGGGCATTTGCTTATACAATTGCCTGAACATTATTTAGTTTGGTATCGCCAAAAAGGTTTTCCGCCTGGGAAATTAGGGGAGCAATTACAGTTAATTCATGAGATCAAATTGAATGGGCTAGAAGGGCTGATTTATCCGCTCATCAAAAAATAATTCATATTTCTAACATTTAAAACAGGGTGTAATTAATTGAATTATAATTAATTAGATGCTTTTTCTTTGAGTTTAAAATAAGGAATTCGTATACATATCTTAATTTTTTTTTAATTTTTTGTAACATTCTGAAATAAGGTGCCGTAAATGGGTTTGTATTGAATATTTATGATATGAACTTAATTGCAGAAAATATGATTAATAACACTGTTAAACTAGCACAGTACAAGTTATCTCAACATAGAGTACAAGGAACGAAAAGTAAATTAAACATTTTTGAGGTAGCTCAATTGATGGATTCAATTAAAATGGCAGAGCAGATGAAAAACATTCCATCTAACTCTATTTTCCATTCGATACACATGAATTGATACTATTCAAAATCAAATAGTTAACTATAATGATATGGGGAGCTCCGAAATTTCGGGGCTTTTTTATGTCCTAATATTTTTTATTATTGACATTTGTAAATATTTAATGTAGATTTGTTTAAGATAAATAATTTACAAATGTTAATCCAAGAACGACTTCAATTAATTCTGAAAATGCACAATTTAACGCCATCAGCTTTTGCTGATAAACTTGGTGTGCAGCGATCAAATGTGAGTCATGTAATTTCTGGTAGAAACAAGCCTAGTCTCGATTTCTTAGAGAAGATCATTCTTAATTTTCCACGTGTTAACGCGCATTGGTTGTTAACCGGACAAATGTCAACAAGTCCTGAAGTGAAACTAGAGACGAAGAAAGAGGAGAAGGGTGTTGTTGAAAAAGAGGTTTCTGAGGATTTAACGAGTCATTCAATAGTGAGGATTGTAGAATTTTACCAAGATGGAACGTTTAAAGAGTATTTGCCGAAGTAAAACCTTAATAAGCAATTGTTCCAGATCCAATTAATTCGTCAGCTATATACCAAGCTGCGAATTGTCCAGGGGTGATGCCTTTCTCTTTTTCTGGGAATAAAATATACAAGCCATCTTCTTTTTGAATCAAAGTGGCTTTTTTCAAAGGTTGGCGATAGCGGATTCTAACCAAGCACTCATGTTGTTCTTCAGTGTTTAATTTATACTTTAAGTTAATCCAATGAACTTCTTGATTATTAATCTTTAAAGCATATTTATTTAAACCATTGTGCTCATCTGTTTGACCGGAAAAAACAAGATTGTTTACGGTGTCGATTCCAATAACAAAAGACGGTAATGGTCTTCCTCCGATGTGTAAGCCTTTTCGCTGTCCAACAGTGTAATAGTGCGCTCCTTGATGCTCAGCTACCTTTGTACCCATATCAGCAGTGTAGTGAAACTCGCAAGCCAATTGTTGCACGTTTTCTATCGTTGGTGCGATTGAATTGTAAGCATCATAAAGTGCTAAATCATTGGGTAATTCAATTACATCTCCTTTTTTGGCAGCTAGTTTTTGTTGTAAAAATTGCGGGAGACTGATTTTGCCAACGAAACAAAGTCCCTGTGAATCTTTCTTTTCAGCGGTTACCAATCCCATTTCTTTCGCAATTTCACGAACTTCTGGTTTTAATAATTCGCCAATTGGAAATAGGGCTTTGTTTAATTGTTCTTGATTTAATTGGCATAGAAAGTACGATTGATCCTTGTTTGGATCTTTGCCTGCTAATAATCCAACCGTTCCGTCTTCATGGTCTATTCTTCTGCAATAATGTCCTGTAGCAACGTAATCAGCGCCTAATTCCATTGCTGCTTTCAAGAAAACATCAAACTTAATCTCACGGTTGCACAATACATCTGGGTTTGGTGTTCGTCCAGCTTCGTATTCATTGAACATGTAGTCCACGATACGTTCTTTATATTCTTTGCTTAAATCAATTACTTGAAAGGGAATACCAAGTTGTTGTGCGATCAATAACGCATCGTTTGAATCGTCAATCCAAGGACAATCATCCGATAGAGTAACACTTTCGTCATGCCAGTTGCGCATGAACATTCCAATGACTTCATATCCTTGTTGGATAAGTAAATGTGCTGCGACGCTAGAGTCAACACCGCCTGAAAGTCCTACAACAACTCGTTTATTCATGGTGCAAAATTACAATAAACTTAGAAAGTGTGAGTTTAAACAAGATAGGATTTTAAAAGATTACAAAAGTGAATTAAATAAATACACAAAAGTAAATTATTTAAATATACAAATGTAAATAGTAAGTATTAACACTTTATAACACTTTTGACTCAGCTGCTTTGGAATCTTTTTTGCTACATTCGTTACGATGATAAATAAAACAATCATAGGATTATTCGTTGTTGGAAGTTCGTTTACGAGTTTCGGGCAATCTTGCGATAAGGTACTTTTTACAGGTAGAGTAATTGACACGCTTCAAACGCAAAGCTTTTACAATTTAATGTTGGTCAATCGTCGCACGGGACAAGGTGTTTTTGGTCAGCCAAACGGAACTTTTTCAATTTATGTAAAAGATGGTGATACAATTTCCTTGTCAGTAAAGAATTATTTACTGATAAAAACAGTTGTGCATGCGGATTCGAACTGTCAGTACAAGAACAAATATTACATCGAACGAAAATATAGCGAGTTACCTGAAGTGGCTATTCGGCCATTGAAATCGTTGGAACAAATCAAAGAAGAACGTCAGGAATTAGCCTTACGAGAAACGAGAACAGTAACGGGAGTAGATATTTTCCAAAGTCCAATAACTGCCTTATATCAAACGTTTTCTAAAAAAGAACAGAATAAACGCTGGATTGCAGAGCAAGAATACCATGATGATCAACGTCGTATTGTGAAGGAATTGCTTCGAAATTATGTAGCGTATGATATCATTGATTTGACTGAAGAGCAATTTGATCAATTCATTTCCTTCTTGAACATTAATGAAGATTTCTTGAAAACGGCAACGGAGATGGAATTAATCACCTTTATTCAAGATAAATACGAGCATTTCAAATTAACAGCTGAATTACAAACGATGGATGGCTTTAAATGGCGTAGCATGTTGGATTCTGATAAACGTGGCGCTATTCATGAATTGTTGACAATGTATGTTACAAATAAAGCATTTGATTTACCTAGTTCAGAGTTTGATCGTTTTATTGGATTTATGAACTTGGATCAAACATTTTTAGTGAATGCTTCAGACGCAGATGTGTATAATTATGTGCGTGCAAAATACATTGAATACATTGATTTTTATCACATTGATGTTCGTGCGCTTAAATCTGGGTACAGTTTAACGGATGTTGATAATGAGGATTGGCAATGGGACTTGAAGCATAAAAACAAAAAAGCTGCCACTGTAACTTTGTTAAGATTGTATAATACTCACAAGGTGATTCAATTACCAGAAGAAGAGTTTGATAAGTTCATTATCTTTTTAAATCTGAAAGAATCGTTCATGTTATCAGCTACAAATGAAGAGTTGATACAGTTTGTACGCGAGAAATATTACAATTATTTAAGTTTCTATAAAAAATAGAAAACAAAAAAAGGTGTTAAGATTTACTTAACACCTTTTTTTATATTCCTTTATCTTATTGCTTAATCAATTCGTCTACACGTTTTTGACGTTGCATTGGATTTTCATTTGTTTGCTTTTGCTTGAATAATTCATAACGCGTTGGTTCAACTCGTGTTGGCCAACTGTTGTTGTTTAAGTCCGTGTCAGCCGTTTCTAAGAATGGATCCAAACGGAAAGAAATAACTTCTTTATTCAGAATTAAAACTCTTGAAACCTTGTTTTCGTATTGTCTCCAGATTTCAGCTGGGATACGAATAACTTCAGTACTGTTGTCAGCATAAGTAACTTCAATAATCAATGGCATAACAAGACCACCAAGGTTCGAGAATGTTAATTCGTAGAATTGTTTATTTGAATTCAATAATTTTCGATCTTCTTCACTCAATTTTCCTGCAAATTCTGCGTATTCTTTTTCATCAAGTGGATCAACTTTGTAGATATTGCGTTTTGCGTAGAAATCGTCGATGGTTGGATCTGCCTCGTTTACTGTTTGTTTAATGGATTCTTTATTGCGTGTATCACCAATAAATTTGTCTTTAGCGTTGTTTTGCGCTTCTTTCATCGCTTTTTCGACTTCCGGATTCATGGTGTTCATTTGAAACCATTTCACTTGGTCTAAGGAAATATCGACATGATCAGTAGAGTAGAACCAACCTCTCCAAAACCAATCCAAATCAACAGCAGAAGCGTCTTCCATTGTTCTGAAGAAATCTGCTGGTGTTGGGTGTTTGAATTTCCAGCGTTCACAATAAATTTTAAACGCATAATCAAACAATTCGCGTCCCATAACGGTTTCACGTAAGATATTCAATGCTGTTGCTGGTTTTCCATAAGCGTTATTTCCAAATTGGAAGATGGACTCAGAATTCGTCATAATTGGTGAAATGAATTCTTTTGGACCGCGCATGTAATCTGCAATCATGTAAGCTGGGCCACGACGAGAAGGGTATCCGCGTTCCCATTCTTGTTCTGTCAAGTATTGCACAAAAGTGTTCAAACCTTCATCCATCCATGTCCATTGGCGCTCATCAGAATTGATAATCATAGGGAAGAAATTGTGTCCAACTTCGTGAATAATTACGCCCCACATGCCGTATTTCGTATCTTCAGAATAGGTTCCGTCTTCATCTGGACGACCACCGTTGAAACAAATCATCGGATATTCCATTCCAATCCATTTTGAATGAACTGAAATTGCTACTGGATAAGGATAATCAATTGTATATTTTGAATACGTTTTGATCGTGTGTGCTACCAATTTTGTTGAGTATTTTTCCCACAAAGGATTTCCTTCTTTCGGATAATAACTCATTGCTAATACTGTTTTTCCGCCAACTTTCACTGCTTGAGCGTCCCAAATGAATTTTCGAGAAGTTGCAAATGCAAAGTCACGTACATTTGTCGCTTTAAATGTCCATGTTTTTGTGCCTTTTTCACGATTTCCTTCTTTTGCCTCAGCTTCAGCTTGTGTAACAATTAATACAGGTGAATCCGAAAGTTTTGCTTTGTCGAAACGTTTGCGTTGTTCAGCTGTTAAAACCGAAGAACCATTCTGTAATTCTCCAGTTGCACCAACGATATGATCTGAAGGAACCGTAATTGAAACTTCGTAATCTCCAAAAGGTAAAGCGAATTCACCGCGACCTAAAAATTGTTTGTTTTGCCAACCTTCAACATCGCTGTAAACACACATTCTTGGGAAGAATTGCGCGATTGTGTAGAGATAATTATCGTCTTTTTCGAAATGTTCGTATCCTGAACGCCCGCCAACAGCCATTCGATCGTTGATGTTGTACCACCATTTGATTTTAAACGAAATACTTGAATTCGGAGCCAATGGTTTTTCCAAATTGATGCGTAACATCGTTTTGTTGATGGCGTAACTCATTTTTTGACCAGACGTACTTGTTATTGCGTCGATTTTAAATCCACCGTCATAATAGAAAAGCTTCTTTTTAACATCGCCAATATTCTTGAAATCCTCCATTTTCTCAATCTCTATCAACTTTGAGTCTGAGTTTTGATCATAAATGTTCTGATCCAATTGCAACCATAAATACTCCAATTGATCTGGAGAATTATTGGTGTACGTAATTGTTTCTTCACCTGTTAGCTTTTGAGTCGCATCATCAATTGTTAAGTTGATTTTATAATCTGCTTTTTGCTGGTAATAACCATGTCCAGGAGCACCGGCAGCTGTTCTGTATTCGTTTGGTGTAGGAAGTTCCAAGTCGAGTTGTGCAAATTTGCTCTGACCAAAAGAGGTTAGAGGTAAGCATGCAAGCAATAAAAGTGAGAATTTCTTCATGTTTAATAAAAATCTATGTGTTGTGATCGTTTGTTTTGTAGATAAACGTAGCTGGTTTTTTGGTCACGATAAATAAAGGTGAGTTTGTTTTGCTGTTCTTTAAAATCGTCCATTAACAAATCAAATTGAATGTCTAAGCCTTCAGATGGTGAAAGAATTGGGGCTGTAAGATAGATTTGAATCATTCCTGTAAGTTGCGTTTCAAATCCTTCCATAGTTAACTTACCAACAGATAAACTGTTCAAGGAAAAATGTTGAAGAATTTCGTTTTCTACTTGTTTTAAAATGATAGAATCGTTTTTGTAAAAGCTTAATTCTTTGCTGATTATGTTTTTTTTAATCAAGTAAGCCTCAAAGTCATGTGTTGTCATGACAATTGTTGCTTCAACACGTGCATTGTACTCGTCGTATTCCACTTCTGCGAACGCGAAAAAGTAGTCATGCGCATGAGAAAATGAAATCAAGAAAAATGAAAATACAAGTAAGATGTGCTTCATCGAATGCTTTGAGTTTACGCGAAAATAACAAATTATTAGAACACTAAATCCTTTTAGAAAGGTAGAGAATAGTACTTTTGTCAAAAATAAAGAAATGACGATTGGTATTGTTGGTTGTGGAAACCTTGGTTTTTCCTTGTTGAATGGTATTCGCAAAAAGGATGAAAATGTGCAAATTATTGGCTCTAAGCGAACGGTAAAAGAGCTTCAGGCATTGAATTTACCCAATACACAGTTTACGTCTTCTAACAAAGAACTTATTGATAAGGCGGATATTATCATCATTGCCCTAAAGCCCTATAACGTTTTGACCTTTTTGGAAGCGTTTAAGGCTGATTTTAGCGCTTCTAAGCATACAATTGTTTCAGTTGCTTCTGGAATTACGATTAGTGAAATGGCATCCGTTCTAGGTGATGATTTTGATATCTTCCGAGCTATGCCGAATACAGCTGCAGCGGTAAGTGAATCAATGACTGCGATTTCAGCGAAAAACGATCATTTAGGAAGAACAAATGAAGTGGTGCGTTTATTTGAATCTCTTGGAGAAGCGATTATAATTGATGAAACATTGATGGAATCTGCTACAATTCTTGGTGCTTGCGGAATTGCGTATGTATTGCGTTTTATTCGAGCCATGATTCAAGGCGGAATTGAGGTTGGATTTGATGCAAAAATAGCGACAAAAATCGTAAGTCAAACCGTGAAAGGTGCAGCAGAATTGTTGATTCAAAATGGAACACATCCGGAAGAGGAAATTGATAAAGTAACAACGCCAAAAGGTTGCACAATCGTTGGATTAAACGAAATGGAACACAGCGGATTCAGTTCTGCATTAATCAAAGGAATCGTAACATCTTACGAGAAAATAGAAAAGAAATAAGGTATGAAATAAGCATAACGAAATAATTTTCGATACAACTATGAGTTAAAATTATTTCGTTTAGCGATTCCATATGACAATTAAAAAACAAATTCTAAACATATGAAAACAACAGTAGAAATTAGTAATTACCCATTAACAGAAGCGTACGAAGCGCAAATTATCGATTTCATTGAGCGCATGAAGACACATGCTGATATTGTTGTGAAGGTGAATACAACGAGCACGCATTTAGTGGGAGATTTGGACGTTGTGATGTCAACCTTGAACCGGGAAATTAAAACATCGTTCGAGAAATATGGACAGATGATTTTCGTCGTTAAAATCTTGAAAGGCGCATTGGAATTGTATTAATTCGACTAGATTTAAAATCTTTAATCAAAAAAAAACTCCTGATGAACTCAGGAGTTTTTTAGTATCAATCAAATTGATTATTTCTTACGATTTTTCAATTGTTCTTGCTGCGCTTTTTGCATCGCTTCTAAACGCTCTTGAAATTTCGATTTCTTTTTCACTTTCGCAGGTCCACCAGCAGCAGCAGCTTTACGATCAGCCATTTTAGCTTTCAATTTGTTTTCATCAACGAAGAATTCTTTAATCATAACCATGATAAGGATTGAAATCAATGTTGAGATGAAGTAATAGTAACTCAAACCTGAAGAATAGCTATTGAAGAAGAAAATCATCATGACAGGGAAAATGTACATAATCACTTTCATATTCGGCATTCCTGGTTGTTGCTGTTGTTGCATGTTCCCACTGTTCAAATAGGTATAAACAAGTGTTGTAACAGACATTAATAGAGCAAATAACGACATGTGATCCCCGTAGAACCAAATGTTTACACCAAAATCCCAAACTGAATCGTAAGAAGATAAATCTTCAGCCCATAAGAATGATTTTTGACGTAATTCAAATGCAGAAGGGAAGAAACGGAAGACCGCTAACAAGATTGGCATTTGAATCAACATTGGAACACAACCTGCGAGTGGACTAGCGCCAGATTCGCGATAAAGTGCCATCATTTCCATTTGTTTTTTCATTGCATCCTCTTTGTTCGGATACTTCGCATTTAACTCATCAATTTCTGGTTTCAAAATGCGCATTTTAGCAGAAGATGTAAACATTTTCCATTGAACTGGCATCAAGATAAATTTCAAAATGATTGTTAACAATAAAATTGCAATTCCCATTCCCATTCCAGTACTTGAAAGGAAGGTAAACAATGGTTGAACCGCATAAAGGTTGATCCAACGGAACAATCCCCAACCGAAGTTTAAGATATCGTCATAACCTTGATCGTATGCATGTAATGTTTCGTAGTCGTTTGGACCGAAATACCAGTTCATTTTTACTGAACCACCGTTAACATTATCAATATTTAAGTTTGCAGTCGCTTTGAAATCTTTAATGTGTGACCACATTTTTTCATCATCATCTGCGTATTTACGTACTTTGAATTTTGTTCCTTCTTTCGCAAATTCTTTCTCAGGACGAATAATAGAGGAGAAGTAGCTTTGTTTGAAAGCCACCCATTGAATGTCTTCTTCTGCCTCAGCATCGTCGTTACCCATTTCATTCAAATAATCTAAACCTTCTTCTTTACCATTAAAACAAACTGTTGAAACACGACGTTGTTCGCTGAAAAGACGCTCTGTTTTTCTGAAAGCAGCTTCCCAATTGAATAGTACGTTTTTAGGATTTACATCTGATCCAAATCCATTCATTTTCACTGTGTAATCCAAGTCGAATGCTTTGTCTTTCAGCGTGTATTGATTTTCAATCGTTTTTCCATTACCTAAATCCAATTCGAAAACAATTGAATTTTTTGTTTGTGATTTTACGGTAAATAATCGATTTCCAGTTTTGATTTTCTTGCCTTTCATTGTGAAAACAAGCTCATTCACAGCATCGCCATCACCGAATAAAAGCAATGGTGTAATTTTGTTGTCTTTTTTAGCGAAATCTTTGTACGATTCGTACTCTTTCAGGTAAACTGCAGCAACTTTCCCACCTTTCGTTGAGAAGTCAATCATTAATTTGTCTGTTTCCAAACGCGTTAATTCACCTTTTACTTCCTTAGCAACTGGAGCAGATTCTTTTGACTCTTTAACAGCGATTGTAGTGTCTTCTTTCGTTTTTGTATTAACGTAAACTAAACCTTTATCTGTTTTAATTTGCTGACCTTTTGCGTCTTTCTTAGGAACTAAGTTTTTATCAACTGAAACAGCTGCAACAGCAGTTTTATTGTCTTTTGTTGATTCCTTTTTCTTAGCGTCTTCTTTTGCTTTAAGTGCTAATTCCTTTTTTTGCTGTTCTTTAATTTCTTCCTCTGATGGTTGATTCACAATCGTGAATACAGATAGGATTATTCCAATTAAAACCAGTCCAATGACGGTATTTCTATCCATTTCTATTTTGTTTTATTTGCAATAGCTGCGTTAATGAAAGCTACAAACAGTGGGTGAGGGTTTGCAACCGTACTTTTATATTCTGGGTGAAATTGTGCACCAACAAACCACGGATGGTCTTTGATTTCAACAACTTCGACTAAACCAGTTTCTGGATTTCTTCCTGTTGGAATCATCCCAGCATTTTCAAATTCTTTTAAATAATCGTTATTGAATTCATAACGGTGACGGTGACGCTCAGAAATTGTATCTGTGTTGTAGGCCGCTTGAACGTGTGAACCTGGTTTCAACTGACATTTGTAAGCTCCCAAACGCATTGTTCCACCAAGATTCGAAATTGTTTTTTGCTCTTCCATCATACTGATTACCGGATATTTCGAGTCTTCAGCAATTTCTGTTGTGTGAGCATCTGCATAATTCAAGACGTGACGTGCAAACTCAATCACTGCACATTGCATTCCTAAACAAATCCCAAAGAATGGAACTTTGTTTTCACGTGCATAACGAACAGATTCGATTTTTCCTGAAATTCCTCGTGATCCAAATCCTGGAGCAACTAAAATTCCATCCAAACCTTTCAATTCTTCGTCAATATTTGATTTCGATAATTTTTCTGAATGAATCCATTTCACATTCACGCGTGCTTCGTTTGCAACACCAGCATGAATAAATGCTTCAGAAATCGATTTGTATGAATCTTTTAATTCTACGTATTTCCCAACCAAACCAATGTTTACTTCTGTTTTAGGATTTTTTAAACGATCCAAGAAGTTTTTCCAGCTTTCTAAGTTTGGAGTTGATTTAGACGGTAAACCTAATTTTTCCAACACCACTTTATCCAATTCTTCCGCTTGCATTAACAAGGGAACATCATAGATAGAAGCAGCATCACGTGATTCAATTACCGCATTCATACTTACATTACAGAACTTAGCAATTTTCTTACGAAGTGTTAAATCCAATTCGTGTTCTGTTCTACAACATAAAATATCTGGCTGAACTCCCAATTCCAATAATTGTTTAACTGAGTGTTGCGTTGGTTTCGTTTTTAATTCACCCGCTGCAGCTAAATAAGGCACAAGCGTTAAGTGAATTACGATACAATCATTTTCAAATTCCCACATCATTTGGCGCACAGCCTCAACGTAAGGAAGTGATTCAATATCACCAACTGTACCACCGATTTCAGTAATCACGATATCGTACGTACCTTTTTTACCAAGGATTTGAATACGATCTTTGATTTCGTCAGTGATGTGAGGAATTACTTGAACCGTTTTTCCTAAAAATTCACCACGACGTTCTTTCTCGATAACAGATTGATAAATACGTCCAGTTGTAACGTTATTTGCTTGAGAAGTAGGAACATTCAAGAAACGCTCATAATGTCCAAGATCTAGATCTGTTTCAGCGCCGTCGTCTGTAACGAAACATTCTCCATGCTCATACGGATTCAGAGTTCCTGGATCGATGTTGATGTATGGATCAAGTTTTTGGATGGTTGTTGAATAACCTCTTGCTTGAAGCAATTTTGCTAGGGATGCTGATATAATCCCTTTACCCAGTGAAGATGTTACTCCCCCTGTTACAAATACGTATTTTGTTGAATTTGACATGTATCTATGAAATGTAACTACGGGGCGCAAAGTTAGTACATTCCTTTTAATAGCGAAGGATAAAATGTTAATAGAATTAAAATAATATTAACAATTTGGAAGCTTGATGGGAAATGTGAACGAAAGTTGAGAGGATTGTTGTAAAAACGAATGATTTAAATCACGAATTACGAATTACGAATCGCCAATCAATTCCCCCAATTCTCATCCAATCCCTGCTGGAAATAAAAGCGATCTTTTCGAACCGATGATTTATCAAAAACCGGACAACCAGTTTCATCTAAGCGCGGGTAATGTGGCGTATTCCGTTCTACTTTCTTCGGTAAAAACAACAAGTCGTGAATGAAGCGGTTTTGCACAGCGTGGCGCAGATGTTCACTGTCAACCCCAAGTTTGAAATGCACGTTTTGACCAAAGCCTAAATTGTAATAAACTCCACCATAAGCAATTCCATGACTCGTTCTGCCGTAAGGCAAATCTTCCAAAACACGGAATCCACTTGGTTGATGCTTCATAGGGATTTTCTCCCATTGAGAATTCTTTGTTTCGCCCGTCCAAATGTACATTCCAGTGATAAATTTCAAATTTTGATAACGATAAGTTGCTGCGAAATGGCCCGTTCTGAAACGATCTTTTGCTTGACCTCCAAAAACATCATTTTCAAATAGGAGGGACATGTTTTTTAAGTGAAGCGCCCAACCTCCAGAAAGTTGCGATGTTCCAGCGTTGTCTTTGTAAATCAAATAGTTGAATCCAAGTCCGTAATTGTAAGTCGTATTGTGGAATAAACCATTCAATTGAAAATCAGGAGTTAAATTTCTTTTTCCCGCCATTAAATGCAAACCTGCCGATGAACGCGATTCCCAGAAATGAGTGCGTTTTCCATAACTTGTTGCATTAAATGTTAAGCTTTGGCCAAGATTGAACTGATAAAAATAGTCTGTGTAATAAGCGTTTACATTGATTCCAATGTTGTTGACATGTGTTCCAACGTTAAATGTTAAACCGAGTGAAACGCCAAATTTTTGATTACTAAACGTTTGTCCAAACAAGAAGCTTGGAAAAAGGATTACAAGAAAAATGAACGTGCGCATGCGTTTTTGTTCTGCAGTTTAAAATCAGGGCCTTTACTCAAAAAACATTCCAATATTAGCAAATAAGATGTTTCAATCAGAATTAACCAAATGAACTCGTTCTTTTATGTCTAAAAAGGTGGGGTTTGACATTTTGGATTTCAATTAAAATTGACAATTAAAGCGAAAATTCCCCTACAATCAGCCAACTTCACCAATTGTCCATATAAACTAGGAAAAAATAATTATGCGCTTATTTTTGTACTATGACAACAAGTAAACGTCTTTATTGGTTAGCGCAAATCATCGGTTGGACATCTTATGTGGCCTTATTGATGCTTGCGACGTATGCAAATAATCCTGAAAAATTGGATTTAAAACTTGTTGCGAATCTGTTTGCCCTGATTTTCTTTGGGATTACGTGTACACACATAATGCGTATTTTCTATTTCAAAATGCATTGGTTGGATTTACGCTTAGCTCCATTGTTGCCGCGTGTTTTGTTTGGAGCTTTGATCACTTCTTTGTCTATATCTGCAACTACAACAACCTTTTCAGTGTTAATCGATGCGAAAGAGATTGAAACGTTGACATTTTTGAACATTGTTATTCATGTCTTTTCGATCTTGGTATTAGTAGTTTTCTGGAATTCAATCTATTTTACCTACCATTTCTTTCAAAAATCGCGTAAGCAAGAATTGAATAACGTAACCTTAGAAGCGAGTCGAAATGAAATCGAATTAAAGAATTTACGTTCCCAATTGAATCCACATTTCTTGTTTAATTCCTTGAATAGCATTCGAGCATTAATCGATTTAGAACCTGCAAAAGCAAAGGTTTCTGTGACTACTTTGTCGAATTTGTTACGAAAATCATTGATTCTTGGAAAGGAAAATTTGGTTCCATTGAATGAAGAATTGGAAATGGTATCAAACTATTTGGAACTGGAGAAAATTCGTTTTGAAGAACGTTTAGAAGTAAAATGGAACTTAGATGAATCCTTGAGTGATTTTCAAATTCCACCTTTTTCAATGCAAATGTTGGTTGAAAATGCAATTAAACATGGAATTTCAAATCTAGTAAACGGTGGAGTAATTACCATAGAAACCAGAAGAATGGAAGGAAAAGTCTTAATCGCTGTTTCAAATACAGGCGAATTACAAGAACAAAGTGAAGAAGAATCAACAGGAGCAGGGATAGGACTTGAAAACACGAAACGCCGATTAGCATTGCAATTCAAAGGTGCAGCTGCTTTTGAATTGATTCAAAAAGATAATGAAGTTGTTGCCCAATTAATATTCAATCATTAAAACAGTTTAATTATGAAAACATTTAAAACAATACTAGTTGAAGATGAGCGTCTTGCGCGTGAAGAATTAAAGTCTTTATTGAAAGATTATTTGGAAGTTGACATTATTGGAGAAGCAAAAAATGGTGAGGAAGGAATTGCCTTAATCAAAGAGCAAAAACCAGATTTAGTATTCTTGGATATCAATATGCCAGGCATGAATGGCTTTGAAATGTTGAAGCATTTAGAGGAAATTCCACGCGTTATTTTTGTTACAGCTTATGATGAATACGCTCTAAAAGCGTTTGAAGTAAATGCCTTGGATTATATCTTAAAGCCAGTTGATCCAGAACGTTTGCGTGAAGCGATTCAAAAATTGTCCTCAGAAGATGATTTCATTTCTGCACAATCTGCAGGAATTGCTCGAAAAGACCGCTTTTTAACGGTAGATGATCGTGTTTTTATCAAAGATGGAGAGAAATGTTGGTTTGTTGAATTGAGCAAAGTTCGTATGTTAGAATCTGATGGAAACTACGTGAAAGTCTATTTCGATAACTTCCGACCTTTGATTTTACGTTCTTTAAACAGTTTTGAAGAGCGTTTGGATCCTGAACATTTTTTCCGTGCGAACAGAAAATTCATTATCAATTTACAATGGGTTTCATCAATTGAAAACTGGTTCAACGGTGGACTACAAGTAGAATTACGTGAAGGTGAGAAGGTTGAAATTTCTCGACGTCAAGCGATTCGTTTCAAAGAATTGATGAGTTTGTAATTATTTCAAGTTACAAAGTGTTTCTAAAGTCGAATCTATCACTTTAGCCATTCTTCCTAAATCAAGCGTTTCCATCGTATCTGTATCTTGATGGTAATTTTTGTTGCGGTAAAATGCTGTGTCTGTCAACATTAACGCACTGAAATTGAATTTCCAATAGTTTAAATGATCTGAAAAATCAACACCTGGTAGCATTTTGGGGCCGTTGAATTTCTTTGAACGAATGTGTTTTGTGTGCTTAAAGTTCTTTGTGAATTTGCGTGAAAATTTCCCTTTACCGAATTTATTGACCAACGTAATGTAGTTTCCTTTACTGCCGTAAAACAATCGCATCAAGCCAATTGGATAATCTTGACTTTTCTTTTGGTCTTTGAAATAACCAATCATTTCGAGTGAAACCATTCCGTAAACAGTCTTTTTAGAATCCGATAAGGATTTAGCGTGGACAAAACTTCCCATATTTTCTGTTCTGAAATACGGTGGTTCTTCTAAAGTATAAGCAACCAATTCAATTGGATGAGAGAATTGTTTTCCTTTCAATTGGCGTGCAATTTCCAATAAACCTACAACACCGCTAGCATTGTCATCAGCGCCTTCCTGCATACCACAAGCATCGTAATGCGCTCCAATGACAACCAATTCAGAATTGGAAGTTCCAAACGAATTAATCAGCGTTGGTTTAAAAAGACAAACAACATTTTTGTAGGTAATTCCATTGACTTGATATTCCTGAAAATAAGTGGTGTCAGCGTATTTTTTGAATTCAGAAGCAATAAAATCAGCTGTTTTGTTGAGCAATTCAACATTCATGAAGTGGCGATAACCTTTTGTTTTGGTTAATTGCTCTAAATGTGATTTGATCAGTGTTGTATCCGATTGTGCCGTTGCATTTTGAACAACAATCAATACTGAAATCAAGAAGAATTTATTCAGAAACTTGACTTTCATTGCTCAATTCGATTGAGTTTGGATGAATGACGATTCGTCTTGCTTTGTACAATTTTCCAATCGCTTGTTTGAATGTTTTTTTACTCATTCCTGCGATTTCACGAATTTCATCTGGATCACTTTTGTCAGAAAGATGAATGATTTTTTTATCAATCAACATGTTCAAAATGCGTTCTGCAGCTTCATCAAACTTCTCGAAACCAGCTTTTTCTAGCCGAACATCCAAACGACCATCTTCACGAATATTGTAGACAAAACCTACATCGCGAAAACCACGATTAATCTGACGACTAATATCGTTGCGATAAATAATTCCGTGGTAACGATTGTTAACAATTACTTTGATTCCTAATTCTGTTGTATCGCACACCAAAATGTCAGATTCAACATTGATAATGCTTTCATCTGTACATTCCTCTAAGTAACGATTGATTTTCATTGATGCGAACAAACGATCTGTAGCAAAATCGTATTGTAAAGTAACGAGGTAATATTTACCTTCTTCCATTAATTGATTTTGTTCTTTGAATGGAACCATCAAGTCTTTTTCAAGTCCCCAGTTCAAAAATGCACCAAACGCATTCACTTCAATTACTTTCAAATAGGCAAACTCGCCCAATTGAATTAAAGGAACTTCTGTTGTTGCGACAATTCTGTCTTCAGAATCTTTGTATAGAAAAACGGAAATAACATCTCCAACTTCCATTTCGTCAGTTGTGTATTTTCCTGGTAAAAGTACGTCATTGTCCTCATCGTCACCTAAATAGGCGCCAGGAGCTGTGAATCGTAAAATCGTTAAATCGTTGTATTGTCCAATATTCATCTGCTAGAAATAGAGTGCAGATGCTAGTTTTGAATTGAGCACCATACACGGTAATTTTTTGTCATTTGTAATCAATGACTGTGCAAAGGTATCAAATTGTGGCAATAAACTCTCAGAATGATATGCAATGGCAATCATATCGATCGATTTTTCTGAACAATAGTTCAAAACTTTCTTTTGATATGAACCGCTTCCTTTCATGAATTCAACAGAACATGGAACTTTTCGCTCGTCGTATTGATTCTTGATAATCAAAATACGGTTTTTCATTTGTTGGCTTAACAATTCATCGTTTTGTTTTTCTCCAACAACGTGAATCGTAGCACCAAACATATTTGCTAAATCTCCAGCATTGTTAACGATTTGAAGACTTTCTTTCGTTAAATCAATCGGAACAATAATGTTGTTTATTTCTGTAGGAACAGTGTCTTTTTGAACAATTAAAAATGGAACTTCAGAGCTTGTAATAACTTTCATAGCATTACTTCCAAATAATTTTTGGAAACCAGTTGCGCCATGCGTACCCATGATGATTAATTGAGCACCTTCTTTTTGAGCAATTTTACCAATATCTTCGAAAATTGAACCTTCACGTACCAATTTTGACAAGGTAATACCCTCAGGTGCATCGAAACGAGCAATCACTTCATCCAGTTTTTGACTGGCTTTAATCGCTTCAGCTTTTGAATTGGCCAAATGCAACAATTGAATTTCAGTATGTACATATTTACCTAAATGCAAGGCATATTTTAATGCTGAGTCACCAACTGCGGTGAAATCATGCGGTACGATATATAAATTCTTGCTCATAATAAACTCATTTTAAATCAAAAGTAGCGAAAAAAATAGTTGAAACAACTCAATTTAAGGCTCAATGAATATAGAACGTATCTCATTGAAAATTAGTTTGTAATTCAATTAAGATTTACGTCTTTTTTTCTTTTTCATGCCTCCGGTAACAGAACTCATATTACTTGGATCGCGTTTGTCTTTTTTCGAAGCTTTAGTATCCAATTTCTCTTTCTGCGCTTCAGGATTTTGAAGATCATCTTCTGGAGTTACAGCAACATGTGGAATTCCGCCTGCCGGACCATTGTCGTCAGGGCTTTGCCATTTGTTCTTTACTTCCTTTTTTTCGACTTTGTTGGTTTTGCTGTTTAAAACATAAACATCTGTTTCTTCGTTGTTACCTTTATTTACTCCAATAACATCCTCTTTAAACGTCCATTTGTTTCCAGATAAAACAAAAGCATCCAGAGATAAATCAGGCACATAAAAAGAGTAAAAACCTTTTAAATTTGGACTTTCAGGCATTAAGTGATCAAAAATAATTCGATTATATTGTTCTTCGTACTTCAATGACATGGTTGCCTTTTCTGAATGTTCATAAAACATACGTTTGAACGTTCCTTCAGAAGTTTTGAAAATTGGACTTCCTAATTTTGGCGCATTTCCAGTGAAATAAAGAACATCAATCAGTTTAATGTTACTACTAGCCGTATTTCCATCCCAACCAAGCACGGTATAAACAGTTTTTGAACCTTTGTCTACAGGAATGATTTTATAGTAAAGTGCTCCATACCATTGATTTGCTTCTAAAATTTCAGATGGACGCGGATTAAAAGGATCCGAATTATCAACCAATTCAGACAATTCTACATTCTTCTTTTTCTCATCCAAATGCATCAAGAAACAATAGTATTTCTGTGTTTGATCATCTTGTTCAACGTTCCAATTGATGATGCGTAATTGTCCGTCAGGGCTATCTATAAATCCAACTGTTTTGAGGTTTGAAAAAGAGTAGGAGTATGCTCCTTCAAGTTGAAGTGTCTCGTATAGATAGTTTTTGAATTCGTTGTTTTTTTCTTCTTTTTGAAGATCATCTTTTGCAGAACGCAAACTATCCAAAAAAACAATTAATTTTTTCTCTCGATTTACGAATGTTGAATCCTCAACTGCAGCTGCAGAAAAGGAAATCAGAATGATCAGAAATGGAATTACATTTTTCATACTCAACATAACGTGTTTTACATGCGAATGTTACTTTGGTTCAAAGACTGCGCCAAATTTAGCGGTAAGTTATAAAATTAAACGACGGCGCATTCAAGTTATTTTGTTTTAAATCCATAACAATCTGTGCACGATGGTAATTCGAATGATTTAAGATATGGTACAAAATATCAATGATTGGTTTTGTATACTCAACTCCTTCTGAGGAATGGTAATGTATTTTATTTTCCAATTCATATTTCTCAATGAAATCAATTGTTTCAGAAAAGTTTTGCTCGTGTAATTTTAAGAGATAACTCACTGGTAGTTTGTCCCAAGTTTCAGATTCAGGTAGAATTCCTTTTAGTCGACAATTCCAAATATGATGCACATTGATGATGTGAGAAATGGAAGTTTCAACGAAAGGGGAAATTAATTCTTCTTGATCTTCAATGGACTTAATCCAATTTTTTGTTGCGAAGAAATCGTACTCAAATTTATCAAGGAAAAAATCCTTCATTATTTTAAGCTTTTCAATGCTTCAATGGTTGCTGCTGGATCTTTTGAATTAAAAACGAAACTTCCAGCTACCAAAACATCCGCACCAGCTTTTACTAATTCTAATCCCGTTTCAAGATTAACACCTCCATCAACTTCAACTAAGGCACGTGAACCACGACGATGAATTAAATTTTTAGCTTGTTCTACTTTTAAAACAGCATTATTGATGAATTTTTGTCCACCGAAACCTGGATTTACGGACATAATCAATACCAAATCCAATTCTTCAATAACGTCCGAAAGCAAATCAACTGGCGTATGTGGATTCAAGGCTACACCAGCTTTCATTCCCGCAGCTTTAATGGCTTGAATTGTGCGATGCAAGTGACGACAAGCTTCAAAATGAACTGTTAGAATGTCTGCACCTGCATTTTTAAATTCTTCAATGTATTTATCCGCATCTTCAATCATTAAATGCACATCCAACGGCTTAGTTGTATGTTTTTTGATTGCTGCGATTACGGGAAAACCAAAAGAGATATTTGGAACAAAAACTCCATCCATTACGTCAACGTGAAACCAGTCGGCAGTTGAGTTGTTAATCATTTCAACATCGCGCTGAATGTTAGCAAAATCGCACGAAAGGACAGAAGGGGAGATTAAAAGTTCCATGATGTTTTTTTTGCAAAATTAGTAAACAAAAACGGTTAATCTCTCATGATTTTCAAATATTCTTCGTCACGTTTGTAGATGTCTAAATAGAAAATCAATACTTCACGATCAGCAAAAACAGTTTGGTATTCCACAAAGATTGGAACTGGATCTTTCAGCTTAATTGTGTAATTTTTTGCCACAGTTAGTAAACTATCCAATGAATCAGCAGTTAAATCATTGCGTTTTTTACGGATTGAATCGTAGTCCAAAACAGTTTTCCCTAAATCCACAGGATCTTTGCAACGCATGCAACCATGAGAGTAGGAGCGAACATCCGTTCCGAATAACGATTTAGACGGAGTGTCATGCACGTAAACACTATGTGAATTATGGAACTCAAATTTGATAATTCCAAGGCTGTTTTTTGGTCCAGGTTGCTGAACAACTTTGTAGGGGAACGAGTTTTCCGGAATGCGTTTCCAGTTAACAGAATAAGGATCTACTTCTTTGTCACCGCGATAGATTTTGTAATTGTTTCTAGCGAAATAACCAGCGCCACCACGAGCTGCAGGCAAAATTTCTTTGTTACAAATGGATTGTGGAACAGTCCAATAAGGATATACAACAATCGCATGTACTTTAGAAGTTAACTCAGGCGTTTGATTTTCGGTTTTACCAACAACTACATTGTGTTCACGTTTTAAACTGTCGTTCACAAAATAGCGTAATTTATATTCAGGAATATTGATGCGAATGTACTTTTCTGGGTATTTAGCATGTGTGCGGATTTTCTCAAGTGTCAAACCAGCGCGAAGTACTTTATCAACCGTGCTTTCGTTCAATGAAATAGTTGTGTACTTACCAATTTTTCCATCTGGTTTTAATCCATTTAATACTTGAAATGCCTTTAATCCTTCAATAATTTCTAAACTATCTTTTGTTTTTTCATCAATGAATCCTTTTGATACCAGTGCTTTACGTGTTTTTTCAAATGCGTGCAAAGAATCTTTTTTGATTGGTTCAATGTCAAAATGACTCGTATCCATTTTTGTTTGCGCACAATAATTATAGAGCTTTGTTGCTAAGAATCTATAATTTGTGTCGGCAGGACCGCGTTTCAAGAAGATTTGGTCGTAGGTTAAGCTGTCTTTTTCAGCGAAACAAGAATCTAAGTATCCAGCACGAACCATTTTCGTTGGCAATAATTTCTTTTTCTCTAAATCAATAAAACCATAATTTAAATCATGCATGATTGCGCCAGATTGTGCTGTAAGTAGCACTTCTTCTTCAATCCACAATAAATTTTTCTTTGTTGATATGTGAAGTCTTTTTTGAGGAATACCGAACCAAATAGATTTCGCGAGTGTTTTCTTTAATTCAAGACCATTGTTGTTTAACATTGAGTCGTTGATCCATTTCGCTTTGAAGTTGTTGTTAGCGTATACTTCTTGTAGCCATTTGGTTTCGTTGTCATTAAAACCTAGAGAAGCCAAATAATCATCTTCAAGTACTTTTTTCAGTTTTGTTTTTAATGGAATTGTGTCGTTTTCAAAAAAATCGATGGTAGGTAGTGGTTCTTTTGTGGAACAACTCGTTAGAAACGTTGCTGCCAAGAATATTAAAAGGATGTAGCGCATTTTTGTCAGATAAATAATTACTTTCGTGAAAGTGTTGTGAAAGATAGAATTTATTTTTGAGAAATGGGCTTGAGTTTCGTAATTGGCATTATAATTATTACCGTTTTGGTTTCGTTAAACGCGTTCAATAACAGCAGTTTAATGGATAAAATGATATATTCGGCCTATTTGAGTAAACATCAAAAAGAACATTATCGAATGCTCAGCCATTTGTTGGTTCACTCGGATGTATCGCATTTGATGTTTAATATGATGTCTTTGTATTTTTTAGGCACTTTTTTAGAAGAAAGTTTGGTTCTGTGGTATGGTATTGCGAAAGGTGAATTGTTTTTTGGATTGATTTATATTTTGGGAGGAGTGTTTGCAACGCTTTGGCCGTATTTGCGCAATCAAGACAATCCGAACTACAGATCTTTAGGAGCTTCAGGTGCTGTTTCTGCGGTCATTTTCGCAGCAATTATGTGGCAACCAGACATGAAATTGTACCTGTTTTTTATTCCAGTCGGTATTCCTGCGTATATTTTTGGTCCAATTTATTTAGGTTTAGAGTACTTTTTGGACAAGCGTGGAAATTCAAGAATTGCGCACGATGCTCACATTGGTGGGGCACTTTTTGGGATACTTTTCATTTTAATTATTAATATTGATAAAGGAAAAGAATTTTTGAATCAAATTTTCGGTTAGTAAGATGCTATACATTAACAATAACGGTGTAATCTTGACAAATGATGCACCTACAATTCACGCAGGAAACAGAGGTCACGTTTATGGTGATGGTGTCTTCGAAAGCATTCGAATTATGAATGGCGTTCCTTTAAATATCGATAATCACATTCGTCGTTTGTTGGAAGGAGCAAAGGCGATTAAAATTCGTCCTGCATCTTATTTTACTCCAGAATTCTTTAAAGAGAAAATCATGGAGTTAACGCAGAAATCTGAAATAACAGAAGGCGGAAGATGCCGTATTTCCTTGGATCGTGTGACAGGTGGCGCTTACAAACCAGAATCAAATGAAGCAACATTCTTCATTGAAGTATATCCTTATGAGACAAATAACTTCGAGTTAAACTCAAAAGGTTTAGAAGTAGATCAATATACAGATATTAAAAAACAGAAGAATTTCCTTTCTAATTTCAAGACGAAAAGCGGCTTAATCTATGTGATGGCGGCGATTAATGCAACTGAACGAAAATTGGATGATGTATTGATTCAGAATGATCGTGGTGGAATTCTAGAAAGTTCAAGTTGCAATATTTTTGTTGTGAGCAACGGCGTTTTATACACGCCTGGCTTAGAAGAAGGATGTTTAGCTGGAACGATGCGCATGCAAATCATCAATTTGGCGATCGCTAATGGCATCAAGGTATACGAGTGTAATATTTTACCTCAAAATTTGCTTGCTGCGGATGAAATTTTCTTTACAAATGCTATTCGTGGTGTAAACTGGGTGAGTGGTTATCGCACAAAACGCTACTTCAACAATATGTCGCGCAAGTTTGTTGCACTTTTAAATGATTCTTGGGAAAATCAATTCAACGAATCACCAACATTGTAATGCCAATTAGTCAACGTTCACAAGTGAAAATCGGCATGTATGTGGCTATTGTATTGAAGAAAGATCAAGCTTCGGGCGAATTGACGGAAGGGGAGGTGAAGGCCATTTTAACAAATTCTTCGTTTCATCCGCATGGAATAAAGGTCAAATTAAGCGATGGTCAAGTTGGTCGCGTACAAGAGATTCTTGAAGACGAGGAATAATTCAGAATAAAATCGTATCTTTGTCAAAGATTTTTGATTATCAATCGAAATCAGGTCATCGCGACAACTGATATAGACATTCGGCAAAACAATCTAACTAATTGTCATTTACCATTTCTTTTTTAGTATTTCAATGACAACCTTGCTGTTTAGGGGAAACAGTTTAACATAATATAGGATTAGTAGAGCAACGAATGGCAAAATCACAAGAGACATTTAGTAAAAAAGAAAAAGAGAAGAAACGTTTAAAGAAACGTCAAGATAAATTGGTTAAAAAAGAAGAGCGCAAAGCTGACTCAGTTGGCGGTTCTTTGGAAAGCATGATGGCGTATGTGGATGAGTACGGAAATATTACGGACACGCCGCCAGATCCAACAAAAAAGAAAAAAATCATTGCAAGTAACATTGAAATTGGTGTTCCAAAACGTGAGGATGAGCCTGAAGCTGCAGCACGTCAAGGAAAGATTTCTTACTGGAATGATTCTAAAGGTTACGGATTCATCAAAGATTTAATTACACAAGAAAACGTCTTTGTCCATGTGAATGGAACACTTGAAACGGTTAAAGAAGGTGATACTGTTACGTTTGAAGTTGAACGCGGTCAAAAAGGAATGAACGCAGTTCGCGTGAAGAAAGTATAAGATTTTCTAGAATATATTGAAAGCCATTCGTTATTTACGGATGGCTTTTTTTTTTCTGAAAACAAATAATAGTATTTGTCTTATAATTAATATTATGTTAAATAGTTTTTTTGTCAGTCCTGTTCCAACTGTTCTTTTAATTAATCCTCCATTCTTCCAATCGCACAACTGACATACGACTTTGCTTTCTTAAATAATGAATTGTGTTCCTCGTCCATCGGATAACCCAAACTCTCCAATTTGATTTTAACACGTTCATAATTATCAGGTTCATTCGTTTCAAATTCAATTGTAGCATTTTCTAAATCAATTGACACGTTTGTAATGCCTGGAATTTGATTAACAGCTTTTGTTATACTATTGACGCATCCTCCACATTTTACATTCAGTAAAGTTTCTTTATAAATCATGATTTTCAAATTTTAAGTTATTCTGTCAAGTTATCAACTATTTATTTCTGCACCAATAATTAGTGTTTTGTTATGTTAAATAGAATCTAACTCTTTACTATAAATTTAATCGTCACGTTTTAGTACTTTTGCAACCTATGTTTCATTCGTGGTAAACAGTTTGAATTTAGATTGTGTGATTGGTTTAGTTGAATCAATAAGTCATGGTGGTTGATTTAGATTATTGAATACCTCCACTCTTTCATTGCATAATTCATTATTTCAAAATTCTTATTACGACGATTAAACAGAATATTTAAATGAATTGAAGTTGTAAGATGCTTACGCGAGAAGAATTAAAAGAGAAGAATCGACAGTTTTGGACTGATTTCCGAAAATACATGAACAAGGTCAAAAGTTCAAATGGTCGACGTATGAATTGGATTGGCTATCCTTCAGATGTTAAAAATATATATATTCGTTTGCAAGCAGATGCAAAAGGCGCACGACTTTGTTTTGATATTCAACCAAAAGATCAAGGTGTTCGTGAAATAATTTGGGAACAAATGACTGAGTTAAAAAAGGTCATGGAAAACTGTATGAATTACGAAACGAATTGGCTAGAAGAACTTTACAACGAAGATGGACGCATTTATTCGAGAATAATGTGGGAATTGAATGACGTGAATTATTACAATGATGCAGATCAAATTGTCATTTTTGAGTTCCTAAAAAACCGTTTAGTGGAATTCGATGAGTTTTATCAAGAATACAAAGAAATCTTAATTTCTCTCGCCGATTAGATTGTTTCATTACATTTGTGTTAGATCTATACATTTTAGAAGAATAAACTATGAGAATTACCAATTTAATAATTGCAAGTTGCTTTACTTTTGCTGTCAATAGTCAAACAGATATTTTTACAACGGACTTCCAAACTGGAATTCCAGTGAATTATACAGTTGTTGACAATGATGGTTTAACTCCAGATGCCCAAGTTGCAAACTTCTCAGATGCATGGATTTCATTACAAGACCCTGAAAATTCGGCTGATACAATCGTTGGTTCAACGTCATTTTTTAGTCCGACTGGAACAGCAAGTCGTTGGTTGATAACACCAGCAATTAGTTTAGGCGCTTACGGTAATTTTATCGAATGGCAAGCTAAATCGCATGACGCATCTTATCCAGATGATTACATGTTGTTGGTTTCTACGACGGATAATCAAATAAGCAGTTTTACGGATACAATTTATACCGTAATTGGTGAGAATTTTGAATTTACCACGCGACAAGTAAGTTTAAGTGCAAATGGATATAATAATCAAACTGTTTATGTTGCCTTTGTAAACAATACCGAAGATGGATTTATTCTTTACTTAGATGATATTCATGCTTGGAAAGAAGATCCTGTAGGTGTAAATGAAATTGCTGCTGATATTCAGTTGAATGTATTTCCGAATCCAACTTCAGATATCGTAACTGTTGCAACATCGGCTCAGTTGATTCAAATTGAGTTACTTTCTTTAAATGGAGATTTGATGATGTCAACGAAAAACACTTCAATAAACCTTTCTATTTATCCGGTTGGAGTATATTTTTTGAAGGTTGTTACTGAAGAAGGCATTGTTGTTAAACGCATTATCAAAAACTAAATTTCAGGAAAAGGAACTAAGATCAGCTTATATTTTAGGGCTGATTTTTTTTCAGGAATAAGAGCTATCGTGTCTTCACTAACTTGTTGATAATGAAAATACCAGGATTCGTTTTTGAAGTTGATCAAAAGCGTGCTGTCTTCAGAATACATTGAGAATTCACCTCTTTTCGCAGGAAAATCACCTAAGTTTCTCATGCTTTGGTACGAACAATGTCCGTTTTCATAGAAAATAATCAAATCCTTTTCTGTATTGATCATTGGCGCAAAATTCTTGTTTCCAATAATTACTTGATCAACTAACCAAACCTTACTACCGTTATCGGTTAGAATGGATTGTTTGTTAACAGGAATTAAATCTGCGTTTGAAGAGCACGAAAAAAGAACGGATAGTGTAGTGATGAAAATATATTTCATTAAAGAATCATTTCGTTTTTCACCAATGTATTATAGATATCAGTGGAAACAGAATCTTTAAATTCAGCTTTAATTCGCTGTCTCCAAGGTCCATCTGCATCTGTCCCTTCAATAGTCTCAGCACTTTTGAAAACATATTTTTTACCATCCCACGAGAAAATTGTGTTGTAAAAAATAATATCGCCACCTACATTATCATTGAAACGAAGAATCAAATCGTAGTGTTTAGATTTTGTTTTACGCAGTCCAATTAGATTGGCTACAAATGTATTTGTTTTTACCAAAGCTCCTCTTTCACGAACAAATGTCACCAATCGGCGCAATTTTATTCCTCCAACTTTTGATTTTATTTGAAGCAAGAATGCATTTTCTAGTGGTGAATCTTCACGCATTTTGAATAGTTTGAAGAATCTTGGTGAACAGGCTGGTTCAAGATAATTGCTCGTATCCTTTTGAAATTCAGAACAAATTTTCAGCTCTTTCAATAATTCCAGGTGTTTTGCGTCCTCAAAGACATCTTCATCAAAAAGTGTTTCAATACTAATGATTTCTGACTCCGGAGCTATTGTTGGTTTTTTAATTGGATCTTCTTCAGAAGAACAAGCCACTAAAAAAAGAAATGCAAATAAATAAGTTAAATTCTTCATGTATCGATAATTCGTATTCGTCAAAAAGTTACAATGGAAACACCATTTTGGATTCCAATAAAGCTTTGCTCAAGAATTCATTGTTTATTCCAGTTGAAATACCATTTTGTTCGAACCAATCGAGCATTACCTCTGTTGGCATATTTCCTGTTAAATCATCTTTCGCCATAGGACAGCCACCTAAACCTTTCAAAGCACCATCAAAACGTTTGCAACCGGCTTTATAAGCTGCTGCCACTATTGATTGAGCATTTTCTAGACGCGTGTGCAAGTGAGCGCCAATTTCAACGTTTGGTAATGCAGGAATGATTTCTTTGAACAATGACTCTACTAAACTTGGGTTTGCTGCACCAATTGTATCGGACAAGGCTTGAATTCGGATATTAAATTTTTCAAACAAAACATTACACCATTTGTAAACAATCTCCGAATTCCATTCTTCTCCGTATGGATTTCCAAATCCCATTGAAAGGTAAACGACAAGCTCTTTATTATTTTTAATACAAAGATTTTGCATGGCCTCTACTCTGCCAAGTGATTCTTCTATTGTAGCGTTTGTATTGCGTTTTTGAAATTCTTCAGAAACAGAAAATGGATAACCTAAATAATCGATTTCTTCGAATTGAATAGCTTCTTCGGCGCCACGTTCATTTGCAACAATTGCTAACAATTTTGAAGGTGAACTTAAATCCAATTTTGAAAGCACTTCAGAAGTATCGCGCATTTGGGGAATAGCCTTTGGAGACACAAAACTTCCAAAATCGATCGTGTCAAAACCACATTTCAACAAGGTGTTAATGTAATTTGCCTTTACATCTGTGGGAATGAAATCGTGCAAACCTTGCATCGCATCCCTTGGACACTCAATTATTTTTAAATCTGCCATAGTCAAAAATACGAATTAAGATCTTGATTTTAGGATCGCTTTATTGATTCTTTTCACAATTCCAGGTCCTTCGTAAATAAATCCAGTATACACTTGAACTAAAGACGCTCCAGCTTCAATTTTATCCATCGCATCTTTAGCTGTGTGAATTCCACCAACACCAATAATAGGAAAAGCTCCATTTGATTTTGTGTGCAAATAACGAATAACTTCTGTAGATCGATTGGTTAATGGTTTACCTGAAACACCACCTGCGCCAATTGTTTCTAATGTTTGCGCATCTGCTTTTAATTTTTCTCGACTAATTGTTGTGTTAGTTGCAATTACTCCAGCAATTTTTACTTCTGTAACAATTTCGATAATATCATCAAGTTGTTCGTCTGTTAAATCAGGTGCAATTTTTAAAAGAATTGGTTTTTGGGATGGCATTTGATTGTTTAATTTCATCAAATCAGCCAATAATTTTTTTAAGGGTTCTTTTTCTTGTAGCTCTCTTAAATTGGGCGTGTTTGGAGATGAAACATTCACCACAAAATAGTCGACATATGGAAAAAGTCCATTAAATGTGGTATCATAATCGCTTCCTGCTTCTTCATTCGGTGTGATCTTGTTTTTACCAATATTTCCACCAATGATAATCGACGTTTTTCGTTTTTTAAGATTTTCGATAGCAGCTTCCAATCCATCATTGTTAAAGCCCATGCGGTTAATGATGGCTTCATCAGATTTTAAGCGGAATAATCTAGGTTTATCATTTCCTGGTTGACCTTTTGGTGTTACGGTGCCAATTTCAATAAATCCAAAACCACAATGAGCTAAATCATTGTACATGGAAGCATTCTTATCAAAGCCAGCAGCTAGTCCAACAGGATTAGGGAATTTAATGCCAAATACTTCTGTTTCTAATTTTTGATCTTCAAGTGTGTAGTATTTTTTCCAACACCACTTCACACCTGGAATTTTGAAAATAAAGTGTAAAGTATCGGTTGTGAAATAATGAACTTTTTCTGGATCGAAAAAAAACAGAATCGAACGAAGTAATTTGTACATAAAAATAATTTTTACAAAGGTATAAATCAAAAACGGGGTGACAATTGCCACCCCGTTAGTTTCATTAACATATTTTCAACATTAGAATTTGTATCGACCTTTATTCCAGTGATACGCTTTTCTTTGTTTAGCATAATCTTTATAAGTGATGTTTCTGTATACAACTAAGTTCAAGTTGTAATAAGCATCATTGTTTTTATCTCCTCTTTGTTGACCTGGTGCAAACCAAGAAGTATTGTTGTTTGCAGGGTTTGATAAATATTGTGCTGCAGGTGAAGACAATAATGAAGGGTCAACATAAGTTCCGTGAACATCATCAATGTAATCAGAGAACGTTTTTACATATGTTGCTTCAACTCCTATTCTCCACATTCTACCTAATCCAAAACGAATTCCAACTCCAAAAGGAATAGTTGCTGTTACAGGTAGATATTTTTTAGGACCATTAGCAAGACCTTGACCTTCTGTACCAAGTGGTCTAAGTGCTGTCCAACTTCCGTTGTATTGAGCCTTTGGGTTGTAATAAGTAATTCCTGCACCTGTAAACAAATATATTTGTTGGTTGTGATCTTTAAAACCTTTATGTCCTGGTAGTTTATAACGTGCTCCAAATTTCTCGTTAGCGAATACAATTACCTCAATTCGTTGTTGTAATTCGAAATACAAAGAGCGGAAATGTAAATTTCTACTTTCACGAATCACTTCATTCGTAAGTGCATCGTTACCTCTTAATAAACCACCATTTAAAGTTGTAGTTGTTGCCCAAAACGGATGGAAACGATAACGAAAACCAAGCATCCCACCAATTCCAGTAGAAGGAAAGTCAATGTCACGTAAACTATAATCCTTTCCAACTTGATCACGACCACCTAAATCGCCAGTAAATTGTGTTGCGCCTACTCCAAATAAAATTTCCTTCTTATTTAAAGACCAATTTCTTTGGGTGTTGAAATTCGTGTGCTGAGCAAAGATTGCAGAGACAGCAAATAGTAATACTAGTGTTGATAAATATCTCATTATTATATTCTTTTTCTAAAAAGCCTTTTATAACGATACGAATTTATGAATAGTTTTCCAACTAAAAAAAGAAAATTGAATATTTTACTAAAAATCTATTGTTCAATACTTTGTTAAATTAAAAAATCACTTCGAAAGTTTTAAATTAATGGAAGGTAATTTTCTGATTTTACCATTTTCATCAACTCCTTTTATCCCAGTAATAAAAATCATTTCATTTAAATTGTTTTCAATAATTTGTTCCTTTATATTTTCTGGGATTTTATTACTTCGAATAACGGCAGTAATATCTTGTTGACCATTAAAGTACTGAATTTCATAGGAAGTAATCTCAAAACTAGAATTACTTTCTATAATGCTGGTATTTTTTAATGCTTCGATATTTATTATTCCACTTGCAATTCCTGCAATGGATGGTTGCCCGATAGATATTGTTTTTGGTAAAGGTTTTGACTCTATTGCGATTTCTGCAGAAGTTTCAATAATTTTAATTGGTTCAATAAATGAACTTAATGATTCTTCACTGGAAAAATCTTTTTCTATTAAATTACTTTTTGCCTTCTCCCCAAAAGATGATGTGTTTTTTTTTGGATTGTAAACTGCAACAATTGAATTAACAGCGGTTGTTTTTTTTTCAATTGTAGAACTCGGTTTTTTTGACTTACTTTCTTCAGTCTCTTTTTTGTTTACTTTTAAAGTAGCCGTATTATCATTCGTTTCGTTTTTAAAATTGTTTTCCGTTAAAACCACTGCAACAATGGCGACTGTAGATAGTCCGACAGCCCCGTAAAACCAGGGGCTTTTCCATGTCGGGATCTTAGTCATTTTAGCACTTTTTAGTACGTGATTAAAATCTTGTTTTTTCTCTATATAGGAAGAACTAAGGTTTTGTCGGTCTAAATTGACTTTTTTAATTTCCATAATATTAACTCTTAGTATTAAATAGTTGTTTCAATTTTTCAATTGCACGAAAGGTCTTTACTTTCGCATTGTTTTCTGTTATTTCAAGGATTTCTCCCATTTCTTTAAACGAACGTTTTTCAAAAAAGCGCATTTCAATCAATTGCATGTCTTTTTCTTTCAATTTAGCTAAAGAGGCAAACAATTGTTTTTTGTTCATTTCACTGTTATCCTCTTCAATCTCATCAATCATTTCAAATAGCTGATAACTTTCGATGTTTACCGTTCGTTCAGCTTTTCTGTCCCGAAAAGATTGATACAATTCACTTTTTGCAATACGATACAACCACGAAGAAAAAGGTACTCCACGGTATTCGTACTTGTGCAAATTGTTCAATGCTTTCATAAACACTTGCGAGGTAATGTCAAAAGCTTGTTCTTCGTCATCCATACGCTGATAGATGTAGCGAAAAATTTGCTCGTGATACTTTTTGTACAGCGGCCCGAAACTCTCCGGATCTTTCTGTGCACGCCGTATCCAACTCAACTCCTCTTCCATCCGTTGGTTGGTTTGGTGATACATTGGGTTCACTGTCATAGTTCTTGGTTTTATTTTCTAGTTTGTTTTGTAAAGCTTGCAGACTTTACACGAGTAAAACGAACTTCACATGTTTCGTTACACTTCCAACGCAAATAATATTCCAATTATTGTATGTATGCATAAAGAAACAAAAGATAATGTGATTAAACTTCAGTAATTCAATAAATTAGAAATGTTTTCATCTGAAATCCTTCATGTAGGATGTGTCTGTTAAAGCATATAGAAATGCCTTTAACTGCTTGATTTCCTTTGTGTTTATTTCGAAAGGAACGATGATTTTGCTTTGTAAAGAATGGTTCTTCCCTCCTTTTGAATAATGTTCAATTACATCTTCAATTGTTGTAATGCTTCCGTCATGCATGTATGGAAAAGTCAATTCGATGTTTCTGAGAGATGGAATTTTAAAAAATCCTATATCCGATGAATCATTGAAAATCCTAAAACGTCCTTTATCTTCTCCATATTCGTTGTACAATCCATTGTTTTCTGCTACAAAAGTTGTGAAATATGGGGCTGGATGACATTTCGTGCAATATAACTTTTCCGAAAACAGCTTCCACCCTGCTTTTTCATCTTTAGTTAATGCATTCTGTTTTACTCCTGAATAATACTGGTCGAAACGCGAGTTTTCTGAAATTAATGATCGCTCAAATGCGGCAATACTGCGGGTTAAAACAAAAGCATCAAAATCTCGATTGAAAATAGACTTTGCTTGTTCCGTGTAGTGTTTGTCTTTTTGTAATCGGGCTAACAAGGTTCTCATGTCCATATCCATTTCAACATGTTCTTGAATTGGGGCTATAACTTGTAGTTCCAAAGACGACAAATGCGCATCAAACATGACCGTTTTTAGATAGGCGGAATTTAATAATGAAGGAGAATTACGTTGCGTTTTTCTTCCCTCCACTCCTTCACTAACTGTTTTTTGGTCAGTAAATGCAAATGCTGGTACATGACAAGTTGCACAAGAGACCGTTTCATTTCTGGAAAGGCGTTTATCAAAAAATAGAAGACGACCAAGGGCAATTTTCTCTTTGGTCAAAGGATTGTCCACAGGGGTTTCAAATTTCCCTAAAACACTAACTTGATGGCTGTTTGTTTTACATTGAAGCAAAAAAAAGGGCAATATACTTGCCCCGAAAATGAAAATAAATAAATATATACGATCTAGTCGCACTATTTAATGAATTTTAATTGTTTAAGTTCTTTTCCTTCATTATTAGTTAAATGAAAGAAATAAACACCTGAATTTAAATCACCAATTGTAATAGAACCTTTGTTTCCTTCTGTTTTGCCTGATTCTAGTTGTTTACCGTTTATGTCAGTTATGAAATAAGAATCGACGTTATTAATTTCAATCCAATTAATTGTCAACTCAGAGGCTAAATTGTTTGCATACATGTAACCAGAGGACTCAGTTAAAAGTTGATTTGAAGCAGTTGTTGGTTGCGTGAAAACTGGTTCAGTATTAACATTACTCATGATTTCCATGTTTTCATTTGTTGAACCATGAAGAATACCAACAGTTTCGATAGCGATATCCTTGATCCAAAAATCTACATTACAATTCACTGCAATATCAACTAAGTCTACGTCTTTATTCGTTTGAATAACTGGTAATTGAACATGATGATAATTGTTATCTCCAACATTATGTAATTCAAAAACAGCATCAGCAATTCCATCTGTGTTCGAATCGGCTAATCCACCGATAATCATGTGCATGTATCCAGCTGTCCAGCCCCAATACATTGAAGGGTCTTGAAAACTTAAAGGATGGTGAGGAGGATAAAGAGTGATGTCAATTGCTTCTGCACCGGCACTTGTGTTGATAATGGCAGGAACACCAATTGCAAAATTTATTTGTTCTATGGTTGTGACATCCAAAAAACCAAGATATAAAATGTGATTTTGAGGTTCAACTAGAAAAACAGTATCCGACAGATCAAGTACTTGTCCTCCATCATGAATTACATGCATATCAGAAAGATAATAATCGAAATGATCTAAGTTTAGAACAACTCCATTTATTGAAGTGTAATCAACACCCATTTGCAAATCAGCTCCTGCGAATTTTGGTGAAATTGTTACAAATACGTTTTTCTGTCCAAATGAACTAAAGCTGATTAAAGCTAGTGTAAAAATTAGTAATTTCTTCATTATTTAATCTTTGTGTACAATGTACAAAATTTCTTCTTTCTGTAATCTGAAGCGTTCAATCTTGTTTTGGTCATACTTGGATTCCTTGTCAAACACTGTAACTCGGAAACCTGCTTTCTCTAACCATTGTGGGTAATCTTTACCAAAGAGTCTAACATGGTCTTTCTGCCAATAATATTTTTCTCGATCTTCTGGAGATGTAATTGTAGGGTCTTCAAGCGTTGTTTCACGGTTGTGGTCTTGTGGTACTTGCATGATTCCCCATCCTCCAGGCTTCATCACACGATGTAATTCCGACATGCAACGAATTGCATCATCAACATGTTCCATAACGTGGTTACAGAAAACAACATCAAAACGATTGTCTTCTAAAGGAATATCATGTAAATCAAAGTGCATATCAGCAATAGGAGAAACTAAATCACCCGTTAAATAATTTAAATTCGATTGTTTTTTGAATAAAGCATGAAAGCATTGTTCAGGTGCAATATGAAGTACATCTAATTTGTTAGCTGTGAAGAAATTAGATTCGTCTTTTAAGTACAGCCACATCAGACGATGACGCTCTAATGTTAAATCATACGGACATAAAACATTATCACGATGAACAATATCAGCACCATACGAAAGGAACTTTGAAAAAGAACGTTCACAAACTGGACATTCTACGTTATTTCCTTTGTATAAAAGGGGTGCGACTTTTTTAAATGGGTAACTCAACCGAATCAAAAGCGGTCGAGGAAGGTTGTTTAATAAAAACTTGTAAAGCTTCTTCATAAAACAAAGTTAATGAAACAAAAAAGATTCCAATGAAGTTGACAAAGATTAACTACAAAAACTTGTAAATTTGGTTGCTCAAACAATTCATATGAATAAACTACTTCTTTTTTGTTTTGGAATTTCTAATTTAACTATGGCACAAAAAGCAACAGATACTTGGGGAGAGCCCAAAGCAGAGAAAAAACCAACAACTTTGACAAAACATAATCATACAAGAACAGATGATTATTTTTGGATGAATCAACGCGACTCAAAGGAGGTTTTAGATTATTTAAAAGCTGAAAATTCGTATACCGAAGCGTATTTCAATAAAACGCAGCAACTTCAATCTACCTTATTAAATGAATTTGAAGCACGAATCAATCCAAATGATGTTAGTGCTCCATTTTTTCTGAATGGAATTAAGTATCAAACGAAAAGTGTTGAAGGAAAAGATTATCAAGAAATTTATAAATGGAATGGCGGAAAAAGTACGCTATTTTTTGATGAGAATGAACGTTCAAAAGGTAAATCGTTTTATGAATTAGCTGATTGGGTTCCATCACCAAATAATGAGTTTTTAGCTGTTTGTGAAGATTTTGTTGGTCGAAGAAAATATCAAATCACCTTTAGATCAAATAAAAAGAACACGTATTTAAAGGATAAAATCACTGATACAGACGGAACACTTGTTTGGGCAAATGATAACAAAACAGTGTTTTATGTGAAAAAGGATCCTCAAACATTGCGTGAATATCAAATCTATAAACATGTTTTAGGAACAAAGAATTCAGAGGATGTGTTGGTTTTTCAGGAAGATGATGAACGCTTTTCTGTTCAACTCACAAAAACGTTAACGGATAATTTTATTCTGATTTACTCTTTTAGTTCAACAACATCTGAAGCCTCAATTATTGATGCTAATAAGCCTTCTGAAAAACCAGTTGTATTCTTGAAACGTGAACAAGGGCACATTTATAGTGTTTTTCATCACACAAATGGGTTTTATATTTTATCCAATAAAAATGCAAAAAACAATCAATTAGTTTTTTCATCAACGCAACCAAGTGCAATTGAATCATGTTCTGTCATAATTGCTCATAACGATGATGTTTTAATTGAGAATTGTTTGGTACTAGAAAACAAGTTAATTGCTGAAACACGCACAAATGGCTTGAAAAAAATTAGTTTGTTCGATTTGAAAGGAAAATCTGAAGGAGCGATTGAATTTAAAGAAGAGACGTATTATACTGGCCTTTCTTTGAATGATGATTTTAAAGCAAAAGAAATTTATTTTAGCTATAATTCTTTAACAACTCCTTCGTCGGTTTACACTTATGATTTAGCTTCGAAAGAGCAAACCTTGTTTTTCAGAAGAGAACTGTTGGATAAAACGTTTTCTCCTGATAATTATGTCTCTGAACGTGTTTGGGCTACAGCGAATGATGGAACTAAGATTCCAGTATCAATCGTATATAAAAAAGGTACAGTTTTAAGTAAAGCTCCACTCCTATTATATGCTTATGGATCATATGGTTATACCACTCCAGATGTCTTTAGTGCAACACGTTTAAGTTTGTTGGATCGTGGTGTTGTTTATGCAATTGCTCATATTCGTGGGAGCAAGTACATGGGAGAAAAATGGTATGAAGATGGCAAAATGATGAAGAAAGTGAACACTTTCACTGATTTCATTAACGCTGCTGAATACCTTGGAATGAAAGGCTATTGTGATAAAAATCGCATTTATGCACAAGGTGGAAGCGCTGGTGGATTACTGATGGGTGCTGTTACGAACATGGCGCCTTACTTGTGGAAAGGTGTTATTGCTCAAGTTCCGTTTGTGGACGTAGTAACAACGATGTTAGATGAATCGATTCCTTTGACAGTTGGAGAATATGAAGAATGGGGAAATCCGAATGAAGAAGAAGCTTATTTTTACATGTTGAACTATTCGCCTTATGACAATGTGAAACGAATGGATTACCCGGCATTGCTCATTACTACTGGTTATCACGACTCACAAGTACAATATTGGGAACCAATGAAATGGGTTGCAAAATTGAGAGAGTATCGCACAAATGATAATCCATTGATTTTTGATTGTAATATGGATGCTGGACACGGCGGTGGTTCCGGAAGAACAAATGAACGCAAAGAAATTGCAAAAGAATTTGCCTTCATCCTTCAAATGGAAAACATTGAAAAATAGTATTTTATATATTCTTTTATTAAGTTCTACTTTAACTTTAGGACAATCAGATACGAATGCATATACTTCGTATAAAAATAAGATTGTAGCTTACGCAGATTTAGGATATACCACTGCTCCATTTTCTGTGCATTACAATTTTAATCCAGAAGTTGATAAGTTAAAGTACCGCAATAATTTCAGAACCGTACTAGGATTTGGCGTTTCTTATAAGTGGTTTGCCTTGCGTTTGGGAATTCCTTTACCGGGAAATGTACGCCCGATAAGTCGTTATGGAAGTACTTCTCATTATGATTTAGGTTTAGATTTTACGATTAAGAAAACGTTTTGTGATATTGATATTCGAAATTACAAAGGTTACGCAATAAAAAACGCTGTCAATTGGAATGATACATTAACAGATCTTCATCCGAATGATGTTCGACCATCTACAAATGCTGTAAGTTTTTCTGCTAACGTTTGGTATTTTCATGATCACAATTTTAAAATGACAGCCTTGAAAGGTAAAACGGCTCATTATAATCGTGAAGTTAAAACATGGTATATCAAGAGTTCTCTTAACGTTTTTGGAGTTGGAAATGGCGAAAACCCTATAATTCCTGTCGAATTGATTGATACTTTAAATTCGAAAACGGGAACGAATGTAATTTCTTCAGTGGATTTGGGAGTAATTCCAGGTTATGCATATGTCAACAAGGTTAACAATTGGCAGTTTTCAGTGATTGGAGGATTAGGTGGTGCAATTCAAGGTAAATTTTACAGTGTTGATAAAGTACCAAGAGGATTTTTAGGGTTAGCGCCGCGATATGATATTAAACTTATTGGTGGCTACAGTGTGCCAAAGTACTTTTTATTTCTAGTAACAGACTTTGATAATAAATCAATTCGTTTTTCTGATTTTGTTTATCGACAATCATTTTATTCCATCAAACTTGTTGGAGGCTGGAGATTTGATGTGAAAGAAAAAAAGAAGAAAGAAAAATCGAATTAAACTAAATCTGATTCGCTTACAGGAATTATCCAGTTTAATTTCATTTCACCTAAGGTTTTCACCAGCGGATTAAAGACGTTCCAATCTGAATGGCTCGATAAGTCACTAAAATGAACTCGTTTTAATTCACCATCTTTTTCAATCAGCATATAAAGTCGATTGAAAAAATCAATTTTTAATTTACTACCTATCTCTTTGATGAATCTAACGCTACTATCTATTGAGCATCCAGAAGCCTTTGCAACATTTTCATCTGCAACAATTACAATAAAGTTTTTAAAAAGAATTGCTGAATCTGCTCTTAACTCTGCTCCATGTGCGGCCCAGTCTGCTGTAAATTCATTCATAGCCTGTTTCACTAACGCTTCTTCTTCATTTGTAAAGTAGCGATTGGCGCCATATATCCAAACTTGGCTCGAATCAGGGAATGTTGGGAAAAGTTCCATTATAAATCTGCGGCGTTAGCGATTAATTCAGCAACGTCTAAAACTTGAATTGAATCTTCTTTTTCAAAGTTTTTAACACCATCCGTCATCATTGTATTACAGAAAGGACAACCAGTAGCGATGATTTCAGCATTTGTTTCCAATGCATGTTCAGTGCGCTCAACGTTAATCTCTTTGTTTCCTTTTTCAGCTTCTTTAAACATTTGAGCTCCACCTGCACCACAACACAATCCGTTTGTTTTACAACGTTTCATCTCAACTAATTCAGCGTCTAATTTTTCGATTAATTCACGTGGTGCTTCATAAACATCATTTGCACGTCCTAAATAACAAGGATCATGGAACGTGATTTTCTTTCCTTTGAATGTTGAGCCACCTTTTAGTGCCAATTTACCTGTATTAATTAAGTCTTGAATTAACTGAGTGTGATGAATCACTTCATAGTTTCCTCCTAATTCAGGATATTCGTTTTTCAACGTGTTAAAACAATGAGGACAAGCCGTTACAATGCGTTTAACTTCATAACCATCCAATACTTGAATGTTCATCATTGCTTGCATTTGGAAGGTAAACTCATTTCCAGCACGTTTTGCAGGATCTCCAGAACATGATTCTTCTGTTCCTAAAACAGCAAATTTCACATTACAAGCATTTAAAATTTTAACGACTGCTTTAGTGATTTTCTTTGCTCTATCATCAAAACTTCCAGAACAACCTACCCAAAATAAAATATCTGGTGTTTCACCTTGCGCCATCATTGACGCCATTGTTGGTACATTCAAACTCATATCTTATTGTTCAAAAACATATCATAAATTAATTTCTTCGCCGTTCTGCAATTAGTCTTCATTTGCCCAGTTTAAACGGTCATTTGGTGAGAATTGCCAAGGTGCTCCGTTGTTCTCGATATTTGTCAACATTCCCGTTAATTCGGTTGGAACCTTAGATTCTTCCATTACTAAATAACGACGTAAATCAACAATAATTGAAAGTGGATCGATGTTTACCGGACATTCTTGAACACAAGCGTTACAAGATGTACATGCCCAAATTTCTTCTTCAGTAATGTAATCGCCTAAAAGACTTTTTCCATCTGAATACTCTTTTCCGTTTTTGCGAATTCCTTCTCCAACTTCAGTTAAACGATCACGAGTATCCATCATGATTTTACGTGGAGATAATTTTTTACCTGTAATATTTGCTGGACAAGAAGAAGTACAACGACCACATTCCGTACATGTATAAGCATCTAACAAGTTTTTCCAAGTTAAATCTGTTACATCTTTTGCTCCAAAACGTTGCGGTACAGCCGCTCCTTCCGCAGGTGCAGCAAATGGATCAGCTGTAGGATCAAGCATTAATTTTACTTCAGCTGTTACGGATTCCATATTTGTAAACTTTCCTTTTTTCTCAAGGTTTGAGTAGTATGTATTTGGGAAAGCTAATACGATATGGAAATGTTTTGAGTAAGGTAAGTAATTCAAAAATGCGAATACCATTAAAATGTGTCCCCACCATCCAATTCTTTCTAACATGTGTAAAGTTTCATGGCTCATTGAACCAAAAACAGAATCACCTAAGAAACTTGAAATAGTGAATCCAAAAGAACCTGACAAACCTTCACCGTAATGTGACATTCCTTGTCTGAACAAAGCTTCATCGGCACCATTCATTGTGAAAATACAAGTCACCAAGATGATTTCCATGATTAAAATTAAGTTGGCGTCTTTCTTTGGCCAACCAGCTAATTCTTTCATGTTTAAACGAGGTAATTTCAACAGATTTCTTCTTGAAAGGAAAAAGATTGTTGCAATCAATGCTAAAACAGATAAAATCTCGATGAAACTTACCATGAAGGTATAAAAACCACCTAATGAATCTTTAAATACACGGTGAGTACCTGCAATTCCATCAACAAAAATTTCAATCAATTCAATTTGTGTGATGATGAACGCTGCGTATAACGCTAAGTGTAACAAAGCAGGAATTGGTCGAGTAAACATTTTCTTTTGTCCTAAAGCGACTAAAATCATTGTTTTCCAACGTTCTGATTTATTATCAGTACGATCGATATCTCTCCCTAACAAAATGTTAGCTCTGATTTTTAAAATGTTTATGGTGAAAAATGTAAATCCACCGACTAGTAAAACTCCAAATAGGATACTTGAAATCATTCTATTAATTATTAGTTGAATCTAAAAGTTGTCTTAATCTTTTCTCTTCGGATGAAGTTAATGGAACTCCTTTTGTTTTTGCGCCGAGTACAGAGAAGTGAATATAACGTTCAGGATGCAATTGAAGGTCATTCACAAGGTTTTGCAGTTCCTTATTCGTATTTACCAATTCGTTATACAATTTCTCGTCTCCGATCAGTTTTCCGAGGGTCCCTTCGCCTTTCTGGGCTTGGTCCAGAACCGAGTTTAGATTTTTCAATGTGGACGATGCATTGCTTATCACAGATTTGAAATCAGCTGTCACCAAATCATCTGTTACTTTTTTCGTGTTTCCGATAATCGCAGTTACTTGATCATTACTTTTCTTCAAGTTAGCTGTAATTCCCTCAACATTCGACATGATGCGACCGAATTTAACTTTCTCTTCTCCAACAAGCGATTCAACTTCACCAGCAACATTTCCTAGTTTTTGAATAGCAATTTTTAATTCTTTCATACTTCCTTTAATCTCAGAAGTAGCCGTTGTGTCCCAGAAAGCTGATAGTGAATTTACCATTTTATCCACTGAACCTAAAGCGGTTTGAACCTTTTGAACTAACGGATCGGCATAAGCCTTAACTTGAGTCGTAATATCTACTGTTACACGACCTTGAATATAATCACCAGGTTTGTAAAAACCTTTTGTAATATCATTTGAAATATCTAACAATAATCCTTTACTGAAAAGATCAATTGACCCCGCTTCGATTGTAGATCCTTTTGGGATTTTAAAGTTCTTTTCTTGAATATTGAAAGTTACAAGAACCTTTTTCAATGAATCTTTGCTATTTGTCAATTCAATGTTGGTGATTTTCCCTACAGGAACACCGTTTACCATCACTGAACCAGCGACAGCAACTCCACCAGAATTGGGGAAGTAAGCGTAGTAAACTTCGTCACCACCAAAAAAGCTGTTTCCTTTCAAAAAATTGACTCCAGCTACCAACAGTCCGATTGCTACAATAGCAATTACACCAGTTTTAATTTCTTTTGAGATTTTCAAGGCTTTATTTTTCTGCTAATTTAATAGCTTTTTCTAAATTAATTCGTTCTCCATTTTGAAAGGCTACAACAAAAGCATGTTGAAAACCTTGTTCCCGGAGTTCATTTTTGTAATTATTGGCGGCCTTAAAGTCATCTTCAAAACTACCGGCGGTATATTTGTATAGGTTATCCTGTTTATACTCAAAGACGGATAAACCTTTGAATTTTGGGGATGTAGAAGCAATTTTTGTTTCCGAAGTTTCTATTTGTACCCTGAAAATTACCTTGTCATTCGATAAACTATTTTCAACTGTTGTACTTACAGTTGGATTTGTTGTTGTGTTGGTAGATTGTGAAGAACTTTCTGTTGTTTTTCCGTCAATTCCTTCTAATTCGTTTTTATACGATTCAAAAGCGGCAAACATTGAAGCTGCCATTTTTCGTTGTCCAGTCGTATCTGCTAAGAATTTTTCCTCTGCTGGATTCGTTAAAAAGCCTGTTTCAATTAAAACACTTGGCATTGTTGTTTTGTATAAAACCAAGAATCCAGCTTGTTTAACACCACGATCATATCGGCCTAATTTTTTGAATTCTTTTTGAAGATTATCCGCAAACAGAATTGACTGATCTAAAAATACTGAAAGCTGCAATTGTCGTGCAATAATGGCATCCGGACTCATATCGAAGTCTTTGTATTTTTCACCTTTATCATCTTCCAAATAAATCGTAGAGTTTTCACGTTCTGCAATGGCCTTTTGCGACTCTGTTCTGTGCAAACCTAATACATATGTTTCTGCTCCGTAAGCAGTTGGACTTGCAGAATTGGCGTGAATACATATAAATAAATCCGCTTTCGCTTTATTCGCAATGTTTGCTCGTTCGTCTAATTCTACGAAAACATCTTTGTCACGCGTATAAACCACCTTGATTCCTGGATATTTCTTTTTAATCATATCACCCAATTTCAAAGCGATGTTCAAACATACATGCTTTTCATTATCAACTGCTCCGTGACAACCAGGGTCCTTTCCTCCATGACCAGCATCAATAACGATTGTTTTTATTGTTGGGCGCTCAGAAGTTGTGGTTGTAGTGGTGGTTTGAGCAAATGTTTTACCTCCAGCATACATAACGACAAACAATAAAATGCAAGTCATTCTGTTATATGTCAATAATTTTTCCATTGCGAAGAGCTAATTTTAATAGTTTTGCAGCCGAAATACGACTTGTTAACAAATTTACTTGACATTTTTGACCAAAAAGCGTTCCATATCGATACTTATCTTCTGTTCATTGTTAATAATGTTTGGGAGTTTTGTTGGTTACGGTCAAGAAAATCGATTTCGCGACACTTTAGTTTTGAATGATGACTCATTTGATGAAATCATTTATTACAGTGCCAGGGATTCAATTTACACCGATTTAAAGAACAAACAAGTTCATTTGTACGGCGATGCAAAAGTTGAAAATGCGGATGTGAAAATGTCGGCTGGGTATATTCTTATAGACTTGAATAAAAATGAAGTATTTGCCACATACGCTTATTCAAAAGATTCAACCAAAGTAGAATATCCAAAGTTTTCAGATGGTGCAGAAGATGTAAAGGCATCGAGTATTCGTTATAATTTTGATACAGAGAAAGGTTATATTGAAGAATTGGCGATTCAACAAGGTGAAGCGTATTTATACATGGGTGTTGCTAAACGTCAGGCAAATGACGAAATTCACTTCAAACAAGGTCGATTTACAACGTGTGATCTGGAAGAACCACATTATCATTTTCAATTGTCAAAAGCAGTATTGATTCCAGAGAAACGAATTGTAACTGGACCAATGAATCTTTGGGTAAAAGGTGTTCCTACTCCACTTGGTTTGCCATTTAGTGTGATTCCTCAACAACAAGATCGAACGCATGGAATTTTATTCCCAGAATTGGTTCCAAGTTCAATTTACGGTTTTGGTGTTCAAAATTTAGGGTATTACTTCCCGATCAACGACAATATTCAAACCTCGGCATACATCAATCTTTATTCAAGAGGAAGTTGGGGTGTTGCTAATAATTTAGAATATGCCAAAAAATATGGATTTCGAGGGAATTTAAACTTGAGCTTTCAACAGTTTAAAGCACCATTTCCTGATACAATTCCATCGAACAAATTTTCGGTAATTTGGAATCATAGAAAAGAAGCGAAATCAAATCCATTTTGGGTCTTTTCATCAAGTGTGAATTTCATTTCAGACAACAACTCTAAAAACAATTTAGACCCGTTGAATCCTCAGTATTTCAACAATAACTTTAATTCCGACGTTAACATCAATCGATTGTTCCCAAGCAAGCCCTTAACTATGGGTTTAAAGCTATCAGTCAGACAAAATTCTATTCAAAAAAGTTTTTCATTTTCAGCACCGATTTACAATTTAAATGTAACGCGTGTATTTCCTTTCAAAAAGATGATTAATCCTTCGACGAAAAATGAACTTTCGAAAATGGTTTCTCGCCTTGGTGTGACTTACGGATTAGAGATTCAAAATAAAGCGCTCTTGGATAGTACTTCTCAACAGCAAGGTACAGAAGCCATGTTAGCGAAATTTCAAAATGGATATAGTCAAAATTTGGTGGTTCAAACGACAGGTGGTTTCTTTAAAAATGCATTGAAATTTACACCATCACTTACTTACGCCAATAAATTGAATTTTCAACAGATTGAAAAATCGTATGATGCAGTCAATGATTCTACAATCACAGATACAATTCAAAAAGTTGGGCTGATCCATGAGCTGAGTTTTAATGCGCAGTTTACAACCATGTTGTACAGTTATTATCGATTTGTTGGTAAGCGTGATTCAAAATTAAGACATATCTTAACTCCTTCATTTGGATATCGTTATGTGCCTCAACTTAATTCATTGATTACAGATTCTGTTGGTTTAGGTCAGGCTCCTGTAACCTACTCGCCATTCGAACGAAGTTTGTATACAACGAGTTATGGTAAAACTGCTTCCATGTTAACGTTTGCGTTTAATAACACCTTCGAATTAAAACAGAAATCAGATAAAGATACGGTTACAGGCTATCGAAAAATACGGTTGATTGACCAATTATCCTTGAATGGAAGTTATGATTTCATGAAGGATTCGATGAACTTATCAGATATTTCCTTGAATTTGAGAGTAAGTCCAATTCAATGGTTGAATTTCGTTGCAAACTCGACATTTAGTCCATATTCATGGGTTGATTCAACTGGGAAGACAACGGGAGATTATGCTTTGATTGATAAAAAAGTGTTGGGCCGATTTACTTCGACAAATTTCACCACTACCTTGACATTAACATCAAAAGAAGGTCGAAAAGAGTTAGAAAAAACAAAGGATTTTGTAGCTAATAATTGGAATGCGGATTACAACTATTTTGCCCTACATCCTGAGTATTTATTGAATTTCAATATTCCTTGGAAATTATCCTTGTCACATGTTTATTCCGTTTACGCGAATCAAAATAAAACGGTTCTAGATTCAGTGAATTATAAAGCAATTCAAACGATTGCTGCAACTGGTGATGTGAGTTTTACCAAACGTTGGAAAATCGCAACCACCACAAACTTTGATCTTGAAACAAAACGTATCACGAACACACGTTTAACTTTATCAAGAAATATGCACTGTTGGGCACTTTCATTCAACTGGACGCCGATTGGTAACAATAAAAGCTTTCAATTGAGTATTCGAAATACATCGTCAATGTTCCAAAGTGCGAAAATTGAAATTCGCAAACCTCCTGTTTTCTTATAAAACAGTTTTCAAACTCCTTGTTTTTGTTCATGACTTACTCTAAAACCTGATTTTTATCATGTTTTAGAGTAACATCTGTTACACTTTTTTTCATGTTGGCATTTTACATTTGCCTCATAACTTTACAAATTAATAGTCATGAAAATTGAACAAATTTACACCGGATGTATTGCACATGCAGCATACTACTTAGAAAACAATGGAGAAGCAGCTATTTTTGATCCATTAAGAGAAGTTCAACCTTACATCGATCGTGCAAACGCAGACAATGCGAAAATCAAATACGTATTCGAAACACATTTTCACGCAGATTTCGTGAGTGGTCATTTAGACTTAGCAAAAAAAGCTGGAGCCCAAATTGTTTATGGTCCAACAGCTAAACCAGGATTTGAAGCAATAGTTGCTGAAGATAATCAAGAATTTAAAGTCGGAAATTATACGGTTCGCGTGATTCATACACCAGGACACACAATGGAAAGTACGACGTATTTGTTGATTGATGAAAATGGAAAAGAACACGGAATTATTTCTGGAGATACATTGTTCATTGGTGATGTTGGTCGTCCAGATTTAGCACAACACGTTATTGCCGATTTAACGCAAGAGAAATTAGCAAATCATTTGTTTGACTCATTACGCAATAAAATCATGCCGTTGAGTGATGATTTAATTGTTTATCCAAATCACGGTGCAGGAAGTGCTTGTGGTAAAAAAATGAGCAAAGAAACGACTGATACCTTGGGGAATCAAAAACGCACCAATTATGCTTTACGTGCTGATATGACACGTGAAGAATTCGTGAAAGAATTGTTGACAGGATTAACAAATCCTCCAGGATATTTTCCTAAAAATGTATTAATGAACATTCAAGGATATGAAAGTTTAGATACAGTAATGGAACGTGGAAATAAAGCGCTTTCAGTTGAAGAATTTGAATTAGTTGCAAATGAAACGCACGCTTTAGTTTTAGATACGCGTGATCCAGAAGTTTTTGCGAAAGGATTTATTCCAAACAGTATCAATATTGGAATCGACAGCAATTTTGCAATGTGGGTTGGTGAAATGATTGCAGATATTAAACAAGAAATTTTAATTGTTGCTGAACCAGGCCGTGAAGAAGAAGCGATTATTCGTTTATCTCGTGTTGGTTATGACCATGCAATTGGATTCTTAAACGGTGGATTTAATGCTTGGAAAGAAGCAAGCAAAGAAATTGATTCAGTAAATCGTATTTCTGCAGAAACGTTTGCTTCTCACTATGATTCAAAACCAATTATTTTTGACGTTAGAAAGAAAAGTGAATTTGATTCTGAACATGTAGTTGATGCAATCAATATTCCATTGAATGAGATAAATAATCACTTGGCTGAGTTTCCAAAAGATAAACCATTCATTTTACATTGTGCAGGAGGTTATAGAAGTATGATTGCTGCATCAATTTTAAAATCAAGAGGATGGGAAGATTTTGTAGATGTTGAAGGTGGAATGAGTGCGATTGCGAAAACGTCGGTTCCAAAAACAGAATACGTTTGTCCTACTACTCTACTATAAGTTAGGTTTATTCATGTGTGTAAAACGGTTCTCAAGTTCTTGGGAACCGTTTTTGTTTGATCGAAAGTATTTCATTAAATAATTATAATTTTACAAAAAGTTTAAAAGCACCATTTGTGATTGATTTAGCATTTAAGAACAATAAAAAACCTAAAGTTGGAAATGTACTCATATCAGATCCATTTTTGGATGAGGACTATTTTAGACGTTCGGTTGTCTTGTTATGCGATCATAATTCAGAAGGTTCATTTGGATTTGTGTTGAACAATTACCTTGATATAGATTTGCACGAAGTGGATGAATCGTTTCCGGATATTAAAGCAAGAATTAGTGTTGGTGGACCTGTTGAGACACAAAGTTTATTTTTTATTCATTCTTTTGGTGATGAAGTTGAAGGAGGAATTCCGATCAATGATGAATTAAGCTTTGGTGGAGATTATGAGCAAATTCAAGCGCTTCTTGAAGCTGATAAGTCTGTTGCTTCAAAAATTCGCTTTTTCCTAGGTTATTCTGGATGGGGTGAAAAACAGTTAACTGGTGAATTAAAAGAGAATGCTTGGATTGTGGCTGATAATATTTCAACACTTGAAATTCTTTCCACTTTTGATGATCAATTTTGGAATCACTGTCTCGAAAAGCAAGGTGAACGTTTTAAAACAATTTCAAAATTCCCAATCAACCCGCAGGATAATTAATTCTGACTTGTTCAATACTTCCTTATTCTGTTGATAAATCCTCGAAAAACGTACCTTTTCAACCCGTCATTTCCTTATCTTTGATTCCTTATAAAATTTGAGAATTAATGTCATTCCTTGCTCCGCTTGCTGAACGTATGCGTCCAAAATCATTGGATGAATACATTGGTCAGGAACATCTTTTAAAAGAAGGTGCTTCACTGCGCAGAGCATTGGATTCAGGTTTGATTCCTTCTATGATTTTTTGGGGACCTCCAGGAGTTGGAAAAACAACGTTGGCTCAATTAATTTCAAATCATTTAAAACGACCATTTCATACATTATCTGCCATTTCTTCAGGAGTGAAAGATGTGCGTGATATCATTACGCGCGTTGAGCAAGGTGGAATGTTTCAGCAACAAGGAACAATTTTGTTTATTGATGAAATTCACCGTTTTTCAAAAGCACAACAAGATTCATTGCTTGGAGCAGTTGAAAAAGGAACAGTTACATTGATTGGTGCTACAACGGAAAATCCATCATTTGAAGTTATTTCAGCTTTATTGTCGAGGTGTCAAGTTTATACCTTGCAGTCACACACCAAAGATGATTTATTGAATCTGTTGAATCGCGCCATCAAGGAAGACGTTGTTTTAAAAGAAAAATCAATTATTCTTGATGAAACAAATGCGCTTTTAGCAATTTCAGGCGGTGATGCACGCAAACTATTGAATATTTTTGAAATTATTGTTGGTACTTTTCGAGATTCCAAAATCATTCGTATAAACGACGAAGTTGTGATGTCTTCTGCGCAACAAAGCTTGGCAATGTATGACAAAGATGGCGAGCAACACTACGATATAATTTCCGCTTTCATTAAATCAATTCGAGGTTCAGATCCAAATGCTGCAGTATATTGGCTTGCACGAATGGTTGAAGGTGGTGAAGATCCAAAATTTATTGCGCGTCGACTATTGATTTCAGCATCTGAAGATATTGGTTTGGCAAATCCAAATGCTTTGTTAATGGCGAACAATTGTTTTCAAGCGGTACAAGCGGTCGGTTGGCCAGAATCAAGAATTATTCTAGCACAGTGTACCATATATTTGGCTTCTTCTCCAAAAGGCAATGGGGCTTATATGGCCATTAATCGAGCACAAGAAGAAGTTCGTTCAAGCGGAAATTTAGGCGTGCCTCTACCCTTGCGCAATGCTCCAACTGCCTTGATGAAGGAATTGGGTTATGGAAAAGACTATTTGTATTCGCATGATTTTCCAGGTAATTTTGTTCAACAAGAATTTTTGCCTGATGAAGTAAAAGGAACACAATTCTTTCAAGCTGGAAGTTCTAAAAAAGAACAAGAAATTCAAGAGATTATTCATCAATTGTGGGGAACTAAATATCATTAATGTTAGCAAAATTCGCATATTACTGTTTGGTGATTCCACTTTCCTATCTGCCGCTTAGGGTACTTTATCTGTTTACCGATTTTTTCTATTTGGTTTTAATTACACTCGTTCCGTATCGCAAAAAAGTAATCGAAGGAAACATTGAACGTTCATTTCCAGATAAATCAAAAAGTGAACGCGCGAAGATTAAGCGTCAGTTTTACCGACATTTTTGCGATTTGCTTGCTGAAGGAATTAAAAATCTAACGATTTCTAAAGCAGCACTTACACGCAGATTCACTGTGAAAAATTCTGAAGTCATGTACCAATTGTACAACCAAAAGAAAAGTGTGATTCTTGTTTCGGGACATTACAACAACTGGGAATGGTTGATTACAGCCCAAAACTTTTTATTTCCTCACCAAGCAATGGGAATTGGAATGCCAATGACAAGTAAGTTTTGGGATAAAAAAATCAATGAACGAAGAATGCGCTATGGCATGAAAGTAATTCATTCTAAAAATTTTAGAGAGGAAATTGAGAAGAATTTACATCATCCAGTTGCTGTTTTAACACTTGGCGATCAATCTCCGGGCGATTCAACGAAAAGCTATTGGATGGATTTTTTAAATCAAAAAACAGCCGTTGCGTTTGGCACGGAAATGATGGCACATCAATTTGATTTTGCTGTTGTATACTTTGCGACACGTAAAATTAAACGTGGACATTACGAAATGGAATTGTTTTTGATTAGTGATGATCCCAAGAAAAATAGTTGGGGTGAAATTACAGAAGCACACACCAAAAAATTAGAATTAGAAATTAAATCGAATCCTCAATTTTGGATTTGGTCTCATAAACGTTGGAAAAGAGATGTTCCAGCTGATATTGAAAAATTAAGAAATGAGCAAAAATCAAAGTTTGAACAACGTTTTAGTAAGTAGCATCTTTATTTTGTTAACGATTAGCTTATTTGCGCAAGAGAATAAGTTTACGCGACGAAATAAATCAGCCATCACATTTCAGTATTCAACTGAGAAAGGGTGTTATTCGCGCAGTATTATTGTGAAAGATAGTCTTGTTTACACAGCCAATTCCAACGGCTCAATGTTTTCAACCAATTTAAACACATCAAAATCAACTAATTTATTGGCCAATAAACGCTTTGAAGAAATGCGTGATATTGAATTTTCTGGAGAAAATTTATTTGGAATGCAAAGTGGAACTTATGGCTTGTTAGCTCAAACGAACGGACAAAAATTCATTGATTATATAACACCTACTTCTAGCATGTGGATTGGGACATTTCTCGATGGGATGGATTTTTATAATAAAACTGGATTCATCATGGGAGATCCGAAAAATGGATACTTTTCATTATATAAATCAACTGACGGTGGAATGAAGTGGAAAGAATGTGATGGCAAATTAGAAGCATTTGATGGTGAAGCTGGTTTTGCTGCAAGTGGAACAAATGTTCAAGTGTTGAATGATTCTACTTTCTTTTTTGTTTCAGGAGGTAAGAAAAGTCGTTTTTTCAAATCTACGGATCAAGGTAAAACGTGGAAATCAACTTCTCTACCCTATTTGACAAGTGAATCAAGTGGTGCTTTTTCCTTGTGTATGATTAACGATTCTGTTGGAGTGATTGTCGGTGGCGATTATTCAAATCCAGATTTATGCATGAATACCTGTTTTTATACCGATGATGGAGGTGAATTTTGGATCAATGCTGAAGAACAAACCCGTGGTTATCGTTCGTGTGTAATTTATGCAAATGGTGTTTTTTATGCCTGTGGAACGAACGGAATCGACTATTCTACCGATAATGGTAAAACATGGACGCCTTTTGCGAATGGAAATTATTTTTCGATGTGTGCAGACGAAACAAAATTGTATGCAACAATACCAAATGGTAGTTTTCAAGTGATGGATTTAATAAAACTGAAGTAATGTCGCACCTAGTTGAAATCGTCAAAGAAAAAGTAAAGGCACTATTTGCGCACGACACAACGGGGCATGATTGGTTTCATATTGAACGTGTGCTGAATATGGCTGTTTTTCTTCAGTCAAATGAAGGTGGAGATCTCGAAATTGTTCAATTAGCTGCACTTTTGCATGATATTTCAGATCATAAAATGAACGGCGGAATCTTAAATGCAGGAGGAAAAGTTGCTTTTGACATGTTAATTGAACTTGGTTACGATGAAAAGAAAGCGACATTGGTGAAGGAGATTGTAGATGGTGTTTCCTACAAAGGAGCACATGTGCAAGATAGTATGCAAACACTTGAAGGAAAAATTGTACAAGATGCAGATCGTTTAGATGCGATTGGTGCAATTGGTATAGCTCGAGCTTTTGCGTATGGCGGAAGTAAAAATCGACCAATGTATGTACCTGATTACGCGCCGAAAATGCATGCTAGTTTTGAGGAGTATGCTTCTTCTAAAAGTCATACAGTAAATCATTTTTATGAAAAGCTGTTATTGTTAGAAGCTAGATTGCACACGCCATCAGCTAAGAAAATCGGAAAAGAACGTCACGTGTTCATGGAACAATTCCTTGAACAATTTTATAACGAATGGAATTCAAAATTGAATTAAAATGGAAAGTCAATACGCTTTAGGAATTGATATTGGTGGAACATCCACTGAATACGGTATTGTGAATCAAATTGGAGAGGTGATTTATGAATTCGATTTTCCAACAAAATCATTCAACGAACCACAAGAATTGGTTGATGCCATTTATAAAGACCTAGAAGACAAAGGTTATTTAAACCAAATTCTTGGAATTGGCGTTGGTGCACCAAATGGAAATTACTTTACGGGAAATATTGAGTACGCCCCAAATTTAACGTGGAAAGGCATTGTTCCATTGGCAAAAATGTTTGAACATACGTTTGGTAAGCCAGCTTTATTGACCAATGATGCGAATGCAGCTGCCATGGGTGAAATGCTTTTTGGTAATGCGAAAGATGTAAAAGATTTTGTCACCATCACTTTGGGGACCGGTGTTGGAAGTGGTGTAATTGTAAATGGAAATTTGGTTTACGGTCATGATGGCTTTGCAGGTGAATACGGACATATTCGCATTATTCCTGAAGGAAGATTGTGCGGTTGTACGCGACGCGGTTGTCTTGAAACGTATTGTTCATCAACTGGAGTTGTGCGAAGTATTCAAGAATTAGATTCTGATAATAAAGCATTTTCCTCATTGATGGCAATGGAAAATCCAAATGCCAAAAATGTATTTGATGAAGCAGATTTGGGTGATTTATTCGCTAAAGAAATTGTTGACTATACTGCTCGGTTGTTGGGCTCTGCCCTAGCCGATTATGCTTGTTTTTCAAGTCCGAAAGCGTATGTGCTTTTCGGTGGAATAGCGCAGCATGGTGGTGACTTCGCGAAAAAAGTAAAGCTATACATGGAAGAAAATATTCTTGTGATTTACAAAAATAAAATCGACATCCGTGTTTCTTCTTTGCATGATAGAAACGCCGCGGTTTTAGGAACTGCGGCACATGTTTTTTGGGATTTAAAAAAATAACGCATGAAAGCGAATCTGATTAGTACATTGTTTATTGGTTTAGGTTGCTTCGTTTTCGGTCAACCAACCGGAGTTGATGCTGTTAAGGCTTCTCAAGATATTCGAAAGAAATACATTGATTTTTCAACTCCACCATCGAACGCAACTTCGAAAAGTTTGTTTGTAGATCCATTTATTGGTACTGGTGGACACGGACATACGTTTCCTGGTGCTACTGCTCCTTTTGGAATGATGCAGTTGAGTCCGGACACACGCTATGAGGGTTGGGACGGATGTTCAGGTTATCACTATTCAGATTCGATTATTTATGGGTTTAGTCATACACATTTAAGTGGTACAGGAGTTCCGGATTATGGCGATTTGTTGATCGTTCCACAAGTTGGTTTCCCCAAACTAAATCCTGGTTATTTAGATCCAAAAGGTTATGGTTCGCGCTTTTCACATGAACAAGAAAATGCATCTCCAGGTTATTACGAGGTGAAATTATTGGATCAAAACATCAATGTTCGCTTAACAGTTTCAGAACGAGCAGGAATGCATGAATATACCTTTGGTAAACAAAAAGGAAAACGCTTCATTTTAATTGATTTAGATCACCGTGATAAGTTGTTGAATTATTCCTTGAACATTAAAGATAAATACACAATTTCTGGTTCGCGCATTAGTCAAGCCTGGGCAAATGAGCAACATTTTTATTTCTACTTAAAAACAAATGTTCCTTACGAAAAAGCAAAATTGTTAACGAAAAATGGGCAACATAAGTTGTTGTTAACGTTTAGTGCAAGTACAGAAAAGATTTTAATTAAGGTTGGAATGTCTGGCGTTGATGAAACTGGAGCCAAATCGAATTTAGAAAAAGAAATCGTTGACTGGAATTTTGATATGTTGCGTGGTGAAACGGTGCGCAAATGGAATGAAGAATTGAATAAAATAGCTATTCAAACAAAAGATACGAAAGTGATGGTGAACTTCTACTCTGCTTTGTATCATACTTTTATTCAGCCGAATTTATGGAGTGATGTAGATGGCCGTTATCGTGGTCGTGATAACCAAATTCACATGATCACCGATAATATCCCACAGTATTCTGTGTTCAGTATTTGGGATACGTATCGGGCAGCAAATCCATTGTATACCTTGATTCAACCAAAACGAACAAATGATTTCATTACCACATTTTTACGTCAATTTGAACAAGGTGGAGACTTACCAGTGTGGGAATTAGCTGGAAATGAAACAGAATGCATGATTGGATATCATAGTGCTTCAATTATTGCGGATGCCTATTTAAAAGGAATCGATGGTTTTGATGCTGAAAAAGCTTTGGCAGCGATGATTTTTACCTCTCAAGTTGATGAATTAGGTAAAAGACAATTTCACGAAAAGGGATTTATTAGTTCTGGAGATGAGCCAGAATCGGTTTCAAAAACCTTGGAATATGCTTACGATGATTTTTGTATTGCAAGCATGGCTACACGTATGGGGAAAATGAATGTTTATCAATCGTATTATAAAAGCAGTTTGAATTTTATCAATTTGTATGATCCAAAAACAAAGTTTATGCGCGCAAGACGCGATGGTGCTTGGTATTCACCATTTGAACCTTCTGAAGTGAATTTTAACTACACAGAAGCAAATAGTTGGCAATATTCACTTTATGCGCCCCATGCTGTTGATTTGTTAGGTGAAATGATGGGTGGAAAAGATTCGCTTGAAACTTGGTTGGATCGTTTGTTTACAACAACATCAGGACTTTCTGGACGTGACCAAGCCGATATCACAGGATTAATTGGTCAATACGCTCATGGAAACGAACCTTCACATCACATGGCTTATTTATACAATTATACAAATGCGCCACACAAAACTGCTGAATATGTTGATCAAATCATGAAGGAAATGTATTCGCCTAATCCAGATGGTTATTCAGGAAATGAAGATTGTGGACAAATGTCCGCTTGGTATGTCATGAGTGCATTAGGTTTGTATCAAGTTGCTCCAGGACATCCCTGGTATGATTTCGGAAGACCATTAATTGATGAAGCAACAATTCAATTAGGAGATGGTAAAACTTTGAAAATTAAAACAATAAACAATTCTGAAGGGAATAAATATGTACAATCAATCAAATTGAATGGACAAAGATGGACAATGAATGGTTGTGCTCATTCTACGTTAATGCAAAAAAATGGCGAGTTGATTTTTGAAATGGGATCGAAACCAAATAATAACGGAAGAACATCGATTGCTAGTCCAGTAACAAAAGAAATTGCGATGAATATGCGTTTTGCTCCTTCCCCATTTTTTAGAGTTGAAAATCGCATTTTTGATGATCAAATGAATGTAGAAATTGGACATCAAGCACCTATTAATTGGGAAACGGTTAGAATAGAATACCGTTTTACAAAAGATACAACAAAGGTGTTGGAATACAAAACACCAATCTCAATCACTGAATCAACTGAAATTGAAACAAGACAAGTTTCTATTGTTACTCCAAAAACGGAACTTGGTACGATGCCGTCAATTGACTATTCATTCAGCCCATGGGTAAAAGCAAGTTTCATTAAACGCGACAAAAATGTTAGTCTGAACTTGAAATCAGAATTCGCAAATCAATATGCGGCTTCTGGGACCAATACGCTTATTGATGGTGTTGAAGGAACAAAAGAATTCAGAACTGGCGATTGGCAAGGGTTTTATGCAAAAGATGTTGTGACGGAGGTTACATTTGAAACTCCAAGAATTTTAAAAGAAGTTGGAATATCGTGTTTGCAAGATATGAAATCATGGATTTTTTATCCATCATTGATTGAGTTGGAAATTTCTTTTGACGGTATAAACTATCAGAAATTGGAATCGATTGGAACGAATAATCCTATTGCATCAAACGCAAATGTTCCAACGTCAATTCCAGCTTTTACTGATTATGTAGGTCCAACAATTGCTGATTTCTATCGATCAACAAACACCACAACTCCTATTAAAGCAATCCGAATCGTTGCGAAGAATTATGGAAAATGTCCGGATTGGCATTTGGGAGCAGGAAATGATACATGGCTTTTTACAGATGAGTTAATTTTTAGATAAACGGCATGAATCCTTTGATAAAAGGGTGATTTTTTTGGGAAAAGTTGTGTATTTTTACGGCGCAAGTTTTAACCAAAAACAAAAAAGGAAAATAGCCTGTGTGAAACGATACTTTAAAGTGGCATTTTTGTCAATATCGAATTGCAGAGGTAATTAATAACAAACAAAAACGTATGAAACAATTTAAAATTACATTACTTGCCTTTGTTTTGATGTTCGGGTCGTTTGCTCGTGCTGATGAAGGTATGTGGTTCTTGATGTTCATTGATCGCTTGAATCACCGTGATATGGAGAAAATGGGGCTTCAGTTAACTGCTGAGGAAATTTACTCTATTAACAATCACTCATTAAAAGATGCAATCGTTCAATTTAACGGTGGATGTACTGCAGAAGTTATCTCAAAAGATGGCTTGTTGTTAACGAATCACCACTGTGGATACGATGCAATTGCTGAATTGTCAACTGCTGAATCAAACTATTTGAAAAATGGTTACTGGGCAGCAACTAAAAAAGACGAGTTAAAACCAAAATCATTGTACGTTCGTTTCTTCGTGCGCATGGATGATGTTTCAAAACGAATCTTAGCGAAAGTTAATCCAGGAATGACCGAAGCAGAGCGTGAAAAAGCGATTGCTGCTGAAGTTGCTTTGATTGAAAAAGAAAACAACGAAGGTGGAAAATACACTGTATCTGTTCGTTCATTCTTTCAAGGAAATGAGTATTACTACTTTGTTTACCAAGATTACAAAGATGTTCGTTTAGTAGGTACTCCTCCTGAAAATGTTGGGAAATTCGGTGGAGACACAGATAACTGGGAATGGCCACGTCACACTGGGGATTTCTCAATGTTCCGCGTTTATGCTGATGCTAATGGTAACCCAGCAGATTATAATGTGAACAATGTTCCATTAAAACCAAAACAACATTTAACTGTAAACATTGGTGGTGTTAAAGAAAATGATTTCGCAATGATTCTTGGTTACCCAGGAAGAACCAATCGTTGGATGCCAGCTGGTGGAATTGAGCAAAACGTTAAGTTTGCTTATCCTGCTTGGGTTGAAGGTTCTAAAACAGGAATGGATCAAATGAAAAAGTACATGGATCAAAGTGATGCATTGAATTTGATTTATGCTTCTAAATATGCTGGTGTTGCGAATTACTGGAAAAACCGTCAAGGAATGATTGATGCTCTTTCTAAATTCCAAACAGCTAAATTGAAAGCTGAACAAGAAGCAAAATTCAACAAATGGGCAAATAAACCTGCGAATAAAGAGAAATACGGTAATGTTGTTGCAACTATCAATAACTATTACAAATTGACAAACGAAAAAGCACGTCACGATAACTATTTACAGCAATTGTTACGTTGTTCTTCTTACGGAACAATCTCTCGTTCTTTCGGTAAACAAATGGTTGCATACGCTAATGCTGATGCTGCAACACGCGCTCAAATGCGTCCAGAATTAGAAGAAGCAATTAAAGCATTCTTTGCTGAATTGTATCTTCCTGCTGAAAAAGACATCTTAAGAGCTGAATTAGCATTGTACGCTACAAAATCTGTTGGTTATCAAATTGCTCCTTCAGTAGTTGCAATCAACGGTGAATATGACAAATTCGTAAATTCTTTGTTCTTATTGAGTTTGTTTACGTCTGAAGAAAAAATGATGGCGTTCTTAGATTTCCCATCTGAGGGAATGATTACAAACGATCCAATGTACAAATTGTCTGAAGACTTAATCGTTCACATCGGTTCAAAATCAGATGAAATTGCTAAAGCACAAAATGATTACTCTGCGTCTTTCCGTTTATTGGTTCAAGGATTGCGTGAGTCTAAATTGGCTCCAATTCAATATCCTGACGCGAATTCAACGTTACGTTTGACATACGGAAAAGTAAAAGCTTTACCAGCTGACAAACGCAATGATGCAAAAGTAAATTACTACACTACAATGGATGGTTTAGTGAAAAAATACAAAAAAGGTGATTCAGAATTTGACTTAGAGCAAAAAATGTTAGACATGGCGAAATCGAAAGATTTCGGTCGTTATTCTGACAAAGCTGGTTACATGCCAGTATGTTTCTTAACTGATAATGATATAACAGGTGGTAACTCAGGTTCACCAGTATTGAATGGTAAAGGTGAGTTAATCGGTTTGGCATTTGATGGAAACATTGAAGCGATGGCTGGTGACGTTATCTTTGACAAAAAACTACAACGTACAATCAATGTTGATATTCGTTATGTATTGTGGTTGATTGACAAATACGCTGGTGCAAAACACATTGTTGATGAAATGGATATTGTAACGAAATAAGTACATTCCTATAAATTAGAAATCCCGGTTCATTCAAAATGGACCGGGATTTTTTTTTGAATTAATAACCTAAAATTGAAGTCTTGCTAACATTGAATTAACCTTGTTAGAGTTAATTTGTAGTATGAAAATAGAAACACATACGTCCATAAATACAACGCTTATGCAAGTAGCAAATGATTTATTGTTTTACCTAGAAATGGGTAATTTGGCTGGTGAAAAAGGTAATGATCAAGAAGCAATTGATTGGTATGTTAAAGGATTACAACAAGCAAAAGCTCAGGCCAATAAACCACGTATTCAACAGTTTTCAAATTTGATCCTAACCTATTTATAGGATTATTTCAATAGAAAACCTATACAAATTTCGTGAGAACCTTTACTGATTGAACTGAAACTGTGAATTGACAAATCATACGAATATCTAATTCGATATTTTTCTAAAATATCCCAACCAACAATTGCATCGATCGATTCATATGATCGATATCCTACTCCAAATTGAAACTTGTTTTTCAATTGAGCCATTACATTCATAACCGTGCTAACTTGATTGAAGTCTGTTGAAATCATTACTTGCGGTTTTAAGTTCCAATTTGATGTTAGGTTAAAAAGATAATCTGCATAAGCAAACGTGTGTAACTTATCGCGATAACCTGATGAATAGAGCGCCTGATTCAACTGAGTAACACTCAAACCAACTGATAGTTTATCATTTTTATACATCAATCCTAAATCGCTTGTAAAGCGCGTATCATTTGAGCTCGTTGGTAAAGTTGGATCAATTGTAGTTGAAGGTGGTGTCCAAGTTGGTGTTATTTTTAAATTATTTATTCCTGCAGATAATCCTATTGACAATTGACCACCTTGAAATTCTGCTAAGTGATAGGCATAATTTAATTTAACGCGATTAAACGCTGAAAACCCAATCGTTTCATGCAGATAATTGATTCCAATTCCGCCATGCAATGGTTTTAGCCTCATTGAATAATTAATCAATTGCGATTCTGGTGCTCCATTTACTTTATTCCATTGAGTTCGCGCCAACGCAGTGGTTTGTATGGTGTAATTCAAGCCTGAACTTGCAGGATTAAAAAAAATGTAAGTATTGTCAACTTGCGTAAAAATTGGCTCTTGCTGTGCAATACCATCAATCGTGATTAGTAAAACAAAAGTGAATGTAAATAAAAGTTGGTTTAGCAATTTCATAAGTACAATATAAAGTTAAAAATCAATAGATATTACGCCAAAAAAAGCCACCCTTTCGGATGGCTATAGTTTCTTAATTGAGGTGAATTAGAACATTTTTCTTTTTCACTTTTTTCACTTCGAGTGATTTGCTATAATTTAGAATTGCATTAATCACATTGTTTGAAGGGCCATTTTTCAACTCATTGACAGGAGCGATAAATTCAGGGTATTTTTTCAACATAGGCAAGAACGTGTGTTTGTTTCTCTAAAAACGCACAAGCTTTTTGTTTAGTATATTTATTTGAAAAAAAAGTTGTTAGATTTTAATATCCTCCAAACCAACGACGCAAGAACCATTCAATAGCCAAGGATAATAATAGTAACAAGGCAATCAATTTATAATCGATTAAGTCGTTGAAAGACGCGTCTTTTATGGAAACACTTGTGATATCGTCTCTGTTTTTAATTTGATCGATTATCTTTTGGTAATTCTTTAACAATTCAAATTTACCTTTCGTCTTTTGCGCCAATTGATTCATTAAAGCCTGATTGGCATACGTATCCAATTGTTCAAAAGCAATGTCTTCCACAACAAAAACACCCGATTTTTTATAGCTCTTACCATTGAATGATGTTGTTGCAACCCAATTATATTTTCCAGGTTTCAATTTTCCTAATGACAATTTATAACTATCTCCAGCAACTCCAAATTGACTTTTAGTCGATTTTCCTTTTTCGTTCGTTAAAATCAAATTAATCTTTGGAGCCGTAATCGCTTCTAAGGATTCGTTGTAGAACGATGCGTTGACTTCAACTTCTTCATCCTTTGAGAATCGTTTTGGGAATGTTACATGTAAAGCTGTTGTGTTCTGTTTTACCAATAAATATTGCGTTGTTTTATTGATTAAATCACGAAATGCGACACAATCACCAGTGCGCGTGTAATCGTTGATTTTCCATTTCCACAAACCTTCTCCGTAAATCACTCCATTTTTTACTGTTCCTTTTTTATTGAAGAAAATCAATGGTTCTTTTTTCTTTATTGGTCCGATGCGTTGATAAACCAAAACCTCTGCTCCACCCGAAACTTTTAATTCTCCAAAACGACTTCTTAATGGCGGATAATACGTAAATGCATTTTTCAACTCATCAGAAAGTTCAAATTGTTGAAAACCATCATTGATACCTCCTTGAATTTCATCTGATTGATTTCCTGAAGAAACAGTCATTCCAAGTCCTAATTTACTAATAACAGTTGAACTTGTATTTGGTCCAACAATATATAGAATCGGAATTTTACTTTCGGCTAATAAGTTGTTTAACGAAGGATCAAAATTAACTCCTGGTTCGTGCCAAATGATCAAGTCGACTTTCTTCAAATCGCGTTTCCAATCTTTTGTTAATTCTGAAACTACTTCTAAGTTTTCATCTTCTTCGATGATTTGTTTCATTGCAGAAACATCAGGATGTGGTGCTCCAGCCAACATTAATACTTTACTTCTTGAATCAATTACTTCAATGTAAAACACACGTGAATTATTCTTGTAATTGTATTCATTCGTTGCGTTTGAAACAGTTACTGTATACGTTTGAAACCCAATCTTCGTTGCTTCTAACAAAAAGGAAAGGTGCTCGAAATCATGTTTACCATCCTTGTAATTTACTTTCTGTGAAGCAACTGTTTTTCCTTCTGAACTGATTGAAACGGTAGCTCCACCCTTCCCCATTTTTATTGCTTCAATGTCAACTTCAACTGGGAATTTATTCTTGTAAAACGTAACATCATTGACCAGAACATTTTTAATGAAATGATCACGTTTTGGAATTGTGTCTCCAACAGTTAAAGAAAATACAGGTGTGAAATTGATCTTTTCTGCAGCATAGGTTGGATTGTTCCCTTTGTTGTAATTACCATCCGAAACGAAAATAATTCCACCAATATTGCGATTGTAAAAATCTGTGTTAATCTTTTCAAATCCGGCAGACAAATCAGAAATACCATCTTTGAAATCTGGTTTACTTTTGTATTCCACATCAGATCCAACAGTCATTTCAACGAATTCAAATTCTTCGCCTAGTTGTTCTTTTAAGTCAAGTTGTAATTTGTCTAAATAGGATGAGATTTTACTACTGTCCTTGTAGTTTTTCATCGATGAAGATTCATCAATAAGTGTGATAATGATAGGTTTTTCTTCACGATAATCAACTGCTTCAAATAAAATTCCGCACAATAAAACACCCAACAAAAACAAGGCAAAACCACGTAAAGCTTTTAATGTAGTTTGCCATCTGTTAGATAAACTTGTGATCCAATTTACATTTCTATAAAACCAGATAGCAAGAAATACACAAACTCCTGCCCAAGGAATTAGCCACCAAATTGATATGTCTGAAGCGAAACGCATTTTTAGATGCGTGAAATTAAGAAATATTGAACAGAAAGAACAGCTTGTTTAAAACTTATCTCAATCCAGTGAATCCTTATTTATCCTTATAATTCATCATTTTGTAAGCAATTCCAATACCCAAAACAGATTTGAACTGCGTTCTTGGTCCAACATTTCCATCTGCATCACGAATATCGATATCGTCATCATAGATCAATGTCCATTGTAAAGATGCTGAAAACCATTCGTTTACTTTGAAATTAAACAAGGCTTCAGCATTAACATCAATGTTTTGTGGATTGTTTAAGTAATTACTGAACAACTCCAATTTTGATTTCAAATCAATGTTTTTCGCAATCGTTAGATTGTATTTCATTTTAATATATGCACCGAACTCACCTCTTAAACGTTCTCCTTGTGTTAAAAGGTTTCCTAAACCGTCATATGTCGCACCAGTTACACCAAAACTTCCTGCATTTGCTAAAGTTTGATCGTTTACAATTGTCATTTTCATTGCAAATGGAGATGAGAATATTGAGAAATTATCACTTTTAATATAATCAATCCCTAAAGCGCCACTTACATATCCTGGAGCCAAAAACGTTGAAACGCGAACTGAATCATTTGGATAAGAGAAACCATCTAGCATTTGAGTTTTAAACCCACCGATGAATGAGAAATAATAATGTTCTTTCAATTTATAACCGATATTCGAAGCGATATCAATGCGGTCATCCGTTTTTTGTAGACCTTCTTTTGATCCCTTTTCAATGTATTGTAAACCTCCCAGGGCTAAGGAAAAATCGTTTGTCCATTTGAAGGTATTTTTTTCATAATTTGCACTTGCTGAAACTGATCCTAACACAGAAACATTGTTTCGTCCTCCGGTATTCCAATTAACGAATGATGTTTGAGTACCGTTTAAGCCATAAATTGCCTTTAGTTTCCATCTTTTAGGAAGTGTGTCAATCGAAGGTAAGTTTTGTGATGTGTTTAGCGTTGAATCGATTTGTGCATACATCGAAAATGAGACAGCCACAAAACTGAAAATTAGAAGTGCTTTCATTGTTAAAATTTAGGCGACAAAGTTCAGAATTAAATAAGAATAATTCAAGAAAGAAAGTACTCATTTATCAATTCATTTCGATAGTTTTCGTAAATTCGTCGCGGATAATTAAAACTTTAAAAAAATGTCTAAAGAAGTATATATCATTTCTGCTGCAAGAACGCCAATGGGTGCGTTTTTAGGAGGATTGTCAACAATTCCTGCTACTCAACTTGGTTCAGTAGCAATCAAAGGAGCCTTGGAAAAAGGAAACGTAAAAGCTGAATTAATTGATGAAGTTTTTATGGGTAATGTTTTACAAGCTGGTGTTGGTCAAGCTCCTGCTCGTCAAGCTGCTCTTGGTGCTGGTTTAGGGAATAATGTTCCTTGTACTACAGTAAACAAAGTGTGTGCTTCAGGAATGAAAGCAATTATGTTTGGGACTCAATCAATTTTGGCAGGTGATAATCAAATTGTTATCGCTGGTGGAATGGAAAGTATGTCTCAAGTCCCTCATTATTTAGACGGACGAAACGGAGTTAAATTTGGTAATATCGGAATGTTAGACGGAATTACAAAAGATGGTTTGTTAGACGTTTATAGCAAAGTTCCAATGGGTAATTGTGCGGAATTATGTGCTAAAGAATATGGTTTTTCACGTGAAGCTCAAGATGAATTTGCAATCGCTTCATACACGAAATCTGCTGAAGCATGGAAAGCTGGTAAATTCAATAACGAAGTTGTTCCAGTTGCTGTTCCACAGCGCAAAGGAGATCCAATCATGGTTTCTGAAGATGAAGAATATAAAAATGTTTTCTTAGATAAAATCCCTTCATTGCGCCCTGCATTTGATAAAGAAGGAACGATTACAGCTGCAAACGCATCTACGTTAAATGATGGAGCTTCTGCAGTTATTTTAGCATCAAAAGAAGCAGTTGAAAAATATGGTTTGAAACCAATTGCAAAAATTGTAAGCTATGCTGATGCTGCTCATGCGCCAGAATGGTTCACTACTGCTCCTTCTTTGGCAATTCCAAAAGCATTGGATAAAGCAGGTTTAACGACTGCAGATGTTGATTTCTGGGAATTAAATGAAGCATTTGCTGTTGTCGGAATGGCAAATACAAAAATTTTAGGATTAGATCCAGCGAAAGTTGATGTAAACGGTGGAGCGGTTTCTTTGGGTCACCCACTTGGGAATTCTGGTTCTCGTGTTGTAGTAACATTGATTAATGTATTGAAACAAAATGGTGGTAAAATTGGTGGTGCTGCTATCTGTAATGGTGGCGGTGGTGCTTCTGCAATCATCATTGAAAATATCTAATTATCAAAAGGAGCATTCTTCGGAGTGCTCCTCTTTTTTCTCTAACCTTTCATTTTTTGCTTAATTAATCTGTTAATGAACAAAGTACTTCAGCTTTTCAAATTAGATCTTTCTCATAACCGCGTTTTTGGTTTAGATATTTTAAGGTTCGTTGCTATTTTTATGGTGCTTTTGGGACATAGTATGTTGTTTGTCCCAGCCGACATTAAACCGATGTTTAAGCAATTTTTATTGGATGGTGTTTCTATCTTTTTTGTTCTATCTGGTTTTTTAATTGGAGGAATATTAATCAAACAACTAAATCGTGAAAACCCTACATTTCATGGTTTATTAGATTTCTGGAAACGCAGATGGATGCGAACACTACCAGCGTATATGGTTGTGTTGATTGCTTTAATTATTTATACGGCGATTCTTGTTCCTGAAAACTTACCAAACGATTTATACCGCTTCTTTTTCTTTATTCAAAACTTCTTTGTTGAGCGTCCAACCTTCTTCGCTGAAGCATGGAGTTTAAGTATTGAAGAATGGTTTTATTTGAGTATCCCATTGATTTTGTTTGGAACCTTGATTCTATTTAAAACTTCTACAAAATGGACCATTTTTATCGTTTCAATTATCGTAATTGCAGCGATTACCTATTACCGTTATTACCTGTATCAATCGGCTGGATTTTCTGATTTTGGAAATGAACTGAAAGAAAAGGCATTTAAAAAATACTTACAACTTAATATTGAATACCAAGTTGTTCCGCGATTAGATTCAATCATGTTTGGTGTTTTGGGGTCATTCTTGGCTTATTACTATCCAAAACTATGGCAAAATAAATTGTTGATTTTACTTTCTGTTGCTGGATTAGTTGTTTTGTGGTACTCTAAATTCAAAATGTATAATTCGCTAGATGTCAACAATAGCGTTTTCTCTTATACCATGAAATCTTTGGGCGTATTTTTATTAATGCCCTTGCTAGCGAATTTAAAAAGTGGACCAGCATTTTTAGTGAAGCCTATCACCTATTTCAGTTTGATTTCTTATTCAATGTATTTGGTAAACTTGAATGTGGTTGCGATTGCTATCATCAAAAATTCAATTCACGGTTATTATGGCGATAAGTATGTTGCAACTTCAACATGGTATGTAGACTTTGGTTTGTATTGGCTCTTCACCATTCTTATTTCGGTTTTGATGTACAAATTCATTGAGATTCCTTTTATGAACTTACGTGATCGTAAAAAAGTAAAAGCAAACTGATTCAAGTAATATAAAGTGAAATTAACGTATATACTCTTCGCTTTATTTATTGGATTTCTTCTGTTGCTAACTCGACGAGATTTAAAACATGTTGATGCTGCTGAATTGAATTTTTACAGCGGAAGTAATGAGTTAATTCAAGCTCATGGACGCGTCAAATGTTTAGATCGAAAACTAGAATGTTACGCTCCCGGAACCTATTTTGAATTTGATTACATCGGGGATAAATGCACAATCTTCCTTTCAGACCAAATTCGTTTTGGTAATCATAATTACATTGAAGTCGTTTTTGATAATGAACAACCAAAACGTATCAAGCTAGAAGATGCAAATCATATTCTGCACCTTGGGAAAAATGTGAAATTCAAACGACATCATGTCTTGATTTGTAAAAATACAGAAAGTTCTATCGGCTATTTACAGTTGAATGGAATTCGTTGTGCCAAATTGGTTAAATTATCCAAGACAACCAATCGAGAAATTGAAATTATTGGTAATTCAATCACATGTGGAAATGGTTCAGATTTAAGTAAGATTTCCTGCGATGAAGGCGATTGGTACGATCAACACAATGCCTACATGAGTTATGGTGCTTTGATTGCCCGACGATTTAATGCAAATTGGACATTGACAGGCGTTTCAGGAATTGGTTTGACGCGCAGTTGTTGCGGAATGAATTTCACCATGCCAATGGTTTACAAGAAATATGCACTGAATCCGAAAAGTGAAGATTGGGAGTTTAAAGGTCCAAAACCGTCAATCGTTTGTGTGACTTTGGGACAAAACGATGGTATTCAGGAAAAGGAACTCTTCGTTTCGGCTTACGTCAATTTTATTCATGATTTGAAGCAAATTCATCCGAAAGCTCAGTTGATTATTTGTACAAGTCCAATGGCGAATGATAAACTCCGCAAGCATCTACAAGAATGTATTCTTGAGGTTGAAAAACGCGTAAATGCGAAAGAGTATTCAACGAAAATCACACATTTCTTTTACAGCAAACGCTATAACGGTGGATGTAAAGGTCATCCAACCATTGAGCAACACAAAGAAATCGCCAAAGAATTGGGAGATTTTATTGCTAAATTATCTATTTGGAATTAGGCTTTATCGGGAACCAAATCGAAATAGATTTTCTCGTACATCGGTAAGATTTTCTCCAAATCGAAATCATGTGCTCTTTTCAATGCATTGACTTTAAACGTATTTAACGTTTCATCGTCTTTTAAGATTTTTAGCGCATTTTTCGCCATGTCATCTACATCTCCAACATTTGATAAATAGCCAGTAACGCCATGAATATTCACCTCTGGAATTCCACCTGTGTTCGATGAAATAACTGGCACACTTACAGCCATTGCCTCTAAAGCTGCTAAACCAAAACTTTCTGTTTCGGAAGGCAACAAGAATAAATCGGCAATTTCTAGCACATGAGCTGTATCTCTCACTTTTCCTAAGAAAATAACGCGATCACAAATTCCTAAATCACGCACTAATTTCTCAACGCTATATCGCTCTGGACCATCACCAGCAAGGATCAATTTCGATTTTAGTTCTTTATTTACTTCCGCAAAAATACGAACAACATCTTCAACTCGTTTTACCTTTCTGAAGTTAGAAACGTGGCACAGAATTTTCTCCCCATCACAGGCATATTTGCGTCTGACCTCGCTTGAAATATCACTTGGTTCCATATTCGGTGCAATGAAGTTTGGAATAACATGGATTTCACGCGTTGTATTAAAATGTGCGTACGTATCTTTCTTTAAACTCTCTGAAACCGCAGTTACTGCATCTGATTGATTAATACAAAATGTAATCACAGGCTCGAAAGACGGATCTTTTCCTACCAAGGTAATATCTGTGCCGTGTAAGGTTGTGATATATGGAATTGAAATTCCTTGTGATTGAAGTATTTGTTTCGCCATAAATGCCGCTGAAGCATGTGGAATTGCATAATGAACGTGCAATAAATCCAACTTTTCATACTTCACAACATCTACCATTTTACTGGTTAATTCTGTTTCATATGGTTGATATTCAAACAAAGGATAATCGCTCACAGCAACTTCATGGTAGAAGATATTTTCTCTAAAACTTCCCAGTCGAACTGGTTGTGAATAGGTAATAAAATGAATTTCGTGCCCTTTTTTCGCTAGTGCTTTCCCTAATTCTGTTCCAACAACTCCACTTCCGCCAAATGTTGGGTATAATACAATTCCGATTTTCATGTGTGTAATTCCTTGATAATGTGTTATTTTTTATCTCTTGTTGTTATTGCTTCGTATATGACGCGTTGTATTTCTGTTCGTATGTTCATGTCTCGTATTTTCCAATTGTCTTGATCTGGACAAACACGGTTCGATAAAAAGACATACGTTAAATTATATTTTGGATCAACCCAAACCAATGTTCCTGTAAATCCTGAATGTCCAAAACTCAATTGCGAGGCAGATTCATGGCATGGTCCTCCTCCGCTTACAGTTGGACGATCAAATCCAGCTCCTCTTCTGTTTCCTGGAAATTGTGCTTTCGTAAATTCATCGACAATCGCTTCATCTATGTAAGAAACGTTTCCATAGCTACCTTTGTTCAATAGAAGTTGCATTAAACTCGCTAAATCTGTTGCATTTGAAAATAATCCGGCGTGACCACCAACTCCACCTAACATTGCAGCTCCTGGATCATGTACATAACCATGCACTAATTGATCGCGAAATACTTTGTCATGTTCAGTTGGAACAATTCTACCAATTGGGAAGTACGTTCTCGGTTGATAGCGCATTGAACGTAAACCTAAAGGAAGATACAATTCGTCCATTAAATAATCTTGGAACAATTTACTTGTTTGTTTCTCAACGATTTTTTTAATGAAATAATAGCCTAAATCAGAATATTCATACTTCTTTGGACCTAGAGAAGTTGAAAGAATCGATTTATAAATTGAATCTGTGTAGTCATTTCTAATCCAAATATTTTCAGCCACTTGATTTTCAAAGCCTATTTTCTTTTCTGTTGAATAGATTCCAGGATTGAGTTTACCATTTTTCAATGTTCGCTTATAGAATGGAATCCAAGCGGTTAATCCTGCCTGATGAGCCATCATGTCACGAATTAAAATATTCCCATAACTTCCTGAACCTGTGACTTCTGGGATATAATCCTTTAATTGATTATTCAAGCTAAATTTACCCAAGGTTTGCAAACGCATAACTCCACAAGTTGAACCTGCAATCTTTGAAATCGAAGCGATATCGTAAACATCCGTGTTTTTTACTTTTACAGTATCGTCATAGGTTTGAGTACCAAAACTTTTTCTGTAAATGATTTTTCCTTCACAAGCTACCAATATTTGGCATCCTGGAAAAGCACCTTTCTCAATTCCATTCAAAGCAATTTTATCGATTCCAGCTAATTTCTTTGGGTCAACACCAATTTCTTCTGGTTGTGAGAATTTTAATCGCCCGCCCCAAGGAACGAAAACACCATAGTCTCTTGGAAATACCGAACTAATTGTAAATGGAAGTTTTCCTCTGGATTCGTTTGCTCCAAAAAGTACTTCCGTCACGGCTAACTGCGCATTCGCATTGTTTTCATATCCTAGTACAACTGATTGAAACGAAGATAAATCTGTATTCGCAGCTAAGACCAACGGATTTCCGAACAAAACTAAAGTCGTGTTTTTTGATGATTTGAATAGTTGAAATAATGTTGGTAAATCGTCTCCAAAACCATAATTGTTGCGCGGACGAACGGTTGATGCATGTAAGGATAAAATTACTTGATCGTATTGGTCAATGTATTTGGCAAATTCAGCAATCGCTTCCGCGTTTGAGTAGTAATGAAAGTGATGGATATCACCATACATCTTAATAAATTCTGTCAATGGTAGTGTATTCGTACCAATAGAAACACGTGCGATTTTTTTATCTAAACGATCGATTGGTAAAGAAGCGTTTTCATTTTTTAAAACAGTTGTTGCGCGCTCATAGACTTTTTTAAGGGCCAACGATTTTTCCTCATCCGTGAAGCTTTTTGCCTTTTTCGGATTTACAACAAATTTATGTTTCGCTAAAAGGATCTTCAAGCAACGTTCATCAATCGCTTTTTTCGAAATTTCTCCTTTATTGACTTTTTGCTTGATAGCTGAAATAGCATCAGAAACACTTTCCGGAAATAATAGAATGTCACAACCTGCTTCAAATGCTTTAACAACGACATCTGTCTTTCCGTACTTGTCAGCAACAGCCTTCATGTTCAACGCATCAGAAATCACTAATCCTTTAAAACCAAGTTGACCTTTTAGAACATCTTGAATGATTTTTTTCGATAAACTACTAGGTAATCCTGAATCATCCAAAGCGGGAACATTTAAGTGTCCAATCATCACAGCTGAAGTTCCAGCATTGATTCCTTCGATAAAGGGATAAAAATCAATCGCTTCGATCGTTTTTAAACTTTGAGAAACCGTTGGTAACTCAAGGTGAGAATCTTTATCTGTATTTCCATGTCCAGGAAAATGTTTGATACTAGTTAAGATGCCATTGTCTTCCATTCCATGAACGAAGGCTTTCACATGATCCGCTACTTTTTTAGGATTTTCACCAAATGATCGAAAACCAATTACAGGATTGTTCGGATTACTATTAACATCAGCAACAGGTGAGAAATTCATGTGAATACCTAAATCCTGGCATTCCTTAGCCATCATAGCAGCAATTTCCTGTGATAATTCAATACTATCAGCTGCACCAATCGTGTACGCATAAGGGAATCGTTCACCATCAAATAAGCGCATTGATGTCCCCCATTCTGCATCCATTCCGATAAACAAAGGAATTTTTGACCCGCTTTGAAAACGTTGAATTGCAGCTTTTAAGTTTTCTTTTTCACCTTGAAAAAAGATGATTCCACCAACTTTATCTCGCAGAACCATTTGTTCGACTTCAGCCAAATGAACCTCACCTTGATTTGAATAAGCGGCAACCATGAAAAATTGTCCAATTTTCTCCTCTAAAGTCATTGAGGCCAATTTGCTCTCTGCCCATTCTTGCGCGCTCATTCCAGTTTGCGGACTCGAAGTATAATTCGCTTTTCCAGCTTTAATTAACGACACAATTGCTGGGAATGCGACAAATATTGTTGCAAAAAAACCGAATGAAAGGAGACTTTTCTTAATCATTGGAGGAAATAAGGACTGTTTATTCTGTGCTAATAATAAAACACGAATTTAAGGACTTCTATCGAAAGTCGTTTGTGTTGATTTGTTTTATTTTAGTTAATATGCTTGGATTCTCTTTTAAGCGATTATATCAAAGAAAACTGACCATTTGTCATAGTTTGGATGAATGGAATAATTATTGACAAATAGAGCGAGTTGAAAGACAAATATTGTCTTATTTTTGTAACACATCATTGGATTAAGCAGAGAAATGAGCGACATAATTAAATTACTTCCTGATCATATTGCGAATCAAATTGCAGCTGGAGAAGTTGTTCAACGTCCTGCTTCTGTGGTAAAAGAAATGGTTGAAAATGCCATTGATGCTGGCGCCACAAAGATCCAAGTGATTATCAAAGACGCTGGGAAAACGTTAATTCAAATTATTGATAATGGTTGTGGAATGTCAGGCGGAGATGCTATTATGTGTTTTGAGCGTCATGCCACAAGTAAAGTTTCAACAGCAGATGATTTATTTGCCTTAAAAACAAAAGGATTTCGTGGTGAAGCCTTGGCTTCAATTGCTGCAATTTCGCACGTTTGCGTGAAAACACGACAAAAAGGTTCCGAAACTGGAATAATTATCGAAATTGAAGGAAGTAAAATCAAAAACAATGAGGTAACAGTTTGTCCGGTTGGAACTTCGTTTGAAGTAAAGAATTTGTTTTACAATGTGCCCGCACGACGCAATTTCTTGAAGTCGGATAATGTTGAATTTAATCACATTATTGATGAATTTGAGCGTATTGTTTTAGCGCATCCTGATTTAGCTTTCTCTTTACATCACAATGACAATGAAGTGTACAATCTATATTCAGCTGTTCTGCGTAAGCGAATTGTTGATGTATTAGGTAAATCTTCGAACGATAAATTGGTTCCAATTGAAGAATCAACCGAAATTGTAACCGTTGTTGGTTATGTTGGAAAACCTGAATTTGCCAAGAAATCAAGGGGTGAACAGTTCTTGTTTGTAAACAATCGTTATTTCAAGGATACATTTTTCAATCATGCCTTAACAAAGGCATTTGATGGATTAGTACAACCAAAAATGTTTCCAAGTTATTTCTTGTATTTAACAGTTGATCCAAAGAAAATAGATGTCAATGTCCATCCTACAAAAACAGAAATTAAGTTTGAGGAAGATCGTTTGATTTATGCGATTATACTTTCCGCTGTTCGACAAGCATTAGGGAAATACAACGTTGCTCCTACTTTAGATTTTGAACGTGAGACAAGTTTCGATTTGCCACATGAAATGAAATATCAACCAGCAGTTGAACCAACAATTCGCGTGAATCCAGATTACAATCCATTTCAAACAACTACACGAACTTCGGTCTCAGGAACTTCCGGTAATTCATTTACAAAAGCCATTCGCGCTGAAGGATTTGGGGCAAGTGAAACAACTCCTGCTGATTGGCAGAATTTCTATAAAATTAAAGAGGAAGAAGTTGCTATTGAACCAGTAACATTGGATTTACCGGCGACGGATGCACTTCCAAAAGCATTTTTGTTTCGCGGGAAATACATTTTCACAACCAGCAAATCAGGATTATTGGTCTTTGATGCACAACGAGCAACTGAACGAATCGTTTATGACGAATTAATGGCGCAATTCATCTCCAAACCAATTGCTTCACAACAATTATTGTTTCCGATTGAACGTGAGTTTTCGACAAATGAAAAGACCGAATGGGAAAGCAATAAAACAATGTTGGAGCGTTTGGGATTTGTTGGGAATTTTAATGATAAAACAATTGAGATTAGCGCTGTTCCTGCGCTATTGCAAGAAGAAAGTATTCATGAATGTTTGGACTTAATTCTTGAGAAAATTGCCTTTCAAGAAATTGATAAAGGTGAAATAGCCCATGTAATTGTTCAAGCAATTGCTACAGCAACAGGACGTAGCAAGGCAATTATTACAAATGAGGCTGCAGAACATTTAATTGAACAATTGTTTTCGTGTTCAGAACACTCATTCACTCCGAAAGGAAAGAAAATTATAGAAACAATCACATTAGACGAGATCGCAACAAAATTTTAACATGTTTTCATTCTTAAATAATATACCGCAAGTCACCAAGAATATTTTGATTCTGAATGTGCTGTTTTTTTTGGCAACACTTGTTTTTGAATCAAAAGGAATTTATTTGATCAACTCTCTTGGAGGACATTACATTAATTCACCTCGTTTTGAACCATATCAAATCATCACTCATTTTTTTATGCATGCTGGGATTTGGCATCTATTCATGAATATGTATCTTTTTGTTATTCTTGGTTCATATTTGGAGCGTTTATGGGGTGAAAAACGATTTTTTATATTTTACATTGCTAGTGCAATGGGTGCATTTGTTTTGTACAATTCAATTGGTGTTTATGAATTAATGCAACTAAAAAAGCAAATTAGTTCTTTGGGTTACAACCTTGTGGAAATGAATGAGCATTTAAAAGCAGGTACTTCATTTAGTTATATGACCAAAGATGCTTACTTTATTAACCATTATGTCGATATGGTTAACACTCCGATGGTTGGAGCTTCTGGAGCTGTTTTTGGAATTATGGCCGCTTTCGCAATTTTGTTTCCAAATACAGAATTCATGCTTTATTTTGCAATACCTGTTAAAGCTAAATTTCTGGTAGGAGGATACTTTTTATGGGAACTTTATAATAGTGTTTATGTAACACCGGGTGATAATGTTGCTCATTTAGCGCATGTCGGAGGAGCAATAGTTGGTGCAGCAATAATTTTTTATTGGCGCAAAACAGATAAAAAGAACTTTTGGTAAGATGCAAACAGAACGTAATTTATTGGATGATTTAAAGCATCAGTATAAATATGGTGGAATGACCATTCGTTTGATTATTTTAAATGTAGCCATCTTCCTATTGATTCAAATCGCTTTGGTTTTTGGACGTTTGATTGGTGGTGAAGTTGAATTACAGATTACTTCTGTAGTGAATTCCGTTTTCGCATTAAACACCAATATGGGTCAGTTTATTTACAAGCCTTGGGGATTGTTTACCAGTATTTTTGCGCATTTTTCGATTTTACACCTACTTTTCAATATGCTGTTTTTGTATTCAGCAGGGAAGTTTTTTGAATCAATGTTTGATCAAAAACGCATGATTTACACGTATGTTTTAGGAGGTATTTTTGGAGGATTAATTGAGTTAATTGCTCATTTTGTTTTTCCGACATTAAGCGCTCAACCTGTTGTGATTGTTGGAGCTTCAGGTTCTGTAATGGCAATTTTTGCGGCGCTCGCTTTTCACCGTCCCAATTTAATGGTGAATGTGTTTAACTTATTTTCAATTCGATTAATTTTCATTGCTGGGATTTTTATTCTGATTGATTTAGTATCTTTAGGACTAAATGATGGTACTGCTCATTTTGCGCATTTAGGAGGTGTATTGTTTGGGATGCTTTCAGTGTATAATTACCACAGTAGTTCAAATTTGTTAAATCGTTTACAAATGTTTGGAGATCGAATTTCACGGTTTTTTAAAACGCTCTTCAGTTCAAATAAAAATCTGAAAGTGAAAAAAGGTGGCACGTATCAAAATCCGCGTTTTAAAAGTGATGAGGAATACAATATAGAAAAGAAACAAAAACAAGCAAAAACGGATGCCATATTGGATAAAATTTCCAAATCAGGATATGAATCATTAACAAAAGCTGAAAAGGAATTCCTTTTCAATCAAAGTAAGAATGGGTAACATACTAAAGAAAATATTAAAATTCTCTTCGCTGATTAAAGTCTTAACCATCATTTGTTTGGTTGGACTGTTATTAGCGTACCTTGCTCCTTTTGTTCATCCAGCAACATTTAAACTGTTGCCTTTCTTTGGTTTAGCTTATCCAATTATTTTAATTTTCACATTTATCTTCTTAATTATTTGGTCATTTGCAAAATCAAAATGGGCGTTGATTACTTTAGCTGTTTTATTGCTTGGTGGAAAACTTCATTTCAGAATGATTGCCTTTGGATCCGATAAAGACAATGTTCCAAGTGAAGAACAAGTATTGAATGTCATGAGCTACAATGTTCGCTTGTTCGATTTGTATTCTTCTGACACAGATCATCGCACTGAAAAACGTGATTCGATTTTCAATTACATTGTTCGTTCCAATCCTGATATTATTTGTTTTCAAGAGTTTTATCACCAAGATAAACCAACCTCTTTTTCTACCCGAGACTCATTAATTCAATTGTTGGGAATTAAAGATTATCATGAGCGCTATGCCCACAAATTAAAAGGTAGACAAAACTTTGGTGTTTGCGTACTATCAAAATATCCATTGATAGCCAAAGGAGATGTTATGTTCTCAACACAAGGTGAAAATGATTTCAATTATTGTATCTACGTGGATTTAGTAAAAAATCAAGATACGTTTAGAGTGTACAATGTTCACCTTCAGTCAATCCGTTTGCAACAAGAAGATTATTCCGTTTTTGAAGATGGAAGTACGCAAACAACAGATGATCGCTCAACGATAAAATTATTGATTGATAAACTGCGTATCGCCTATCCAAAACGTGCCGAACAAGCTAGAACTGTTATGGAACATGTTAAAACCTCACCTTATCCTACAATTGTTTGTGGCGACTTTAATGATACACCAATGTCATACGCCTACAATCAGTTCAACCAATTGTTGATCGATGCTTTTAGAAATTGTGCTTCAGGAATTGGTTCAACCTATGTTGGAAAGGTACCAGCCGGTAGAATTGATTATATTTTCCATACTAAAGATTTGCAATCAAGTCATTTTGTGATTCAAGATGAGGCATTTAGTGATCATCGTGCAATTTCTTGTAAAATTTACAAAGACAGCTTACAATAAAAAAGTATATTTGAACGCTATTAAATGTTTACTATGAAACGTATTTTTTCAATTTTATCTTTTTTTCTTCTAGTTGTAACGACATCTTGTTCTTCAAATGAACCTAAAACAGAAGAAAAATCTGAAAAACCAGTTGAAGCAACTATCAATGGTGAATGGACTTTATATAAAGAACAAAAGAATGGTAAGTTGGTTGATTCCAAAGGAAAACCAACGGCTGTAAGTATAGAATTTGAAACAAATGGCTATTATGTTTTCTTTGATAAAATAACAGATCAGAAAATGATTGATTCAGGTGTTAGCGAAATTCAAGAACGCTACAAAGGTCAATACACATTAAAAGGAACAGTTTTAAAAATGAACCATTTTGTAAATGACTCTTTGATAACAGAAGAATTTGAGGTTCAAAAAATGACTACTGATGAGTTAGTTCTAAAGAATAAGAATTCAAACCATATAGAATACTATAAAAAGTAGAGGGCATTGTCCTCTTTTTTTTTGCTATGATCGTAGAAATTAACCCAAATAACATTGATAAACGCCTGATTCAGCAAGCTGTTGAAATCCTGCAAAAAGGAGGAGTTATCATTTTTCCAACGGATACAGTTTATGCAATGGGCTGTGATTTGTTCAACAAAAAAGGATTGAATAATCTGGCAAAGTTGAAGGATATTAAACTGAGTAAAGCGAATTTTTCAATTATCTGTTCGGATTTGAGCAATCTATCTGATTATGTCAAGCAAATTGACCGACCAACGTTTAAGTTATTGAAAAACAGCCTTCCAGGACCTTTTACTTTTATTCTAACGGCAACCAATGAAGTTCCTAAGTTATTCGATAGCAACAAAAAAGAAATTGGTATTCGAATTCCAGATAATGAAATCATTCTGGAAATCGTTCGAGCATTAGGAAATCCAGTTGCCACAACTTCACTTCACAATGATGATGATCAAATCATGGATTATTTTGCAGATCCTTATGCAATTTACGAACACTATGATGACACCGTTGAATTGATTATTGATGGCGGTTATGGGAATCTAGACGCATCGACTGTTATTGATTGCACTTCGGGTGCTCCAGTTATTGTTCGACAAGGAATTGGTCAGTTGGATTTATGATTTGTATTTTAGATTGCGGAAGTTCAAAAGTGCCATATATTGAAGAAATGGTCGATGAATTTTGTGATTTCTCAACCATTCCCATTTTAGAATTTTCTGAAGAACAATTACAAGAATTTCAAGGCGTAATTATTTCGGGCGCTCCACTTCTCATTACAGAACAGAACATTTCAAGCTATTTAAAACAAGTGGAATGGATAAAAGCCACCTCTACTCCTGTTTTAGGAATTTGTTTTGGTCATCAATTGATTGGTTTAACATTCGGAGCATTTGGATCGCGAATGAAAGAAGACCGTGATTGGCAAGTAATTGAAGCTTTTGAAGAATCTATTCTTTTTCAAAAATTACCTCAAGAAGTTGAAATGATGGAAGATCATTGTGAAACCATTTCTATTCCAGCAAATTTCAAGTTAATTGCCTCCTCTGACGCTTGTGTAAATGAAGCCATGGAGCATAACGAATTGCCACTTTTTGGCATTCAATTTCATCCAGAAGTATCTGGGAATCACGGTCGAATCGTCATTGAAAACTTCGTGAATTTCTGTTTAAACAGAGCTTAATGCTTGTTTTTAACAATCTATGTTGAAAGAAATCTAATTCCTTCAGAATTTAACGCCTTCATTTAAACGATATTCGTAGTATGGTACTAAGTAGATTTTGGTTAATAATTTTTATCTCTTCCATCCTATTTGTGGTGGCGAGTTTGTTTACATCGAATCACTATTCAATCGATTACATGTTGAATGGAAAGAAAGATGATCCAGTTTTAGTTGGAGAAAAATACTTGAATCAACTGCCGGTTGCAATTCAGGACTCGTTAAAAGCTTCATCAGAAGGAACGTATGTTATTGCAAATACCGATAGCATGTTTGTGATGAAAAACAAAACTGTTACAATATACAATGGATTTCAAAAGTCAGATGGCTTATTAGAAACCTGTAAAACAAGTTTGTTTGATTTAATTCTCCCATTGATTGCTTACTTAGCATTCTTTAGTGGAATAATGCAGTTGTTGATTGATTCAGGTGCTACAGAACGTTTAGCGCGACGCTTAAGTCCATTTTTCGTAAGCGTTTTTCCATCTGTTCCCAAAGGACATGAATCAATTTCCTACATGACCTTAAATTTTTCCGCCAATTTCTTAGGATTGGATTCTGCTGCAACGCCATTTGGACTTAAAGCAATGCAAAGTTTGCAGGAAATTAATCCTGAAAAAGAAAAAGCAAGTGACGCACAAATTATGTTCATGTGTTTACATGCTGCTGGATTAACATTGATTCCTACTTCGATCATTGGTTATCGCGCTGCACAAGATGCGACTAATCCTGCAGATGTAATGCTTCCATGTATTATTACATCATTCATTGGTACGATAGCAGCTTTCTTAATTGTTGGAATTCGTCAACGCATTAATTTCAGAAGCGCAACGTTATTAATTGCATTGATTTCAATTATTGCTGGAATCATTGGATTGTTACTTTATGTGAACAGCTTAGATTTAATTGGAAAGAACTTTTTTACTAGCAATTTTTCAAGTTTACTTTTACTTACAATCATTGCGTTCACATTGATTTTTGCCTTCGTCAATGAACGAAAATTCAAAGAAAAAGAAACAACAATCTTCGATGCTTTCGTTGTTGGTGCGAAAAGTGGAATCAGCACGGGTGTTTCAATTTTTCCTTATGTTCTAGGAATGCTTGCTGCAATTTCTTTATTCCGAAACAGTGGCTTGTTTGAGGTAATCAGTGTTTGGATTTCGAATGGATTCCATTTTATGGGAGTTTCAAAAGAAGTAACAGATTCGTTACCTGTTGCGATGTTACGTCCTTTTAGTTCTTCTGGATCTCGAGGATTCATGATTGATTCAATGCAAACCTTTGGACCAGATTCCTTAACTGGACGTTTGAGTTGTATATTTCAATGTAGTGCAGAAACAACATTTTATGTAATTGCAGTCTATTTCGGTGCAATCAATGTTAGAAATACTCGTTATGCATTGGGAACTATGTTACTTGTTGACCTAATTTGTGTTATCACTGCGGTGTTTGTAGCCATGTGGTTCTTTTAATTCAATTTAGTATGTTCAGCCTTTTTAAGAAAAAAGAAAAAAATATCCCAAAACCAGTTGAAAACGTTACGCTTTCAACAGTTAAACCCTTGGATTACCATCCCAAAATCATTTTAGCTTGGGCAAGAGCAATTGAAGGAAATGATGATTTAATGAGATGGCTGAAGGAAAACGGTTATCCGGAATTATCTATGGCAACGTTTGCGATTTATTTGAAAGATGAAGCGCGTCAATGGTTGTTGCAAAACGGTTATCCGCATTTAATGGCAATGATTAATGCTGCTGAAGGAAATGAAACTGCTCAGAAATGGTTGTTAGCGCATGATTTTGAAATTCTTTACCATATTGCAATGGCCGTAGAAGATGATCAAATGAGCTGGGAATGGTTAGGTAAAAACGTTACACCAGATATTTTCTTGTTGACACAATCCATTAAAAAAGTGAAGGACCAAATCGAAGAGAATCACAATGATGTGCATTCGTTCGGAAAAGATATATAACGATTTGAAAATTCAAAAATTTAAATATTTAAATTTTTGGTGGTTGAAATCTTAGTTTTTTAAATTCCATTATAGCGAATATCAACTGCTGTAGCTCCTTTTCCATATTCACGAAAATCAGCATCATAGAATTCTACGCCTTCTTTTTTGTCTAAAAACATACGGACTTCTGTTTTGAGAACACCTTCACCTACCCCATGAATAATGATGAGTTTACGAATGTGCTTATCGTGTGCACGTTTAAAAAACGTTCGAAATTCTTTCATTTGAAGGTTTAAAATTTCAGCATTGCTCATTCCTGCGTGCGAATCCACAAGCGTTTCGATGTGTAAATCAATTTCCCAAACATCTAATGGCTTGCGTGAACCTGTTTGCTGTTCTTTGTGAATTGAATGTCTGAATTTTGAAAAGGTATCATCTTCATTGATTTGTGCGACGTGCTCATCCGGTAAATGATATTCTGTTCCATGAATTTTTACGAGTTCATTTTCTCTGAAAGGACGTTCGAAACCAGATTCATCTTCTACATGAATAAATCCTTTTTCATCGATACGGCGAATGATACCACTTCCTTGCTCATAAAGGAAAGCAACCTTTTCATTTACCCTAAATTGCTTTGAAGTACCAGTCATAATATTCCATTATTTTTTCAAGGTAAACCAAGAGTAAAACGAGAGGTGTGATAAGTGAAATTAACCAAAAGAAGATAATTGCAATCCTAAACAAAAGGCTCGTGTCTTTTTTAACTGGACTTACCAAAACTGAATTGACTTGGCTTGCCAACAAAGGCTCTGCCTCCTCTTCAGAAACATTATCAACATAGGTTCTGAGAGCTGGACTTTTTTCAAGAAGAATATTTTTGATAGATTGGAAATCTTTATTGGAGAGCAGTTTATATGTTGTTTTGTAATTTACATCTTCTGCATTTAGTTCTTTTCTTAAATGGTATTGATTCTGTATCGAACGAACTCTAAATCCCATGATGAATCCAAATAAAATCAACATATATTCATCTATGAGCCATCCAACAACTATCAATACTAATGAAGAAGTAAACGAAAATATTAAAAGAAACAAATCATGATTGTGCTTCATTAATAACTTAAATAGTTGTCCACCGTCTAAAGGGTCGAGAGGAATTAAATTTATTAAATTCAGAAATAAAAAAAGCAATCCCAAATTTACCATCCAAACCTCTTGAAAAACACCCGCAAGAAGTAAAAAACCAAAGCCGAGGATTATTCCAGGGAAAGGACCAGCGCCAATTACTATTAGGCTTTGTTTTTGTGAATATTCCTCTTTACTTCCTTGGACAAAAGCACCCATAAGTGGGATAAAGAGCATCCGCACATTTTTATATCCAAAGACCTTCATCATTATGAAATGACCAAGTTCATGTGTTAATAATACCACTAGGAAATAAATTATAAAGTTTACTTCTTCTGTAAACACTAGGAGAAATGCAATAACAAAGAGCACAATGGAAAAAACCGTTAGCGCAAGATTGCCTTTCGGTTTAGCTTCGATTAATTCTGGTTTGGGTGGGTAAAAATCGTATTCTTCCATAAGAGTATTAAAAATACGAAATCATCGTACAACTATTATTAATGTATATTTATTTTTTTAGAAGTGTTGCGAAATCTTTAGCGAAGTAAGTTAATATGGCATCTGCACCAGCTCTTCTCATACTCAATAACATTTCACTGATGGCTAAATCATAATTTAACCAACCTTTCTCTGCCGCGGCATACACCATAGCACATTCTCCACTTACATTGTAAGCAGTAATTGGAATGTTGAAATTATCTTTTAACATGTGGATGATATCTAAATAGCACAATGCAGGTTTAACCATTAACATGTCTGCACCTTCCATGAAATCCAATTCGGCTTCAAGTAATGCTTCACGTTTATTAGCTGGATTCATTTGATACGTTTTTTTATCACCGTGTTTTGGCGCAGAATTCAGTGCGTCTCTAAAAGGTCCGTAAAAAGCACTAGCATATTTTGCCGTGTATGACATAATTGACACTTCCGTATAATCGTGTAAATCTAAATATTCACGGATGCTTCCTACTCGACCGTCCATCATGTCTGAAGGTCCGATAATATCAATTCCAGCTTGCGCTTGTGCCAAAGCCATTTTATTTAAAATAGGAAGTGTTTCATCGTTCAGAATTTTTCCGTTTTCAACAAGGCCATCATGACCATCAGAAGAATACGGATCCATAGCCACATCAGACATTAAAACAATCTCTGGAAACGTTTCTTTTAACGTTCGAATAGCATGTAAATAGAAGTTCTCATCTGCATAACTGTATGTTGCTGTTTTGTCTTTTAACGCTTCATCAACTGCCGGAAACATATCGTATGTATAAATTCCAAGATTCATACATGCTTCTATTTCGGGCAAAAGTTTATCTAAAGACCAACGAAAATTATTCGGCAAAGAAGATATTTCTTCTTTTACATTTTTACCATCTTTCAAAAAGATTGGATAAATCAAATGTTCTGCACCAATTTTAGTTTCTTCAACCATGTGACGAATTGCTGCCGATTTTCTATTTCTTCTTGGACGAATATTCATAATAAAAGCATTTAAATACAGGTCAAAGTTAATCAAGGATATTCAATTGATAACTTTTTATCATGTTCAATTCATTTGAGAAGTGATTTTTATATTTTTTTGTTACTTTAGCTTCGTTATTTACACTTTCATATGAAAATCACTTTTTATTCACTTAGTATTATTGGTCTTTCTCTTTCGTTGCTTACCTCTTGTGGAGGTTCTAGCGATGATAGTAAAGATAAAATCGACAAAGAGGTTTTAGACCCGAACAGTTCATTGAACACAAATTTTGATGGAAAAATCTTTAGTATTCCTTCACCAGTTCAAACTGCAATGTTGATTAAAGAAATTAACCTTCCTTTCAATCAAGAATTATTAAATCCAGTAAAAAACGCATCAAATTATTCAACTGAATATAAACAAGCGTTGAATCTTGGGATTTATGGGACAGATTTAGGATATTCTGCCTTGTATAAACAAAAAAGTATTTCTCTTAAATATTTATCAGTTGTTGAAAAATTAACTGGTGAATTAGGATTAGAAGGAGCTTTTGATAAAAAGTTCATGTCGCGTTTTGAAAGTAATTCAGATGACCAGGATTCGATGATGGTCGTTGTATCTGATGCGTTTAGAAAAGCAGATAATTTCTTGAAAAACTCTAACAGAAAAGCTACATCAGCACTTATATTGACAGGTGGATGGATTGAATCATTGCATTATGCATGTCAGTTAAACAAAACGAAAAGCAATCAAAAAATTGTTTCACGTATTGGTGAGCAACAACAAACCTTGGCTACAATCATTGAAATTCTTGAAGAATATAACAAGGCTGGAAATAATGATGATTTAATTGCGGACTTAAATGATTTGAAAGCATCATTTGATAAAGTTGTGATTGATTATCAATATGTTGCACCAAAAACGGATGCAAAAACGAAGACAACTACTTTGAATCATAATATTACAGTAAAAATCGATGCTGCTACACTTGGACAAATTGCTTCAAAAGTTTCAGCTATTCGTGAAAACATTATAAAATAAGCCATGAAATACTCTATCATACTTTTAGTGGCGTTTACAACTTTGTTAAGCGCAAATGTTAAAGCTCAAGATTGCGAGAAAATCGTGAAAATTTGTGAAGGATATTTGAATGGAACAAAAGGATCTTCAAAATTTGTATCAGATGGGCAAGTTTATACTGCTTTTTTAGATCGTGAAAAAGCTGAATTTAAAACCACTTTCTTTGGTGGCTCTACCTATCGTATTGCTGCAAGCGCAGGTTCTGAAGATGATTTTGTGATTTTTACAGTTCGTGATCCAAAAGGAAATGTTTTGTTTACAAATAAAGATTTTAAGAACTCACCTTATTGGGACTTTAAAGTACCTAAAACAATTCCTGTTACAATCGAAACAGAATTGGATATGGATAAGAAAGTAACTGGTTGTGCAGTAATGCTTATTGGATTCAAGCAGTAATAGAGTTTTTAAATGAGCGAAAGAATCCTCCGTGCCCTAATGCAGCTTTTTGCTATTATTGCAAAAGTTGATGACCTAGGGGACAGTGATGAAATTCAGCAAATTAAAAGTTCGAAAGGAAAATCAATTATCGATTCATTTCTTCGAGCTGAATTAAATGCCCTGCTCGTTCAGAAATACTTAGATCTTTTTGATGAATACCTGAATGCTTTACATTTAAAGCAACAGCACAAGGATGGCCAGAAGAAAAGAACTTCTTTAAATTCTGTTAAAGTTTTACGTATTTGTTCTCAAATCAACGAGGAATTAACACAGAAACAAAAGATAATTGTACTTATTCGTATTATTGAATTTATTCAATCAAACGACACTGTAAACGAACAAGAAATTGAATTTGTTAATACAGTTGCAGAATCATTTAACATTGAGAAGTCAGAATATGATCTAATTACAGATTTTGTATTAAGTTCAAATGTTCATCATATCCAGTCTTCAGATATTTTGTATGTTAAATCTAGTCCAATAGAAGGTGTAAAAAGCATACAACTTCGAGGTTTAGATGATGATGTAAGAATACTTCAAGTAAAAAGTATTAACACCCTGTTTTTTAAATACTTTGGAAGAGATGAATTAAGTATCAATGGTCAGTTTGTTTCAAATGATCGGACTCACATTTTTACACATGGTTCATCATTTAAAACTCAAAAAACAAAGCATATTTATTACAGCGATGTAATAAATAAATTTATAGATTTAGGGAACAAAGAACGCATCACCTTCAAGGCAGATGCAATTTCCTATAAGTTTAAAGGCGAAAAGCCAGGTCTCTACCCTTTCAGTTTTATTGAAGAATCAGGTAAGTTAGTTGGAATTATGGGAGGCTCTGGTACTGGAAAATCAACACTCCTCAATATTTTAAACGGAACATACGTTCCGAATTCAGGTTCAGTAACGATTAACGGTATAGATGTACATCATGAAAAGGAAAAGCTCCAAGGAATTATTGGGTTCGTGAGTCAAGATGATTTGTTAATTGAAGAATTAACTGTGTTTCAAAATTTATTTTTTAACGCTAAGCTTTGTTTTACAAAGTTAACTGATCGAGATATTAAACGTAAAGTAATAGACATTTTACAGTCTATTGGCTTATATGAAGTCAAGGATTTAGTTGTTGGTAATCCACTTGAAAAAACAATTTCAGGTGGTCAACGCAAACGTCTTAATATAGCTTTGGAACTTATTCGTGAACCTGAGGTTTTATTTGTTGATGAACCAACATCCGGACTTTCATCTAGAGATTCAGAAAACATCATGGATTTGTTGAAAGAAATGACATTCAAAGGTAAATTGGTATTTGTTGTCATCCATCAACCATCTTCAGAAATTTATAAATTATTTGATCGTTTATTGTTAATGGATCAAGGTGGTTTTCCAATTTTTGATGGAAATCCAATTGATGCCATTGTTTACTTTAAACATCATATTCATCACGGAAATGCAGAAGAACGCGAATGCTCTCTCTGTGGAAATGTAAATCCAGAACAATTGTTCAATATTATTGATACAAAAATTGTTGATGAATATGGGAAATTGACTGAAACACGCAAAACAAGTGCTGAAGAATGGTATAGTAAATATCTAAAATCACGAAAAGTTTCAACTATTGAACAGAGGACTACCCCACCAGAGGCACTTTCTAGAATTCCATCTCGGTTAAAACAATTTTGGGTTTTCTTTTTACGTGATGTTTTAAGTAAGCTAACTAACAAACAATATATATTAGTTACCTTTTTAGAAGCACCATTACTTGCTTTGATCTTATCATTTTTTGTTAAGTTCTATAGTACAAATCAAAATGGGGCGACAAAATATTCATTTTACAGCAATGAAAACTTACCTCAGTTTATATTTATTGCTGTTGTCGTAGCCCTGTTTCTGGGATTAACAGTTGCAGCAGAAGAAATTCACAAGGACAAGAAAATATTGCGAAGAGAATCGTTTTTGAATCTGTCAAAAGCGAGTTATTTGTATTCAAAAGTTAGTATTTTATTTATTATTTCCTCCGTACAAATGCTTTTGTTCGTTTTAATTGGAAATTTCATTCTAGAAATAAAAGGTTTGTGGTGGGAATATTGGGCAATACTATTCACAACCTCTTGCGCTGCGAATGTTCTAGGATTGAATATTTCAAGTGCTTTCAATTCTGCTAAAGTGATTTATGTAATTGTACCGATTTTAATTATACCACAATTATTATTTAGTGGGGTAATTGTTAAATTCGATAAACTACACCCTGTTTTTTCAAAATCAACAGAAGTGCCTTGGATAGGTGATTTGATGGTGTCTCGTTGGTCTTATGAAGCAATTGCCGTAACTCAAACAACAGGAAATCAATTGGATCGACAGTTTTTCGAATTGAATAAAGATAAATATGAGGCGAGTTGGAAGAAAGATTATTGGCTTCCAGAAATTCAACACCATATAGATAATTTAACTTCTACTAATGTTAATTGGAATATTCGTAAAAATTCACGTGACCTATTAATCAAAGAAATTCAGAAAGAAGAATCTAAATGGGAGAATTTAAAATGTGAAGATTGCGAAAAAACACTTTCAGCATTCGACAATCCGAATGAAAAAATCAATACGTATCAACTAGATGAGTTTTTTGGATATTTAAAAAAACAATATATCAAAACAGCGAATGTTGCGAACGACAGTATTGAATTAAGAAAGAAAAAAATTGGGATTAAAAAATTCAATTTATTAAAGGATCAATATTCAAACGAAGCATTAAATGATATTGTAACAAATCGTTTGGAGGCTGAAAAAGTACTTACATACGGAAATGAATTATTTAGAAAGGATAACCCTATTTTCTTAGATTCAAAAAGCCCAATGTTTATTAGTTCACATTTCTATGCGCCAAGTAAGAATTTCTTTGGATTTCAAGTGAGCACCTTTTGGGCCAATCTAATTGTTTTGTGGTCTATAATCGTCATTTCATTTATTGCACTCTATTACGATTGGTTACAAAAAATATTATTAACCATTGAATATTGGAGAAATCGTCTACAAAAAAAGCCATTCGTATAAGGAATGGCTTTTTTTTTGTAAATGATATATTTTACATCAACATTCCGCCACAAACATTAATTGTCTGTCCAGTTATATATGCTGACATATCAGATCCCAAGAAAACTGTAAGGTTCGCAACATCTTTTGGCGACCCTCCTCTTTTCAATGGAATAGAATTTCTCCATTCTTCAACTACTTTTTGGTCTAAAACTTCTGTCATTTCAGTTTCAATAAAACCTGGAGCAATTGCATTACAACGAATATTTCTAGATCCTAATTCTTGTGCAATCGATTTAGAAAACCCTATTAATCCAGCTTTTGAAGCAGCATAGTTTGATTGACCTGCATTGCCACTCACACCTACAACAGATGACATATTAATTATAGACCCGCTTCGTGCTTTCAACATAGGTCGTTGAACAGCTTTTGTTAAATTAAAGGCAGACTTAAGATTCGTATTAATTACTTCATCCCATTGCTCTTCAGTCATCCTCATTAACAATGTGTCTCGAGTAATTCCAGCATTATTAACCAAAACATCAATAGTTCCGAATTCTGCAACAACATCATCAACTAATTTCTGAGCATCATCAAATTTAGAAGCATCACTTTTAAATCCTTTAGCAATTCCTCCATTTTGCGACAATTCATTTTCCAGAGCCCTAGCTTTTTCATCAGATGATAAATATGTAAACGCTACTTTAGCACCGTGATTCACACATTCTTCAGCAATAGCTTTGCCGATACCACGTGAAGCTCCTGTAATCAAAACTACTTTGTTTTCTAATAATTTCATACTTGAATATTTTCGTCAAAGATAAACAATGCACTCAATTTGTATTCCTTTCTTTTTTATAAACTATTAATAATGAGTTGTGAATTAAATATTATTTTTTAGAAAAAATTTGTACTGAATGATTATTTGTGTAAATTTGATTTAGGTTTAGTTGTAAAAGGTAGGTTAGGTTAAGTTTGAAAGGAGTGAAACGCCTGTTTTACTCCTTTCGACGTTTTTAGACCTTTCGTTTTTGAATAAAAACGATTGTTAACTTAGAAAAAAAATGATTTTAATTAAAGAAATCCCACGTTAAGCCCAATCTAAATTGAGTTCCTGAAATTGGATAGTTTTTCAAAACAGGCAAGGAATGTTGATTCCAGAAATAACCAATATTTTCAAATCGTACATAAAACTTAAATTCATCAATTTGAAAGCCAGTGAAGAAATGCAGATTAGCATAACCTTTGTTGATATATTGAGAATTCCAAAATTCATAAGTCCCTGATAATGAATTGAATTGAATCGCCGAAAATTGAGAAACATAAGATGCATCTACACCTAAATAAGCTTGTAATTTTTTCGCTTTGAATAACCCACCTTTAATAAATGTTCTCAAGTTAACTTGATGATTTGGGATAAAATTGGTTGGACTTGAATTGAAAGCATAAGAATAACTAGGTTGTAAATACACGTTTTTAATTCGATAAGAAGCTCGTAAATTAATTTGTAAAGCAGCTAAATTTGTAAGAGTATCATTTCTCCAAAGTGAATCAATAAACCAATAGTTGTTTTTTAAATTGACGAATGTTGCATTTGCGTGCAAATCAAGTTTACTAAATGATGTAGAATAGTTCAACGTCCCGAGCAACCGTGATTGTTTTGAAGGGTTCTGAAGAGTTGAAATGTAATTATTAGCGAATATATAACGCTGATGCACATCTGGTAGTAAATTTTCATACTTGAAATCAACTATAACTGCACTTTTGTTTAATTTCAAAGTAGCTGAAAGGTCATTTTTAAATTCTTGCTTTGCTCCTATTATGTTTTGTTTGTAAGAATCTGAAAATTGAAGTCTTTTTGATCTAAATCGATAGTTTGCCGTTAAATTAATCTCTGTTGTATCATTTTTATGATGAAGATTATCATATTTCCAATAACGGATATCACCTCCAACGGAAAAAGAAGAAGTATTGTTTTTAAAAAACACTCCAACGCCATTTGTCAACGATGACAATTGATTTTGGTCCATCGTAATTATCGAATCATAATTTATTTGATTATAAATATTTTTCAAAGTATCACTTTCTTCCGAGTAACGCAGGTTGCGAATAGCAAGTTGATGGTTAGTGTACAAGCCTATAGCTGACAATGAATCTTTTTTGAAATCAATAAAATTAGTAAACTCTAATTTAGAACGTTGATTTATATGAAATGCATTTTCTTTTTGAACTGGAAGTAATCGTAGTGTAAAATCATCCGCTAAAGAATCGATAAGAAGCCCATTGTTCGTTTGATATTCAGATGTTAGATATGCTGTTTGAATCAGAAATGAATATACCGTTCCTTTCTTGGCTAATTGAAATTGAAGATCATTCAGGTTGTATCCACCATTTCTTAAAAAACCATTGGCTTTATTCTTTTTGTAGTCAAGATTAACAATTAGGTTTTTTCCAAAACTTTGCTGATAGTTCATCAATACGTTCTGTACTCCTTGAGAGCCAAAAGAGTAATTGAATCCTACATGAGGCAAACCAGAAAACACCAGAGGTTTGCAATCATTATAATTCAGATGAATTTGTGCGCCGTGATTTAAAAAAAGCCAATTAGGGGTGAATGAATTGGTCGAAGAAACACTTGCACCAGGATTTGTAGAGCTTAAAAAGGAATTGAATAAATCAATTGAGTCAATCGCCCCACCTGAGCGGGAAGAATACTTTAGCGTATCTATTGGTAATAGCGCATTGTAATTCTGTGCTTTACTCCAAGAGCTGGTAAATACCACAAGAAACAATAACCAACGACGCATGAATTGAAAGTTAAAAAAATAAAGGTATAAAAAAAGGGGCTATTGCCCCCTTAATATCTTTTCAAAAACTATTACAGTTTGTTGATAGCAACTTGTAAACCAGATTTCAAGTTTGCAGCTTTGTTTTTATGGATAACATTTCTTTTAGCAAGTTTATCCAACATCGCAACAACACTTGGGAATAAAGTCTCAGCTTCTTTTTTATCCGTTAATGCGCGTAATTTACGAACAGCATTACGAGTTGTTTTGTGCTGATATTTATTACGAAGTCTCTTTCCTTCGTTTGTTCTGATTCTTTTTTGTGCTGACTTGTGATTCGCCATTTTTCTTTTTTTTTTTAAGGTTATAGACATATGTCTTGCAGCCCATAGGAGAATCGAACTCCTGTTTCCAGGATGAAAACCTGGCGTCCTAACCACTAGACGAATGGGCCAAATATTAAATTTGGCAGCCCATAGGAGAATCGAACTCCTGTTTCCAGGATGAAAACCTGGCGTCCTAACCACTAGACGAATGGGCCGTATGTCAATGTCCCCGTTAATTTGGGAGTGCAAATATATTACGAAATTCTGTAATAGCAAACGTATTGGGGCTTTTTTTTAAAAAAAATCACTTTCATCGGATTTCATTTTGAATCCCAGCCGTTTACCTGTTTGCAATTGAAGGTTGTTGCTTATTAATTGAATCTCCCCTACTGATAACTCGGCAACAAAGTCATATGGAGGTACTAGTAAATCGAATTCTAAAGCATGTGCAAATGAGGATTGAACAATCAAACAAACTAAATCATCTGTTAAAAGTGTATTCTCAAGATCTCTAAACAAAACACCTAATTGACCTTTGCCTTCCATTATGAAGTGACGTTCGTGATTAATAAACAATCGACCAATTAAATAGCCAGAGTCATTCAAACGATTTTGAATAAATGACTCTGCTAAAAAATTATAAATGTAAATCACACCGAAATAGCCATTCGTATCGTTCTCACGAAGGTATTTTGTGCCCCATAATGGATTGTCATCAGGTAAACGAAACACGTTGTTATGTAAATGGAAAACAAGTACATCGCTTCCGATAAATACATGCATTTCATAATTACCTTTCTCTTTGTAGCTTAATCTTATCCGTTGATCTTTAACCTTTTTTTGAAGCGCATCTATCTCAGACTTAATCGTTTCTTTTATTTTAAAAAAAACCTGTTCACAATCATCAGCAATATTTTGCTTTAAGGCTGATTTATTTAAAAGAAGATCAAGAATTATCTTTCGATTTTGCTCCATTTTAGTATGCTTTTGCGAAAATTACACGCTTTAAAGATGGTTTGCCTGTGACCATACAAACTCCCGCCTCTTCTGGTTGATCAATTGCAATACATCGAATAGTAGCTTGTGTTTCTTCTTTAATTTTCGCTTCTGTTTCTTTTGTTCCGTCCCAGTGGGCATAGAAGAATCCACCACCGTCTATTTTTAATTTAAACTCTTCGTATGAATCTACTGTTTGGATATTTGCTGCACGATAATCTTTCGCACGCTGCAATAAATTTGTCTGAATTTCTGATAGTAAATTTTCAATGAATCCATCAACACCATCAAAGTCAATAACTTCTTTCGTTTTATTATCTCTTCTGGCTACTTCAATTTTCCCATTTTCCAAATCTCTTGGCCCCATTGCTAAACGAATTGGAACTCCTTTTGCTTCGTATTCTGCAAACTTCCACCCTGGACGACGGTTGTCATCATTATCGTATTTAAATGAAATACCCAATGCTTTTAGTTTTTTACCTAATTCTTGGAATTTCTCGTCAATCATCGCTAATTCTTCCTCTGTTCTATGAATCGGGACTGCAACTACCTGAATTGGAGCTAATGCTGGAGGTAAAACCAATCCTTCGTCATCAGAATGCGTCATAATCAATGCTCCCATCAAACGAGTTGATACGCCCCAAGATGTAGCCCAAACATATTCTAATTTCCCTTCTTTATCAGCAAACTTTACGTCAAAAGCTTTGGCGAAATTTTGACCTAAAAAGTGAGAAGTTCCAGCCTGTAGTGCTTTCCCATCTTGCATCATCGCTTCAATACAATATGTGTCATCTGCACCCGCAAAACGTTCACTTTCCGTTTTAACTCCTTTGATAACAGGCATTGCCATATAGTTCTCAGCAAAATCAGCGTAAACCTCTAACATTTGAATTGTTTCGTCAATTGCCTCTTGTTTTGTAGCGTGAGCAGTATGGCCTTCTTGCCATAAAAACTCAGTTGTTCTCAAAAATAAACGTGTTCTCATTTCCCAACGTACAACGTTTGCCCATTGGTTAATCAAAATTGGTAAATCACGGTATGATTGAATCCAATTTTTATAAGAATTCCAAATGATTGTTTCTGACGTTGGACGAACAATTAATTCTTCCTCCAATTTTGCTGTTGGGTCAACAATTACACCACTTCCATCTTCAGCATTTTTTAAACGATAATGTGTTACCACAGCACATTCCTTTGCAAATCCATCAACATGACTTGCCTCTTTACTCAAATAAGATTTTGGAATGAATAAGGGGAAATACGCATTTGAATGACCTGTTTCTTTGAATTTTTTATCCAAAATATCTTTCATCATTTCCCAAATCGCATATCCATATGGTTTAATTACCATGCAGCCTCGAACATCTGAGTGCTCTGCTAAATCAGCTCTGTAAACCAATTCGTTATACCATTTTGAATAATCTTCTTCGCGTGTTGTGTATTTCTGTGCCATGAACTATTAATCGTTTTTTGACTTTGTTAATTTTTTGCAAAGTTAAAAATTATAAATTACCTTTAGAATAAATAAAATCTTGATTGAGATGAAAGTTACACTCTACCTGTCTTTATTTACAATTCTTACTGGAATACTTAGTTCTTGTTACTCAAACAGAATGCTTGTTGATGATGATGTCTATGTAATGAAAAATTCCGAATTGCCAGTTGGTGAGTCTTTAACCGATGAGACTAATTATTCCACATTTAAATACAAGAAAGACCGAGGTGTTACTGCGAATTCTTATTACTATGACCCTTATAATATAGCAGCAATGAACAATTGTGATTGCAACCCGTTTTACTTTACACCTTTTGATTGCGGATGGGGAACGAGGAATTATGGCAATTCAGGCTTGAATGACATGTATTTTGGTTACGGTTATTTCAATGCATTTGGACATTATTATTATGGTCCTGGTTACATGAATTATAGTGCAAATCAATACGGATATTATGGAAACATGTATTCACCATATTATAATCCCTATGGAGGTTTTTATTTTGGAAACGGCTATAATTCGCCCTATTTTTATGGAAATTCTTATCAATATGGTTCCAACGCAAACGTATTTAACAACGGTAGCAATGGGAGCTCCGGTTCGACTGGTTTAATTTACAATTCACATTCAGGACCAAGAGGAAGTTTAAGTGGGTATACAAATTCTGGAAGTAGAACAAATGTAAATGTAATAAAATCACATTCGACTATTGCTTCAGGTAATGGAACACATTCAATTATTACTAAACCTTTAACAAATCGTACACACGCAGGACAGCAACAAAACACTTCTGTACGAACTGAATCTAGATATGTTGACGGAAATGGTCGAGTAGATAATGTTTCGTCATATAAACCAACACAAGAAAGACCGTCATACACTAGTACAGAATCGAGAGGTGGTACAATTTCAACTAGACCATCAGGTGCATCAGTGAATTCTAGAAATACAACGATTGAACATCGAGGAACTTCTCAGTCTATAAATAGAGGGACTTCAGGTGGTTCAGTTGGTGGTGCTTCAAGAAGTGGTGGATCAAGTCATTCAACTCCAGGAACCAGAAGAAACTAATGTTGGATGTTTAGATTATTAACGTATTCGCTTTGTTTTCTTCCGATTATTTGTTTTTCTCAAAACGAAAATGATTTATTTCGACATTCTAAAACAACATACCATGGCTCAGCACGGTTTGAAGCAATGGGTGGGTCTTTCGGAGCACTAGGTGCTGATTTAAGTAGTTATCAAATCAATCCTGCTGGTTATGGTAGATTTTCGTCTTCCCAATTCGGGACTTCTATTTTTGGTGGAGCTTCTTCTAATACATCTGTGTTTAATGCGGTCAGTACGAAGTCTGTTCAAGGGCAAGGTGGATTAAGTAACTTAGGGGTTGTTATCACAAAAGATGTTTCAGAAAACGGTGAAGGATTTCTATTTAATCAATTTGGTTTTGGTTACAATCAGATTGAAAGCTTTAAGAATGAGATTCATTATACAGGACAACAATACTCTTCTTTATTGGACAATTTCGTATCTCAAATTCAAGGTTATTATCCAGAGGAATTAAATACCTATTTCCCTTTTAGTTCAGATTTAGCTTATCAAACTCAATCAATTAGCTATGATGCTGTTAATTCAGAATTTTATTCGCATTTAAATACCGGAGATGTTTACCATGATCGCACAATCCGAACAAAAGGTGGGATTAATGAAGTCTATTTTAATTTAAGTGGTAACTATTTGAATAAATTGTACTTAGGCGCTAATCTTAGTTTTAGGTCTTATCGTTATATTGAAGACTACACACATTCAGAATCACTTTTAGATACTTCAGGAACTGATTTGAGAAGTTTTGATTATAACTATTATTTGAAAACGAAGGGCAATGGAACAAATGTACGACTAGGTGCTATTTACCTTGTGAATGAATCAATTCGATTTGGATTAGCACTCCACTCACCTACTTTTTCAGAAATGACAGATGTTTGGTCTGCAGGAATGACAAGTAGGTTTACAACTGGCGTGCATAGTGTTGTTGATAGTTTGATTCCGACAGGTGATTATAAATATAAAGTTCGCACTCCTGCCCGAGTTGTTGGTTCCGTAGCATTTGTATTTGGTACAAAAGGTTGTTTAAATATTGATCTTGAATATTTGAGCTATCGACAAGCACATTTTAAAAGTACTTCAGATTTAAAATACGAACCTTACAATTATGAATTCGAAAACAATTATGCAAAGAATGTTTTTCAAGATGCCCTAAACATTCGTATTGGTGGAGAATATGTCGTTTTTTCAGGGTTTTATATCCGAGGTGGTTTTGCTTATTACGGGAATGCATTTAATGTAGACCAACAAATTGAGCTAAAACCAGATCTTATTATTTCTGGAGGAATCGGCTTTAAAACTAAAAAGTTTACGCTCGATATATCCTATCGCCAACGTACTAATCAAACTACCTACTACGCTTTCTCAAATAGCCTTACAACTATTGCTAATTCAACTGGAAATGCAATCGTTTCAGGAGCAATTAATTTTTAGTATTTATTAACTCACTTTGAACAGCCTCACTAAAGCTGATTTTGTAAATTTTACTTGTTACCCAAGCGGTAATATTAAAATATTCTAAAACAACACGTTCGTTACGATCTAAAAGCAGCGGCTCTAATTCCTCTTTCATTTTTTCCAAAATCAAGATACGTTCCGTTGTATGAATAGATTTAGAAAGCTTGCGAATGTGTTTAATGCATACATTTTCAACTTCATAATCCCGATCTTGCTTGCTTAAATATCGATTTGTTGATTTGATAATATATTCTAAGAAATCATAATTTTCTAGTTCAAAATGCAATACAAGATTGAAAAGACGAGAAAAACTGTAAATGTCCTGTCTTAAATTTTGCTCGTTATCATTTAGAACCTCGTTGATATAAGACAATGCTTTCTTGAATTCACCAATTCCAAAATAACTATATGCTTTATTGTATGTCAAAAGAATTTCTTGTTCTTTACTTACTTTGTCACCATATTCTTCTTGCAGCTTTTCAATTTGCGGAATTAAGTCAACACTTTTTTGGAAGTCTCCCATCGCATGAAGAAGATTCAATTCTAAATTATAGGTACTCGTAAAAATACGCACCATAATATCAACTGAATTAAAGCCTTTTTTACAGTCAAGTGCACGCATGTCCAGAATTAGGCTTTGTGCGTTTTCAAAATCCTGACTATCAATGTAACATCTCAATAAATGCGATAAAGTCATGACATATCGTTGTCCTGAATCCGCTTTGATGTCTGGATTGCGATCTAAAATTTCTCTTGTGCGATTAAAGAATTGAAAACTATCTTCATAGTTACGATTCGTTGCAGCACACAATCCTTTAATGTAGTAACACATAGAAGCTGCACGAGTTGATAGAGCTGTGTTTTTACCTTTAATTAGGTGGTAGTCTGCAATTCCATCAACCACCAAACGTTCAGCATCAGTTCTGGTAAAACCACCACTTCTAAATATCAAATTGATTTTTGAATAAATCACTTGATATTCAGCGAGGTTTCTCAATTTTGCAATTACCTCTTCTTCTTCAGCAACAAGGGCATCTAAATTAGTTGAGAATTCACCAGACTCGTACGCTTCTTCTAAAAGCTTTTTTTCCCAGGAAATCAATTCATACCAATAATAAAACTTCTCATGCTCACATGCTATCTGCTTTGCTCTTGAAACAAATTTTTCACATTCTTTATAAAGTGCTTTATTATATAGTATTTCTACGTTTTTAATTTCTTGCTTAAGCAAACTACTGACCGATTGCTCACTGTAGTATGAACGTAAACTCTTAAGAATCAACTTGTATAAATGATTTTTTTCAGATGGAAGATGTTTAATAAACGTCTCTTTTTTAAATGCTTTTTTTAATTCTTCTTCATCATATTTTGATTGACCTTCGATGAAATCGAAAATCTTTAAATAATTTTTATCACCTGATTGCAATGATGAAGAAAGTTTAAAAAAACGTTTCTCTGATTTTGATAAGGATTTAATCAATTTAAACAATTCTGTTGAAGGCTTCATAGTCTAAGTTTTTGCAGGGTCTAAAGTATAAAATAACTTTCATACAATCAATCCTAAAGCTATACTCATTGATTCAAAGGTTAAAACGGTTTATTTAACGATGTTTCCTTGTTATTATTGGAATCTCAAAAGATGTATATGGATATAGGAATACAAGAAAGCCCCGATTTTCATCAGGGCCTTCAAACAAACAACAACAAACTAAAAAACCTCACAAACCTGTTTAGCGCAGGCTGGACATGCCATTAATGGAGGGTAACCTTTTCTCCCTTTGGAAGTATTTCATCACCGGAAGAAATATTATTTAATCTTATTAAAGCGTCTAATTTGATTGCCTCTTTTTGAGAAACTTCTCTTAGCGTCATAGCCTTATCTAATTTAATTTCTTTGTTTTTGGATTTTGATCGTTTTGGTTGAATGTAAACAACGTCACCTTCAATCAAAACATCCTTTTTAGGACCAAAATCATTGTATTTGTACAATTGCCATAGTCCCAATTCGTATTCTTTGGCAATTCGATAAAATGTATCACCCTTTTTAGCAATGATATATTTCACTTTGTTTTCATGCGTCATAACTGTATGTTTAACAGCATCGGCACTAACAACTGAAGAAGTAGATTTTGACTCAGCTGTTAAATCAGGTTTTAATTCATTATTTTGAATTCCCAATTTATCTAATTCATCTAGCTTTAAATCTTCAATTATTTCAATTAATAAATCAGGGTACTTTGGATTCGTTGCATAACCTGCATCTTTTAATCCTTTCGCCCATGCTTTGTAATCAGTTTTTTCCAATGAAAACAATGAACTATATCTTTTCTTGTCTTTTAAAAACAAACTGTGATCTACATAGCTTTCTTCAGCACTAGTATAAACACGGAAACATTCATTTTTTTGATCGTCATCCATGTACATTTTTTCACCCGTCCAATCGTGACATTTAATCCCAAAATGATTTTTAGCCGTTTTTGCTAATTCTGAATTACCACTTCCCGACTCTAAAATTCCTTGAGCTAGTGTTATACTTGCTGGAATGTTATAATCAATCATTTGTTGAACAGCAGTCGAACGCCACATATCAACGTATTCCTTTTTTGAAATTTGTTTCTCTACCTCGCCGCTAAAAGCGAAATAGCTTAATGAAACTAAAATTCCGATTGCTACTAATTTCATGTTGTTGTTTTGTTTGTGTTGTAGTAATACGGAAGTTATTAACAATGGTTACAAAAATTGTTGATAAGTCAAAATTTCATGTTTATTCCTATTTAAACATATAGAAACAAGTCAATTAGTCCGATTATCTTTTAAATCAATGTCAAATTTTCCGAATTAAGATTGAAATTGCAGTTGGTTCTTAATTTGAGGAATAGAAATCGTTCAAAAAAATACTAAAAATGGATATTTCAAAATTTACAATTAAATCACAAGAAGTGATTCAGCAAGCACAAACGATTGCTGAGTCCAGTGGGAATCAAGCCATTGAAACTGGACATTTATTAAAAGCAATTTTACTAACTGATCAAGATGTCGCTCCTTACCTATTTGGTAAATTAAATGTGAATCAAAAAATGTTAGAAGCAGCATTGGATCGAATTTTAACAGGTTATTCAAAGGTTGAAGGCGGACAATTGTATTTATCACCGAACGCAAACAAGGTTCTGACTAACGCTCTATCCGAAATGAAAAGTTTCGGTGACGAATTCGTTTCAGTAGAACTCTTATTAATGGGAATGTTGGATGTAAATGATTCAATTGGAAGTCTTTTAAAAGATAATAAACTAACAAAATCAACGCTTAAACAAGCAATTATGGATTTAAGAAAAGGTGATAAAGTAACCTCAAACAGTCAAGAAGGAACGTATCAATCATTGGAAAAATATGCGAAGAATTTAAATGAATTGGCAAAAGCAGGGAAATTGGACCCGGTTATTGGCCGAGATGATGAAATTCGACGTGTCTTACAAATTTTAACCCGCAGAACCAAAAACAACCCAATTTTGATTGGTGAACCTGGAGTTGGTAAAACGGCAATTGCAGAAGGATTAGCACATCGTATTATTGATGGAGATGTTCCTGAGAATTTGAAGTCAAAAGTAGTTTACTCCTTAGATATGGGATCATTGATTGCAGGAGCCAAATACAAAGGTGAATTCGAAGAACGTCTAAAGGCTGTTGTTAAAGAAGTTATCAGTGCAGAAGGTGAAATCATTCTTTTCATTGATGAGATTCATACGCTTGTAGGTGCTGGTGGTGGTGGTGAAGGCGCAATGGATGCTGCAAACATCTTGAAACCTGCATTAGCACGTGGAGAATTGAGAGCAGTTGGTGCAACAACATTAAATGAATACCAGAAATATTTTGAAAAGGATAAAGCATTAGTGCGACGTTTTCAAACGGTTTTAGTTGACGAGCCGACTACTGAGGATGCAATTTCAATTTTACGTGGAATTAAAGAAAAATATGAGAATCACCACAAAGTCTTAATTAAAGATGCGGCGATTATTGCTGCTGTGGAATTATCACAACGTTATATCACCGATCGACATCTACCTGATAAAGCAATTGACTTAATTGATGAAGCGGCTTCTAAAGTTCGTATGGAGATTAATTCGAAACCAGAAGAATTGGATGAATTGGAACGTAAAATTATGCAACTTGAAATTGAGCGAGCGGCGTTGAAACGCGAGAACGATACCAAGAAAATGGAAATCCTTCAAAAAGATTTAGCGAATCTTACAGAACAGCGTGATGCATTTAAGGCAAAATGGCAAGCGGAACGTGACATAATTGATTCACTTCAAAAGAATAAGGAAGCAATTGAACAATTTAAACTTGAAGCTGATCAAGCCGAACGTGCTGGTGATTATGGTAAAGTTGCTGAAATCCGTTACGGTAGAATCAAAGAAGCTGAAGAAACGTTAGAAAAATTGAAAGTTCAGCTGACTGAAATGCAAGTCAAATCTAAAATGATCAAGGAAGAAGTGGATGCTGAAGAAATTGCTGAAGTTGTTTCTAAGTGGACAGGTATTCCAGTAAATAAAATGATTGAAAGTGAAGTTTCTAAACTTCTACGTTTAGAAGATGAACTTGGGAGACGAGTTGTTGGTCAGGAAGAAGCAATTTGCGCTATTTCGGATGCCGTTCGTAGATCTAGAGCTGGATTACAAGATGCTCGAAAACCAATTGGGTCATTCATCTTTTTAGGCACAACAGGTGTTGGTAAAACAGAATTAGCAAAAGCGCTGGCTGAGTATCTTTTCAATGATGAAAATGCAATGACACGAATCGACATGAGTGAATACCAAGAAAAGCACTCTGTTTCTCGATTAGTTGGAGCGCCTCCAGGATATGTTGGATATGATGAAGGCGGACAATTAACGGAAGCTGTTCGTAGACGTCCCTACTCGATTGTATTATTAGATGAAATCGAAAAGGCGCATCCCGATGTTTTCAATATTTTGTTGCAAGTGTTAGATGATGGTCGATTGACAGATAACAAAGGAAGATTAGTGAATTTTAAGAACACGATTATCATCATGACGTCCAATTTAGGTTCGAGTATCATTCACGAGAAGTTCGACAACATAAAACCTGGCGAATACGAAAGAGCTGGCGAGAAAGCGAAGATGGAAGTATTGGAATTATTAAGACAAACAATTCGTCCGGAATTTTTGAACCGAATTGATGAGACTATTATGTTCTTACCATTGACAAAAGAGAATGTGAAAGAAATTGTTTCAATTCAGATGAATGCGTTGAAAAAACAATTGAAAGAAAAAGAAATTAATCTTGTTATTACAGATGAAGCCTTCAATTGGATCGCGGAAACTGGATATGATCCGTTCTTTGGTGCACGACCAGTAAAAAGAGTTATTCAAAAACAAGTATTAAACGAATTGTCAAAAGCCCTTTTGTCGGGAACAATAGATCGTACTCAAAATGTTGTGATGGATATTTTTGACGGAAAGATTGTTTTCAGAAAACCAGTTTTAGCTTCTGAAGAATTATAAATTGAATATTCAACATAAATCAAAAAGAGGAACTAAATTGGTTTCTCTTTTTGATTATTCAAGGTAAGCTTTCAATATGGTATTTTTGATGTCACTTTTATTATCGTCTTCAATCAGATTAACAATGGCTTGTTAGTGTAATTTGCTTTTCTAAATAGAAAAAATGGAAAAGCAATATATATCAAAAGAAAACCGATTAAAAGTTCCTTTAACTAAAATTCAATGATTAATTAATAGTTTTTTTAAGTCAATTTATAAATCGTACCCTATTAAATCTGTTAGTATAATATTAATTACATGTTACAAAATGGATATTTGTAACCAATGTTATAGAACTTCTCTTAGAAACACTTACCTTTGCGCCCAACTTAAAATTGACAGATAAGAAATGAGTACAGCACTTGGGAATCATATCCTCGTAGAGTTTATGAATTGTGACCCGCACATTATGAACGATGTGGCAGGAATTGAGAGAGACATGGTAGCTGCAGCACAAAAAGCTGGAGCAACAGTTATCAATTCAACATTTCACCATTTTTCTCCTTGGGGAGTTTCTGGTGTAGTGGTAATTCAAGAAAGTCATTTAGCAATTCATACATGGCCAGAATACGGTTATGCCGCTGTAGATTTATTTACATGTGGCGATATGAACGCTTGGATTTCTTTTGATTTCTTGAAAGAAGCTTTCAAATCACAGTCTTATTCTGCGATCGAAATGAAACGTGGATCAGTTAACTTGTTAACTAGAAACGATTTCGATATGGCAACGATGCGTCAAAAAGCAGGTGAATGGAGAAATCCTGACTTCTTTACGCGCAACGTATGGTTTACGGACAAAGATGAATACCAAGCGCTTTCTTTGCGATTTACAGGTGAAGTATTCTTTGATGTTCAATCACCATTCCAACGTGTTCGTATCATTGAATCATATAAATATGGTAAAATGTTAGCATTAGACGATATGGTTATGACTACAATTGAAGATGAATTCCATTACCACGAAATGATTTCTCATCCAGCGATGTTTACACACGGAAATGCTAAAAATGTTTTAGTAATCGGTGGTGGTGACGGTGGAACCGTGCGCGAAATCTTACGTCACGATTCAATTGAAAAAGTAACGATGGTTGAAATCGATGGTGAAGTAATTACTGCTTGTAAAGAACATTTACCACAAATTGCTGCCGCTTTCGATAACCCTAAATTAGAATTGATTGTTGACGACGGAATTGCATTCATCAAAAATGCGAAACCAGAATCATACGATTTAATTATTGTTGATGGTTCAGATCCTGTTGGTCCAGCTGAAGGATTATTCTCAGTTGAATTCTACACGAACTGTTACAATGCATTAACAAAAGACGGTATTCTTGTTGCTCAAGGTGAATCACCAAAATTCAACGAAAAAGCTTTTGCTGAATTGAATCATACTTTACAAGATATTTTTGGTATTAACAACGCACCAGTTTCTTTATTCTTCGTTCCAACCTACCCAACTGGTATGTGGTCGTTCCAATATGGAATTAAAGGTGATAAACATCCTAAAACAGTTTCAAATGAATCAGTAATTGATGCATTTGTTGACGCAAAAGGATTACGTTATTACAATTCAGACGTTCACAAAGGAAGTTTCGCAACTCCAAACTTTGTGAAAGCTCTACTTAAAAAATAATTACCCATTTTTAAAAAGCCACAGGAATACAGAAATCATCTGTGTATCTGTGGCTCTTTTTATTAAATAAACTTTCATATGTCATTCGATCCAAACGGTGTTGGTATTGCCAACGGAAATTTATTCGGTTTTCCAGTAACAGAACAAGAAGCTGATATTGTAATGATTCCAATTCCATGGGATGCAACAGCTTCATACGGAAAAGGCACAAGCGATGGTCCTCAAGCAATTTTAGACGCGTCAACACAATTGGATTTTTACCACCCAAAATTGGAGAATGCTTATCAAACAAAAATTTACTTAACACCAATTTCCAAAGAATGGAAAGAGATCAATGCAAGATTGTGTATTGAAGGTGTTGAGTACATAGACTTTTTGGAGAACGGCGGGAAATTAGAGGAGAATGCAGCTTTTCAACAAACCGTAAACTCAATTGCCGAAGCACAAATTGCTTTGAAAGAAAATTTAAAACAGCGAGCAACTGAATTGATGAACCAAGGTAAATTGGTTGGAGTTTTGGGAGGTGAACACTCTACTCCACTTGGTTTAATTGAAGCAATTGATGCAAAAGGAGAAGCATTTGGAATTTTACAAATCGATGCTCATGCAGACTTGAGAGATGCCTACGAAGGATTTGACCAATCACATGCAAGTATCATGTTTAATTGTTTGAAAAACTGCTCTAATTTATCGAAATTGGTTCAAGTTGGAATCCGCGATATTGCACAATCAGAAGTTGATATTATTGAAAACAGTAATGGACGCGTAAGCACTTACTTTGATTGGAATTTAAAAGAAGGACAATTCAATGGTGAAACATGGTCTTCTCAAGTAGATCGAATTATCGCTGATTTACCTTCTAACGTTTACATATCGTTTGATATCGATGGTTTATCGCCTGAACTGTGTCCAAATACTGGTACTCCAGTAGCTGGTGGATTTAAATTAGAAGAAATCAATTATTTATTATTCAAACTAGTTGAATCGGGCAAAAAGGTTGTTGGATTTGACTTAAATGAAGTGGCTCCAGGAAAAGATGATGATTGGGATGCGAATGTTGGTGCACGCGCCTTGTGGAATTTGATTTGTGCTGTTGAGAAAAACAGAAGATTGCACCTTTCCTAGTTAACTTTTCAACAGAAGAATACTTACCTAATTCAATTGTGTATATTCGTTCTATAATTGCAGCGAAATGATTCGAAACATCAATTTATCATTCTTATGGATTTTTATAAGTTTACTATTATTTAGTGCTTATAAATTAATCTTTTCGGCAAGTATATATCCTTATTCTTTATTGATGATTGGGACTTTATTGGCAATTGGAATGTTTCTTTCGTTGTACAGAATTAAAAAACGACATAGTTCAATTTATACTTTATTTTCTGTCATTGGAATTCTGAATTGCGGATTGATTTGTATTGATTATTTCAGTGCCGACTTATTGAAATCAACCTGGAACATTTCCTTTGCAATTTTCTTTTTGTTGATTTTTTATGGATTTGTCGACCGATTAAAGCAATTTCAAAATGTATTAGCAACACCTACTCTATTTGTTCTATACATTACTGGCGCATTGATATTGATTGCTTTACTCTTTAAATTAGATCAGCATTTCATCCATCAGACAATCACTTATCTATTTGCTGCAAGCACTATTGCGTACATTTTAACTTCTGTTCTGAACTTAAGAACTAAGGCTCAATAAACGTAAGTTCCAAATCCATACAATCGTTTCAACCAATAATCTGATTTTTCGATTTCAGTTATTACAACTCCTTTCGAAGAACTCGCGTGAATCATTACAAGTGGTTTTCCTTTTTCAGAAATAATCATTCCGACATGTGAAATTCCTGAACCATTATCAAAAAACACCAAATCACCCATCATTACATTTTTCTCCTTCAATTGACGTGAAGAATTGTATTGATCTACGGCTCTTCTTGGTAATTCCTTTTTGAAGTTTTTCATTACGTAACTCGTAAAACCTGAGCAGTCAAAACCTGTTGGTTCGTTACCCGCCCAAACGTATGGAGTTCCAATGTATTTCTTTGCGTATTCAACAATTGCTAGACGCTCCTTGGCATACATGTCCAATGCGGCATCTTTATTCGTGCTTGCAAATTCGTTCGAATTATCGGTTGGATATTCTAAGTCTGGAATTTCATCAAATAATCCTGCCATTGCTTTTTGCAAATGCTCAAATTCTTCTTTCTGACTTCTGCGTTTTAAATCCTCGGCCCAAGCTATTAAATCATGTTTGAGGAATGAGATTTCATACATGTGCGCGTTAAATATTTTTCTACCGTCACTTGATTTTTTTATCTCACGAAACAATTCCGCAGCATCATTTAAGGCATTCGGATGATTAATCAACCAATGTTCATTTTGACTCAATTGAAACAAGCTCAATGCTTTATAAAACTTTGGTATTTGCGACCAATCATAATCTGGAATATCCAATAAATGATTCGCCTTTCGGTAAACCATTTTATAATGATTTTGTGCATAAAGCATTTCTAGTTTATCAAATTCCGGGATTTGAGCTTTCGCAATAGAAGCAAATCCAATCACCATAATAAATCCAACAAAAAACTTCATGCACATTATCTTTAGTACACGAAATAACGAATTAAACTGATTTCAATTTTAAATCAAGCATTTTTCATTCAACAGCCATTTGTTTATTTAAAGAATCAACTGTTAACATTTTTTTTCAAACCGCTCTTCACTTTTTGTACCAAAACGCCGTTATTTGAATTACATTAGTAATCTACATTTAAACGTATTATGACAAAATTACTTTCATTCGTGTTTATTGCACTTTTAAGTGCTTCAGCAATCACTCAAACAGACCCAAACAAAGTCGCTACAACTCAAAAATTTGACGAGGTATTAACCTATGTTTCTCGCATGTATGTTGATACCGTAAACAATGATCAATTGACTGATGCTGCGATAATTGCACTTTTAGAAAAATTAGATCCGCATTCGACGTATATCAGTAAAGAAGAAGTTGCCGAAGCAAACTCTTCTATCAACGGAAGTTTTGTTGGAATTGGAATTCGATTCCAAATCCTAAAAGATACTTTAATGGTTGTCGCTACAATTCCGGGTGGACCATCTGAAAAGCTTGGGATTTTGCCTGGTGATAAAATCACGAAGATTGAAAATCAAAATGTTGCTGGAATTGGATTGAAAAATGCACAAGTAAAAGAGCGTTTGTTAGGAGAACTTGGTACGAAAGTGAAAATTGAAATTCACCGTAAAAGCGCTAAAAAGCCAATGGATTTCGTTATTACACGCGATAACATCCCTTTAAATTCTGTAGATGCTTACTACATGTTAACTCCAGAAATTGGTTATATCAAATTGAGTAGTTTTTCAAGAAGCTCATCTGAAGAAATTCAAAAAAGCATTAAAGATTTAAAAGCAAAAGGAATGAAACACCTTGTTTTCGATCTTCAAGGAAATGGTGGTGGATTGTTGGATGCAGCTCAAAAAATTGCTGATGAATTCTTGTCTGATGATAAACTAATTGTGTATTCAGAAGGACGCGCACAACCAAGAAGCAATCTAAAAGCCTACAAAAAAGGATTATGGGAAGATGGTGAATTGGTGATTTTAACGGATGAATATTCAGCATCGGCAAGTGAGATTCTTTCTGGCTCAATTCAAGATTGGGATCGTGGATTAATCGTTGGAAGAAGAACATACGGAAAAGGATTGGTTCAACGTCCGATTGACCTCACAGATGGTTCACAAATGCGTTTAACAATTGCACGATATTACACGCCATCCGGAAGATGTGTTCAAAAACCGTATGACGATATTGATGATTACCGTAATGATTTGAATAACCGCTATAAAAACGGTGAATTCACAAACATGGATTCAATCCATCTTGCAGATTCGTTAAAGTATACAACTTTATCAACTAAACGAACTGTTTACGGTGGTGGTGGAATTATGCCAGATATTTTTGTTCCTTTGGATACAGCAGAAATTACTGATTACTACAAAGATCTAATTCAAAATGGACACATTAATAGTTTCTCATTGGAATATGTGGACAAACACAGAGATGAGTTATTGGTTGAATATCCAACTTTTGATGGTTATTTAAAAGGATTTACAATTGACAAAAAACTAATGGATGAGTTCTTTAAATTTGTTGAAAAAGAAGATAAAGATTTGAAATTCAATGAGGAACAATATAAAACAAGTGAGAACTTATTGAAATTAAGAATGAAGGCGATTTTAGCACAAGATATCTGGGGTTATAATGAATTCTATCAAGTGTACAATCAATCAAATGAAATCGTTCTTCGTGCAGTAAAAGCAATTGAAACTGGAGAATACGAAAAAGCAAACTTGTCTAAAAAGTAATATCTATTTTTGCAAAAAAATCAGTTTATGAAATACCTATTTATTGTAAGTTTAAGTGTCTTGGGACTAGTTGCATGTTCTGAGTCAAATGAATCAAAAGACGGAGAAGTTGTTTCTAAAATTGCAGCAGATGGAAATGATGTTGCAGAATTACAAAAAACATTGAAAGAAATTGAAGAAGAAGAAAAAGCATTAGCTGCTTCAACAACAACAATGAGCTTTGATAAAACAACGATCGATTTCGGTAAAATCAAAGAGGATTCTGAGAACAATGCTTCGTTTATTGTAACAAATACTGGTAAAAACCCATTAATCATTGAAAAAGTGGATGTTAGTTGCGGTTGTACAACAGCAAAAAAACCTGAAAAACCAATTGCACCAGGAAAGTCGGACAAAATTGAAATTGTTTTCCACCCTAAAGTTGGGCAATTGGACGATCAGAACAAAACAGTGACGATTTCTGCAAACACAGAACCTGAAGTTGAAGTACTGAATATTAAGGCGTTTGTCACAAAGAAATAAGAGATATTTATTCAATAAAAAAGGGAGTGGTTTGACCATTCCCTTTTTTATGTTTATTTAGTACATTTTATTCCTTCACCTCTTCATAATCAACATCAACAATATCAGAATAATTGGTATCCGTTGATTTCTTTTTTGCCCCTCCGAGAATACTTATCTTACCAAACTTTTTCAGTTTTTCAGATCGTTCTTGTTCAAACTTGCGTTGTCGTTCATTCATCGAACGCTCCTCTTCCATGTTTCGCTTTGCAATCATAACTTGACCCAGGAACCTCAATAATACAATTGCTCCAATAACAATTAATATTGTTCTAACAATACCTGGAACACTTGCTTCAATTACAACCATCTGATTTTATCTAGATAAATGCATATTTCGTTCTGAGTAAACTTTTGTAAAGAATGGATCCTTCAAATCCTTTATAAAACGAATTGCTTCACCAGTTGATTTCATTTCTGGACCAAGTTCCTTTTTCACGTCTGGGAATTTCTCATACGAGAAAACAGGAATTTTAATTGCATATCCTTCTTTACGTGGTTGAAAATTGAAATCTGTCACCTTCTTCTCGCCCAACATCACTTTCGTTGCGTAATTTACATATGGTTCATCATATGCTTTAGCAATAAAAGGAACTGTTCTAGATGCACGCGGATTTGCTTCAATTACATATACTTTGTCGTCTTTAATCGCAAATTGGATATTCATCAAACCAACTGTTTTTAAAGCTACTGCAATTTTCTTCGTAATATCTTCAATTTGTTGCATCACAAAATCACCCAAGTTATACGGAGGTAGCACTGCGTAAGAATCTCCTGAGTGAATTCCAGCTGGCTCAATGTGCTGCATAATTCCAATGATGTAAACATTTTCACCGTCGCAAATTGCATCTGCTTCAGCTTCAATTGCTCCACCTAAGAAATGATCCAATAAGATTTGGTTGTTACCCATTTCATTGATAATATCAACTACGTGATGCTCTAATTCTTCTTTATTAATAACGATTTTCATTTTCTGCCCACCCAAGACATAAGAAGGGCGCACCAATAATGGGAATCCTAATTCATCTGACAATTCAATTGCTTGTTCAGCGCTTTCAACAATTCCGTATCTCGGGAAAGGAATGTTATTCTCTTCCAATACTTTTGAAAAACGTCCTCTGTCTTCTGCTAAATCCAATGCTTCATAGCTCGTTCCAAGAATTTTAATTCCATAACGATCTAATTTTTCAGCAAGTTTTAATGCTGTTTGTCCACCCAATTGCACAATTACACCTTCCGGTTTCTCATGCATGATAATGTCGTAAATATGTTCCCAGAAAACTGGTTCAAAGTACAATTTATCCGCAGTATCGAAATCTGTTGAAACCGTCTCAGGATTACAGTTAATCATGATTGTTTCATATCCACATTCTTTTGCAGCTAAAACTCCATGAACACATGAGTAATCAAATTCAATTCCTTGACCAATTCGGTTAGGACCAGAACCCAAAACAACAACTTTCTTTTTGTCTGAAACTGGACTTTCGTTTTCGTACTCAAATGTTGAATAGTAATATGGAGTCAACGCTTCGAACTCTGCTGCACATGTATCTACCAATTTGTAGACTCGATTAATTGCAAATTCTTGGCGTTTTTTATACACTTCTGATTCAAGACATCTTACTAAATGTGCAATTTGTCTATCTGCATAACCTTTTTGTTTTGCTTCGAATAATAAATCTTTTGGAAGTGTTTCAAGATGGAATTTCTCAATTTTACGTTCCAACTTAATCAATTCTTCGATTTGTTTCAAGAACCAAATATCAATCTTTGTTTTCTCAACAATTTTCTTGAACGGAATTCCCAATTTGATTGCATCGTAGATATGGAACAAACGATTCCAACTTGCGAATTCCAAACTGTGTAAGATTTCATCCTGATTTGTCAATTCTTTCCCGTCAGCTCCTAGACCATTGCGATTAATCTCCAATGATTGACATGCTTTTTGCAAAGCTTCCTGGAACGAACGACCAATTCCCATTACCTCACCTACTGATTTCATTTGAAGTCCTAAGCGACGATCAGTTCCTGGGAATTTATTGAAGTTCCAACGCGGTATTTTCACAATTACATAATCCAACGTTGGCTCAAATAAAGCAGAAGTTGTTTTTGTAATTTGATTATTTAATTCATCTAGATGGTATCCGATTGCCAATTTCGAAGCGATTTTAGCGATTGGATAACCTGTTGCTTTTGAAGCCAAGGCTGAAGAACGAGAAACACGTGGATTGATTTCAATTGCGATAATATCCTCTGCATCATCTGGTGAAACAGCAAACTGAACGTTACATCCACCAGCGAAATTACCGATTGAACGCATCATTTTAATTGCCATATCACGCATACGTTGGAATGTTGTATCCGATAAAGTCATCGCTGGTGCAACAGTAATTGAATCACCTGTGTGAATTCCCATTGGATCAAAATTTTCAATCGAACAGATAATTACCACATTGTCATTCGCATCGCGCAACAATTCTAACTCGAATTCTTTCCAACCTAATAAGGCTTTATCAATCATCACCTCATGAATCGGTGACAATTGCAAACCTCTTTCTAATAAACTATCGAATTCTTTTGGATCATGTACTACAGATGCTCCTGCTCCACCTAAGGTGAAAGATGCACGAATACACAAAGGGAAACCAAATTCTTGCGCTACTTCTTTTCCCTCTAAGAAAGATTTAGCCGTTGCTTGAGGTGCCATTGGAATGCCAATTTTCAACATCAACTCACGGAATTCCTCACGGTTTTCAGTAATTTCAATTGCTTTAATATCAACCCCAATAATGCGAACTCCGTATTCTTCCCAAATCCCCATTTCATCACATTTGATGCAAAGGTTTAATGCTGTTTGTCCTCCCATAGTTGGTAGGACCGCATCAATTTTGTGTTTTTTAAGGATTTCAACAATACTTTCTGGCTCAAGTGGCTGCAAATAAATATTATCCGCAACGACTTTATCTGTCATGATTGTTGCTGGATTAGAATTGATTAATGTTACTTCAATTCCTTCTTCACGTAATGATCTTGCTGCTTGAGATCCGGAGTAGTCAAATTCACATGCTTGACCGATTACAATTGGTCCACTTCCTATGATTAAAACGGACTTGATAGAGGTGTCTTTTGGCATCTTCTGCTTTTGATTTTCAATTTTGAATACTATTCAACAAATTGAGCGCAAATTTAACCCAAAAAGTTCAACTTCCCAATCAATTCTTTGCTTGTTTTTAACAATTATCGTGGATAACTATTTTAGATCACTCATTAAAAAATTAGCATTTGACAAATCGGATTAGTATTTGCCGCCAAAACACAATCTTATACTAACTTTGTAAAATGAATTCTGTTGGCAAAATCGTTCGTCAAAATGTATTACAACTCGAGTACTTTGTCTTTGGACAAGGAGAAGAAACGATTATTTGTTTTCATGGTCATGGTCGTACTGCTTTTGATTTTGACTTTTTAAAACAAGAAAACAGACGTGTCATTTCGATTCATTTGTTCTTTCATGGCAACTCATTATTTCCAATTAATCGTGTTGAAAAAGAGCCACTTAAAACAACTGAACTTATTGAATTATTTAAGCTTATTTTAAGAGAAGAAAAGGTATTACAATTTCATTTATTAGCTTTTAGTCAAGGAGGAAGATTTACGCTCTGTCTGACACCTTACTTTGGAAATCTAATTCAATCTTTAACCTTGATAGCGCCTGATGGAATGGATAATTATAGTTTTTACAACTGGTCTTCTCGTCAGAAATTAGCGCGAAAACTATTTACGTATCTCGAAAAGAAACCAACTAAATTCATTCGCTACAGCAACTTGGCCACAAAGCTGAAATTAATGCGACCAAAAGTTAAAACGTTTGTACATGAATTTGCATCTAATCCCGATACGTTTCGCAATGCCTCTTTGACTTGGAGAGCTTTCCGTTTGATGCTACCTGATTATGAAGCTATTTCTAAAACGCTTAAGGAAAATGAAATTCCATTGCTAATTATCATGGGGAAATATGATCAAGTAATTCGTCCGAAACAAGCCTATCAATTTGTTAAAAAGTTAGAAATGAACAAGTGTGTTGTTGTAATCGAAAACGGTCATAACTTTTTCAAAAAATCGGCGATTGGACGATTTGAAAATTTGCTTCCTTTCAATAAAAACGTGTGAAAAACTTCATTCATCACAATTCATTTTGTCTCCTTTTAATTTTTAAATTTGTTACAAATAAAAAAAGTCATGAATAGCATTTTAAGTCACGCAGAAATCCAACAAAAAATTACACGTTTGGCTCACCAAGTTCTCGAGAACTGTTTTGAAGAGCCAACTGTTTATATTGGTGGAATTTGTGGTAATGGTTTTAAAATCGCGAATGACATTCAACGAATTATGGCGACAAATTCGGACCAAGAAATTGTTGTTTTCGAAATAAACGTTGATAAAGAAGAACCATGGAACTCTCCTATTTCTGTTTCAATCGATGAAGGCTTATTGAAAAACGCATATATCATTTTGGTTGACGACGTTTTGAACTCAGGAAAAACAATGCAATATTCTTTGATGAAATTTTTAGAGCGACCAACAAAATCAATTAAAACGGTTGCCTTGGTTGATCGCACACACCGTCGTTATCCAATCAAAGCAGATTTCGTGGGAATCAGTTTATCGACAACCCTAAAAGAACGTGTTGAAGTAGAATTGAATGATTCAAATTCGATGGCTTATTTAGTCTAACATTGTTTGTTTCGGGATTTGCAAAATTTAAATAGTTAAATTTTTGAATCTCAAGTATAAAACGATTTAATTCCCCATAAAACAATCTAACATGCGTAAAACAACAGAAGCATCTTCCAATTACGAGGCCTTAGAAAAAATGTCAACCGCTGATTTGTTAAGCAATATCAATAACGAAGACAAAACTGTTCCTCTTGCGATTGAAAAAGAATTACCAGCGATTGAAGCGTTTGTGAATGCATGTTTTGAACGTATGAAAACTGGTGGACGTTTATTTTATATTGGCGCAGGAACAAGTGGTCGATTAGGAATCGTTGATGCAAGTGAATGTCCGCCAACATTTGGAGTGGAACATGGAATTGTTGTTGGAATAATTGCTGGTGGCGACACTGCAATTCGTAAAGCGGTTGAATTTGCGGAGGATGACACTGAGCAAGGTTGGAAAGATTTAATGGAATTCAATATCAATTCAAACGATACATTGGTTGGAATCGCGGCTTCTGGTACAACTCCTTACGTTTTAGGTGCGATTGACGAAGCAAAGAAGATCGGTGTTTTGACTGGCGGAATATCATGTAACCCTGGAAGTCCATTGTCGCAAGTTGTTGAATTTCCAATGACTCCTGAAGTTGGACCTGAATTCGTTACAGGAAGTACACGCATGAAATCAGGAACAGCGCAGAAATTGGTTCTAAACATGATTTCCACTTCCCTGATGATCAAATTAGGAAGAGTAAAAGGAAATAAAATGGTTGATATGCAATTGAGCAACAACAAGTTGGTCGATCGTGGCGTAAAAATGATCATGGGTGAAATTGAAGTTACATATGAGCAAGCTGCTGAATTACTAGAGAAGCATGGTTCAGTAAGAAGAGCAGTTGAGGCTTTTAATTTGAAATGATATATATGAAACATTTCCTTTTTATTGGTTTTTGTCTAATCTTCAGTTTCGCAAAGGCTCAAAAAGCAGACAAACGTGTTGAAGCTCAAAAATGGATTGAAACAGAGATTCCGAAAGCGTTTAATTCGCAATTAAATCCAATTGAGTCGTTAGCAACTGAAAAGTATCAACGTTATAAATCTGATGCGATTAATGTTGATTTCGATGGTGGATTGACCGAAGCTGCATTTCAAGAAAAATGGAAAAAAGAGTTCAATACCAAGAAAGCTGGAATTGGTCTTAGCTTTATTTTAGGTGTGCAAGATTATGAATTAGTAAAAGTTGAACGTGCGCGCTTCGTGAAGAAAATTTCACCTACCTCCTATTTATTTCAAGTTTCGTTCATTTATTCAGAAAATTTAGGAACAGTTGCTGTTCAGTTAATTTTAGAAGAGCACGAAAATTCATTTCTAATTTCAGATGTTTGGCAAGAGAATTAAAATTCAGGAATTCCTTTAACAACACTTTCTCTTAGCAGTTTTACTTTTTCACTTGGTGTTTTAACCAATGCATAATATTGTTTTTCGTTAATGAGACCATCATACAGCATTTCTTTGTAAATTGTAATGATGTATTCTGGAATCCAATGATAATTCGGACAAACTTTCATTGCTTTGTTCATTTCCGTTAAAGCATATTCGTAGTTGTTTGAAGCCATAAAATGCTTTGCTCGAATCACATATAATTGAAAATCAGTTGAACCATCGTGCAAGGCTTCTTCGGTTAATGTTAATGCCATTAAATCACCCGTTTTGTCTTGAAAACACTCGTGTTCTTTGTTGTTAGCAAAGATTTTTGCAACCAAGACTTTTACTTTTGCTTCATTTCGGAACTGTTCTAACATCTGCTTTGCCCAAGTGACATTTTTAAAATTGGTATTTTCCGCGGTTAATAGATAATAGTCCCATGCTTTGTTGAACTTTCCCATTTTGAAGTACAAATCGCCAAACAATTTATAAAACTTGTAGTAAGCATAAATTTCTAAAATTCCACCTTCTGAATTATGCGGGATAAATGGTTCAAGTTGAGTTAAAGTTTTTTTTGCTTGTTTCAAATTGTCATCTCTTATATACGTTTCCACCAAACTGAATAAATAATCAAAACCTTCTTCTTTTTGTGAACGAACGCTATAACCATTCTCTTCCGCACCGATCGAAATTAAATACTGATAGTAATTAAATTTCCGTTTTGCACATTCCAAATAAAACGCCTTTAACTCTTCCGATCTAGCTGGAAAACGTTTCAATATATCAATTTTATAAAAATTTAAATCGTCTTGGGTGTGTGTGATTTGATTTTCTACAGTGTAATACCTGATTAAATGATCATAGAAAAATAACGCGCTGTCAATCTGATTTGTTTTGTAACCATAGAGTTGAAAGAGCGCATTGCAAACTTCTGGTAGTGAGTCATAATTCAAGCTTTTTGTATAATACGTTATGGATCGATTTGGCAAAACATAATCTTTATAACATTCACCAAGGATGTCATACAATCGTGCATACGAAATTGATGAATCAACTAATCCTGCCTCTTTTCGCTTTAATAGAACATTTACATCTGATTCCACTTGAACCGTATTGTGCTGTCTTAAATTGATATGAATCCTTCCCATTCGCGCATGATCGTTGGTAGAATCTTTCGCTAATTCTAAGTCATAACTTTTCATTTGAACAGGGAAAAATACGTCCGGACCAGGTTGTGCAATTGCGCACCAACTGTAAAATAGGAAACAAACGAAAAAGAAAAAATTTTTCATGTTGTACACTTACAATAATGTGCGAGTTTCGTTCAAAATAAAATGTAAGTCAAACGATTAAAGACTTCTAATGATTAATAATTAATTCATTAGAAATCGTAACTTTAATCTGAATATATAAGTGAAGTCAATAATTGAATACCAAATGAAAATTAAGGTTTCTATTCAATCTATTTTTAATTGTTCGCTAGAACGCGCATTTAAAACTCCCATGTTGTGTGATGTCTCCAAAATTCATACGGGATTTATGGTGATGCCTAAGGTTACACATACAAGCGATGATGAGAATTGGGGTACACCAGGATTTTCAAAAAAAGTATTTGTTGCTAAATCATTTACCCAAAAAGGTGGATTCGCTTCTACTGATACCGTAATTGAACGTTGCGAAAACGACTATTGGAAAATTGAAGTTGGAAATTTCACTGCTTGGATGCTAAGTTTTACAAAATTTGTAGGCGAATGGAAAACCACTGAACTTTCAGAAAACAAGATTCAAATCGATTACACTTACACTATGCATTACACTAATCCATTCTTTACACCTCTCACCTATCTTTTTACCAAATTATTTTGGAAAGTCTATATGAAACGCGTTTTAGAGAATGTACGAAAATTGGCATATTCAAATGAACCTTATTTGTATGAATAAAATCTTATGATTATGAAATTTTTAAAATTATCAATATTATTATTGCTGTTGTTGAATATTTCTTGTTCTTCAAAACCTGAAAACGTGGAACATCCTGAATTCAAAAAACACTTTGACAAATTCGATGTAACAGGTTCATTCGTTTTATTCGATCCACAAGAGAACGTTTATTATCATTATAATAAAGGCCAATTCAACAAAGCATATACTCCCGCTTCAACATTTAAGATTTGCAATTCTTTGATTGGCTTAGAAACTGGCGTTATTAAAGATGCAGATTTTATTATTCATTGGGATAGTGTTGTTCGTAAGAAAGTTGAATGGAATCAAGATCAAACACTTCGACAAGCAATTCAAAATTCTACCGTTTGGTATTATCAAGAATTAGCGCGCCGAGTTGGACAAAAACAAATGGATTACTGGATAAAGAAAGCGGATTATGGCAATCATTCGACAAAGGGTGGAATCGATAAATTTTGGTTGGAAGGTGGCTTAAGAATTTCTCCCAAACAACAAATCGATTTTTTAATAAAATTGCATGACAACAAACTTCCGTTTTCACAGCGAAACATGGACGTTGTGAAAGAAATCATGATTGTAAAAGACACATTAAACACTATCGTTCACGCCAAAGCTGGTTGGGGACAAAACGGAAAAGAAGACATTGGATGGTTTGTTGGTTATGTTGAAAAGGATGATAAGGTCTATTATTTTGCAAACTGTCTTCAAACTACCGATTTTGAGAATGACCAATTTGGACCAGCACGAAAAGATATCGTTTTTGATATTCTGGATGAATTAAATATTTTGAAACGATGAAAGTAAAAATATAAAAGTCATCCATTAATTTAATTTCCAACAAGTGGCTCAATATAAATTGATTGCATTGTGCCTCCTAATTTAAATCCAACCTGAAATTCCATCGCTTTATTTTCTTGTAAGGATACCTTAATTGGTTCACATGCTTTCCCCATTGCTTTGATAGATAATTCATATTCACCCATAGGTAAAATAATTTGTCTTGATTTTCCTAATGTAACTGTTGCCATTTTTTTCTGATCAATTAAAATATCCATCGCAAACACACCGCCATAAAGCGATTTGTCTCTTCGAACAATAATACTTGTCTGATCCAATAATTCAGGTTGCGTATCTTGTTTCTTTGAGGTGCTTATGTTGTATATAGCAATGACGATAAACATTGGGATTAATGCCACAATAAATAGAATCGCTAAAGGCAAAACTACCATAAATCTGCCGTCAGATTCCATTACCCATGATATTACGGTCAACGCTGGTTCGATTTGCAAAATTGTCGTGATGATTGCAAATGCAGCAGCAAGGATTACATAGACTAATACAAATTTTCTCATATTCAGTTGGATTAATATTTTATAAAGCGAAAATCGTATTTTTTTTTAAATATGATTTGTATTTTAGACTAAAAAAGTAATGATTAAACTTTTTCTCTTTATCCAACAAAGTTTCTTTGACTACATGGAATTTGTTACTAATGTTATAACTACAATCATTGCATTACTGGGAATAATCATTTTTTTGATTAATTCAAAATTGAAAAGCAATGCTCTGTCTTGGGTACAATTAGTCTATTCGTTCGGATTAATAATTGCTGGAGTTTTCTTATGTCAACATGAGATTGGCCATTATATAGGAGCGACTTTTGTATTCTTAATTTCAATAGCAGGATTTTACCTGAGTATTAAAACCATTTTTTCTAAGACTAATTAACATGGATAATTTTCCGATTGCCTTTATTCTTGTTTTGATTATTATTTTAGCTTCTAAGTTGTATAATGATCGAGCACTGAAAATTCTTAACGTTGAACAAAAAGCTCAATTAATTGATTTGTTTCAGAAAAGGCGTTCTTATCAAATCATAGTTATTATAATTATTACATCTATATACTTTTATGCACTTACCTATTTACCAGTGTATTTTTTACAAGAAATCACTCTATTCATAACAATAATCATCTTATTTCTGTTAATCAATACCTATCTAACTGTAAAGGTTTTAAAAACAAATCATTTCCCTAATGAATATATTGGAAATTATAAAATTGGGGCATTCATTCGACTTGTTGGAATAGTAGCTTATTTCGTTTTAGTTACGTATGATTTATTCGTATAGTCGATTATGTTATCAAATGCATAGATGTGTTTGATAATATATTCTTTGTATCGGAATATTAAAAAACTCCGAAAAGTTAAAAAATTAATAATTCTATGAAATAGTTGGTCTTTATTATTGGAACATTAAAACTTAATCGTAATATTGCAATATAGTATTTTTACAATTTTACTAAGTTGCAATGTTGCTAAGTTGTAAAGTTCGAATATTCAAATGTTAATACGTAGACTATGGGAGCTTCAAAATCAGATTACTTTAGCGAAGAACAAAACGAATTATCAGTTCTTTTCAAAGCACTTGGACATCCAGCAAGAATTGCAATTATTCAACATATACTTGAGACTAAATCATGTGTTTGTGGTGATTTGGTAGATAAATTCCCTCTAACCCAATCAACAATTTCTCAGCATTTAAAAGAATTAAAATCTGCAAATATTATTCAAGGTACAATTGAAGGTAATTCTATCTGCTATTGTTTAAATCCTGATACATTGGATAAATTGAGCAATGTAATTTCTGTTTTCATTGAAGCTGAAAAATGCAAGGGAACAAAATGCTGTTAAACTAATACTCAAATTTTCAAATCATAAAGTCATGAAACTTTCAACAATTAAAGAAACATTAAAAACATTAAATTCCGTTACTTTTCAATTACCTAACGGAACATTCGTGCCAGTACATTTCCACGTTACAGAAGTCGGTTTAATCACTAAAAACTTTATCGATTGCGGAGGAACTGTTCGAGAAGAGAAAGTCATCAATTTCCAATTATGGGAAGCAAATGATTTTGATCATCGTTTAGCTCCACAGAAATTAATCAATATCATCGAGCTTTCTGAAAAAGTGCTTCATCTTCCAGATTTAGAAATTGAAGTAGAATATCAAAGTGATACGATCGGGAAATTCGGATTAGAATTTAACGGAACTCATTTCTTGCTAACATCAAAACAAACCGCTTGTCTTGCTGAAGATAAATGCGGAATTCCTCAAGAAAAACTAAAAGTGAATTTAAAGGATTTGAGTACCGAAAGTGCTGCTTGTTGTACACCTGGTGGTAAATGTTGCTAAAAATAGATTAACTTATGTTTACATCCATTCAACAGTTTTGTAATGAATTAGTTCTTGATTTCGATATGATTCCAAATGAACGAAGAGATTTATTGACAAAAATTAGTTCTTACATTCAAGAAAGAAAAGATAAAAGTCAGGGAATCAACTTGGTATATGTTTGCACGCACAACTCGCGCAGAAGTCATTTTGGACAAGTTTGGTCCGCTGTAGCGGCAGAATATTTTGGAGTTAAAAACGTTCACACATTTTCAGGAGGAACTGAAGCAACCGCTTTTAATCCAAATGCAATCAATGCATTAAAAGAAGTTGGTTTTGTAATTGACAAGCTGAGCGAAACTGGCAATCCTCATTATGCTGTCAAATTTGGACCAACAGAAAAAACCATTTGTTTCTCAAAAACTGTCGATGATCAGGCAAATCCAACAACAAATTTCGCTGCGATTATGACTTGTTCTGATGCGGATGAAAATTGCCCGTTCATTCCTGGAGTTGATTTGCGCATTGGCACAACGTATGAAGATCCAAAAGCTTTCGATGGAACTGATTTACAAAACCAAAAATACCAAGAACGTTCAAAGCAAATTGCAACAGAATGTTTATTCGTTTTTTCTCAAATTAAATAATCATAAAATGACGCACCAACGAAAAAAACTTAGCTTTTTAGATAAATATCTGACCTTATGGATTTTTCTAGCCATGGGAATCGGTATTAGTATTGGCTATTTTATTCCAACGGCAGACGACTTTATTAATTCATTTTCTTCAGGCACGACAAACATTCCGCTAGCAATTGGATTATTATTAATGATGTATCCACCATTAACGAAAGTGGAATTTTCAAAAATCCCAAAAGTTCTAGCAAAGCCAAAATTGTTGCTGGTTTCATTTCTAATCACTTGGATTGTTGGACCAATGTTAATGTTTTTGCTTGCGGTTACGTTTCTAAAGGATTATCCGGATTACATGACTGGTTTGATTATTATCGGATTAGCGCCGTGTATTGCAATGGTCATTGTGTGGAATGAATTAGCTGAAGGTAACCGTGAATTAGTTGCTGGCTTGGTAGGAATCAATAGTTTATTACAAGTACTTTTCTTTAGTCTTTACGCCTATTTTTATTTGGAAATCGTTTTACCTTGGTTTGGCATCAAAGCATTGAAAATTGACATTACAGTGGCAGAAATTGCAAAAACAGTTGGAATCTATTTAGGAATTCCTTTTATAGCTGCAGTTCTTAGCCGTTCAATTTTATTAAAAACAAAAGGTGAAGTTTGGTTTAAAACGAAATTCCTTCCTTTCATCTCGCCGATTACCTTGATTGCGCTTTTGTTCACAATTGTTGTAATGTTCAGTTTAAAAGGTGCGATGATTGTATCCATTCCTATGGATGTTGTTCGAATCGCAATTCCACTGGTTATTTTCTTTGCAATTATGTTCTTAACAATGTTCTTTGTGGCTAAATGGTCTGGTGCCAAATATGACGAAAACGCAACATTATCATTTACCGCATCAGGAAACAACTTTGAATTAGCAATAGCTGTTTCAATTGCTGTGTTTGGTATAAATTCAGGTCAAGCCTTTGCTGGAGTCATCGGTCCTTTAGTCGAAGTTCCTGCTTTAATTTTAATGGTTCAATTGGCGTTTTGGTTAAAGAAGAAACTATATTAGTTCATACATTGTTTTTTGAGTTATAACCTGATAATTATGACTAACTTACAGGAAAACAAATCATCATGAACTTAGCAGATTTACACACACAAAATCTTCCTTTGGAAACCAGTAAGCTTTTTGAAGCAAGTGAAGGAAAAGTAATCCATATTACACTTCAAAAAAATGGTTTTCTCAAAGAACACATCACAAAAGTGCCAGCATTTTTAGTGTGTATTTCTGGTGAAACTGTTTATGAAGATGAAAACAATGCGAATATCACCTTAAAAAATGGTGATTATGTAAACATTGAAGCAAATGTTAAACATTGGTTGGTGGGAATTGCACAGAGTACTTTAATTCTAATTAAGTAACGATGAGCACGACCACTTCTCTACTTGCATTATGGAAAGAAGCAAGAACACGTTTTTTGAATCAATTGAATCAACTAAATGAGGATGATTTACAGAAGAAAATTGCTCCCAATTCAAACAGCATTGGGTTTTTAATGCGACATATCGGCGATGTTGAATTGTTGTTTGCAAAGAATGTCTTTGGTGATTCAACTGTTTCTGTAATAGCAAAAACAGTTATCGAACAAAAAGATTCTGGTGAATGGACTAATTTGAACGAACTTACAGCTTACACGAAGAAATCCTTTCAAACATTAGAAGCAATTATAATGAAACAATCGGAAGAAAATTGGAGCGAAACAATTGTAACGAAAGAATTTGGCACAAAAACAAAAGCAGAAGCGTTTGGTAGAATCATTTCACACACAACATATCATGCAGGACAACTTGCGTTAATTAAAAAGTATGGGAATTAATTAAATAATTCGATCATCACTTTTCCAGAAGTTGAACGATTTCGCACGTTGAATAATTCAAGAATGGTTGCGTTCAAATCAATCAGGCTGTAAGAATTAGAGAAAACTACATTCTTTTTAAAATCAGGCCCGTAAGCGTAGAAATTAATATGTCGACAACCATCACAACCATCTCCATGTGAAGGAAAACCGTCATTTACGCCATCTAAATGTCTTCCATGATCATTCGTTACAAATAAACTTGTTTTACCCGCGTAGAACGGATCGTTTTGAATCATTTGCCAGATTTGATAAACATATTCATCAGTATCTTGTATTCCATTAATGTAATTCGCCCAATTCGCTTGATGTCCAGAATAATCCGGTTCTCTGAAATTCACAAACAATATTTTAGGATGATGATTTTGCAAAACATCTGTAATTACTGTAAACGTTGTACTATCATCACGGTACCCTGTCCCTAAACCATTTATCCCGCAATTCATTGAAGGAATATAGCTGTCCTTCCAATCTGAATCTGTTGTGTTTCCTAAACGCGCTAATTTATCTTTACTTGTAACTAACCAAACATCGTCGTTATCCCATTTTTTCTCCTTCAGCAACAACTGAAAGAATGAAACGTGACTTGGACTTTCTGCTCCTGAATTATTAATTGACTGATAAAATCCTGTTGTAATTGCTGTATGTCCTGCTGTAGTAAACGTTTCTCCAAGATTGCAAAACTCCAAACAAATTATTCCTTCCGACGCTAAAACTGAATCCATTCTTGGAATATTCGCATGTGAGTTATCTCCCCATGTTTCTGAATAACGAGGACCGTCTACAACAAGAACAATTACTTTTTCTGTGATATAATCACGCATTTTTACTTTCGCAGAAACACAGTGATTCAGCAAGATAACAGCCATGATTCCTATAAAACTTGTCGCAAAAAATCTAATCATTTTTTCAACTTTGAAAAGCAATGTACAAAAAAAGGTCGCCTTTCGACGACCTTTGAATTATTCTTTTGATTTTGATTTCGATTTTCCTTTTTCGATTTTGATTGCTAATTCTTCTTGACCATCAACTAAATCAATTTTAATCTTATCACCTTCTTGTAAAGTAGCTCGAATGATTTCTTCAGCAAGTGGATCTTCGATGAATTTTTGAATAGCTCGTTTCAATGGACGCGCACCATATTTTTCATCATATCCTTTATCTACGATAAAATCTTTCGCTTTTTCAGTCATTTCAATTTGGTAACCCAATTCATTGATACGACCATACAATTTAGCCAATTCAAGATCAATAATTTTATGAATGCTATCACGATCCAATGATTTGAATAAAATCATATCATCAATACGATTTAAGAACTCTGGAGAAAACGCTTTTCTCAATGCATTCTGAATTACAGTTTTTGCATTTTCATCGCGTGATTCTTCTTTTGCCTTTGTTCCAAATCCAACTCCAGAACCGAAATCTGCTAATTGACGTGCTCCAATATTTGAAGTCATTATCAAAATCGTATTCTTGAAATCAATCTTACGACCTAAACCATCTGTCATGTGCCCATCATCCAAAACTTGCAACAACAAGTTAAATACATCTGGATGCGCTTTTTCAATTTCATCTAATAAAATGATTGAATAAGGCTTACGACGGATTTTCTCTGTTAACTGACCACCTTCTTCATATCCAACGTATCCCGGAGGTGCTCCAACTAAGCGAGAGATTGAGAATTTCTCCATGTATTCAGACATATCGATACGAACTAATGCATCTTCAGTGTCGAACAAATATTTCGCTAAAACTTTTGCTAATTGTGTCTTACCTACTCCTGTTGGCCCCAGGAAGAAAAATGAACCGATTGGTTTGTTTGGATCTTTCAAACCAGCTCTATTGCGTTGAATTGCTTTAACAACTTTAGAAACAGCTTCATCTTGACCAATCACTTTCCCACGAAGTTCTTCACCCATGTGAACCAATTTACCAGTTTCCGTTTGCGAAACACGCGTAACTGGAATCCCACACATCATCGATACCACTTCAGCAACATGTTCCTCTGTTACGGTAACACGATTCGTTTTTGAATCTTCTTCCCAACGTTTTTTAGCCGCTTCTAATTGATCTTGTAATTTACGTTCGCTATCTCTTAATTCAGCAGCTTTTTCATATTGCTGTGATTTAATCACCTCATTTTTTTGTTCTTTCAACGCTTCAATTTGCGCTTCAACATCCAAAATTTCTTGAGGAACATTGATGTTTTTCAAGTGAACACGAGAACCAACTTCATCCAAAGCATCGATAGCTTTATCTGGTAAATGACGGTCTGTTATATAACGCTCAGTCAATTTCACACAAGCAGCAATTGCATCATCTGTAAACGTAACCGAATGGTGTTCTTCGTAACGTTCTTTGATGTTGTTCAAAATTTGAATCGTTTCATCAATCGTTGTTGGCTCAATAATTACTTTTTGGAAACGACGTTCTAATGCTCCATCTTTTTCAATGTACTGACGGTATTCATCTAAGGTTGTTGCACCAATTGCTTGCATTTCACCACGCGCTAAAGCTGGTTTAAACATGTTGGAAGCATCCAATGAACCACTTGCCCCACCAGCACCAATGATTGTATGAATTTCATCAATAAACAAAATCACATCTGGATTCTTCTCGATTTCTTGCATTACTGCTTTCATTCGCTCTTCGAATTGACCACGGTATTTTGTACCCGCAACCAATGACGCTAAATCCAACGAAACGATTCGTTTATTAAATAATACGCGCGAAACTTTACGTTGAACAATTCTAAGTGCTAAACCTTCAGCAATGGCACTTTTACCAACTCCTGGTTCACCAATCAAAATTGGATTATTTTTCTTTCTTCTAGAAAGGATTTGTGAAACGCGTTCAATTTCTTTCTCACGCCCCACAATTGGATCTAATTTACCTGCCTCAGCCATTTTAGTTAAATCTCTACCGAAATTATCTAAAACTGGAGTTTTTGATTTTGGATCCGTAGGTTTTCGCTGTGCAGAATATTGTTCCCCACCTTCTTCTTCTGAACCTCCTGGAAATTCTGCTCGAGGAGTTGTGTTTTCTTCAATCATTGCTTCTAATTCGTCTTTAACATTATCGTAAATAACCCCATATTTATTTAAAACCCTACATGCAAAACTATCTTCATCTTTTAATATCGAGAGCAATAAATGCTCTGTACCAATCATCGGACTTTTATATAATTTAGCTTCAAGATAAGTGGTTTTCAAAACCTTTTCCGCTTGCTTTACAAGTGGAATATTTGTCATAGGCTGAGCAGCAGAGTTTGCTGACTTCATTAAACTTTGCTCAACCTCAACTCGGATTTGTTTTAAATCCAAATGAAACTCATTTAATAATTTTATCGCAGTACCATCTCCTTCACGGATTATGCCAAGTAATAAATGTTCAACTCCAATAAAATCATTCCCTAATCTCAACGCCTCTTCCCTACTGTAACTAATTACATCCTTAACTCGGGGTGAAAATTTTGCTTCCATACTTTTTAACTTTCTAGGATAAAATTGCCTAATTATCCTTACTTACAAATATAAAACGAAAAAATTGTTAATAAGTAAACGAAAAAGTCAATTTTCCACAGATTTTTGTTAGTAAAAACACCTTTCTCAGTGTTTTCCATAGGTGCAAAATAACTAATTTCGAAACTTGCTTTAACCAGCACAATAAATGTGCTAAATAAAAAATTGTGACAAGATGGCAGATGGAGAAAAAATAATCCAAATTAACATCGAAGATGAAATGAAGTCAGCCTACATCGATTATTCGATGTCGGTAATTGTATCTCGTGCGCTGCCAGATGTGCGCGACGGGTTTAAACCAGTACACAGACGTGTATTATATGGTATGCAAGACTTAGGAGTCTTCTCAAATCGTCCTTATAAAAAATCAGCGAGAATTGTTGGTGAGGTATTAGGTAAATACCACCCTCACGGTGATAGCTCAGTTTATGATACAATGGTGCGTATGGCGCAACCATGGTCTTTACGATATCCTTTAGTGGACGGACAAGGTAACTTTGGTTCTGTCGATGGTGATAGTCCTGCAGCAATGCGTTATACGGAGGCAAGATTTAAAAAGATTGCTGAAGAAATGCTAAACGACTTGGACAAAGAAACAGTTGACTTTGCTCCTAACTTTGATGATAGTTTGGAAGAACCAACTGTTCTTCCTTCTAAAATTCCAAATTTACTTGTGAATGGTGCTTCAGGTATTGCTGTTGGTATGGCTACAAACATGGCGCCACACAACTTAACTGAAGTAATTGACGGAATTACAGCATACATAGATAATAAGGATATTGAAATCGAAGAGCTTATTAAATATGTAAAAGCTCCAGATTTCCCAACAGGTGGTATTATTTATGGATACGAAGGTGTTCGTGAAGCTTTACTTACAGGTCGTGGACGTATCGTTATGCGTGCAAAAGCTGAAATCGAGGAAGCAAACGGTCGTGAACAAATCATTGTAACTGAGATCCCTTACCAAGTCAACAAAGCAGACATGATTAAAAAGACTGCTGAATTGGTGAACGATAAAAAAATCGAAGGTATTTCTGATATCCGCGATGAATCGGATAGAAATGGTATGCGAATCGTTTATGAAATTAAACGTGATGCAATTGCCAATGTCGTTTTAAATAAATTATTCAAGTTTACTTCTTTACAAACATCTTTCTCTGTAAACAACATCTGTTTAGTTGAAGGAAGACCAGTTATGGTGAACTTAAAAGATCTAATCACTCACTTCGTTAATTTCCGTCATGAAGTAGTTGTTAGAAGAACAAAATACGAATTACGTAAAGCGGAAGAAAGAGCACACATCTTAGAAGGTTTAATTATTGCATCAGACAACATTGATGAAGTAATTAAAATCATTCGTGCATCAAAATCTCCAGAAGAAGCGAGAGAAAACTTAATGGTTCGTTTTGCTCTTTCTGATATTCAATCACGTGCAATAGTTGAAATGCGTCTACGTCAATTAACAGGACTAGAGCAAGATAAATTACGTGCTGAATACGAAGATTTGATGAAATTAATTGCAGATTTAAAAGACATCTTAGCAAATGAAGATCGTCGTATGCAAATCATTAAGGATGAATTATTAGAAGTTAGAGAAAAATACGGAGATGAGCGTCGTTCTCAAATTGAATATTCTGCCTCAGAAATGAGAATGGAAGATTTAATTGCAGATGAGGAAGTTGTTATTACCATTTCTCACGCTGGTTATATTAAACGTACAAGTCTAACTGAATACAAAGTTCAGAATCGCGGCGGAATGGGATCAAAAGGTTCAACTACACGTGATAAAGATTTCTTAGAACATTTATTTGTTGCTACGAACCATAATTATTTATTAGTCTTTACTGAAAAAGGAAGATGTTTCTGGATGCGTGTATACGAAATTCCAGAAGGAAATAAATTGTCAAAAGGTAGAGCAATTCAAAACTTGATAAACATTCCACAAGACGATAAAGTTAAAGCGTATGTGAAAGTTCAAGATTTGACAGATAAAGATTACGTAGAAAATAACTTTATCGTAATGTGTTCTAAACAAGGTGTAATTAAGAAAACATCTTTGGAAGCATATTCTCGTCCTCGTTCAAATGGTATTAATGCCATTACAATTCGCGATAACGATGAATTATTAGAAGCTAAATTGACAAACGGAACGAATGAAATTGTTTTAGCAACAAGTTCAGGTCGTGCGATTCGTTTCAATGAGTCAACTGTTCGTCCAATGGGAAGAAATGCTTCTGGAGTTCGAGGAGTTACTCTTGGAGGAGAAAATGATCAAGTAGTTGGAATGATTTGCGTTGAAGATGTATTCTCAACTATTCTTGTGGTTTCTGAGAAAGGTTATGGAAAACGTACGTTCTTAAATGATCCTGAAGATCAAGAGCCTGTTTATCGTATCACAAATCGTGGTGGTAAAGGTGTGAAAACATTAAACATTACGGATAAAACTGGTCCATTGTTATCAATCTTAAATGTTACTGACGAAGAGGATTTGATGATTATCACCAAAGCTGGTGTAACGATTCGTATGCACATTGACACAATTCGCACAATGGGTAGAGCAGCACAAGGTGTTCGTTTAATCAACCTTAAAGGAAGTGCTGAAATTGCTGCAATTGCTCGTGTACCAAGATCTGAAGACGAAGAAGAAACACTTTTAGATGAAGAAGGAAATCCAATCGAACCAGAAAATGGCACGGATATTGAAACGCCGGTTGTGGAATAAAAAGAAAAATGCATCCAAATGAAAAAAACGATGAAAAATAAATTTATAGCATTTGCAGGAGTTGCCCTATTCAGCTCTCAAGTAATGGCACAAAAAGCAAACGAAACTTCGGCTGCCATTGAATACAAAAAATACTCTGACGCTATGACAATGCTTATGATGTCTGGTGGAAAGGGTGATATAGTACCAGCTCAAAAAGCAATCGAAAAAGCTAAAGGTTTTATTGACTTAGCTGCAGAAAACGAAACGACTAAAGAAAGTCCAAAAACACTTTTTTACAAAGGTGAAATTTACACAGGCTATTTGATGGCTTTTGGAACTGATACAGCGTTTATGAATAATAATGCTGAAAATTACTTCAATACAGGAATTGAAAGCTATCAAAAATCGTTGGCGATTTCTTCAAAATACAAAGAAGACATCAAAGCATCTATTGATCAAAAGAAAGCATTATTCTCAATGGGAATTAATGCTTTATACGACCAAGCTAAATACGCTGAATGTGCTGAGGCTTATGAAATGCAAGTGAAATTTTCTCAAGGCGTAAATGAAGTTGATACATTATCGATTTATAACTCTGCAGTTTGTTACGAGAAAGCAAATGATTTCACAAATGCAGCAAGACAATATGCCGCCTCAGCAAAAACAGGTTACAAAGCTCCAGGGACATACCGAAGCGCATCTGCTTGTTACAGAAAAGCTGGTAACGCTGCTGAAGCAAAAGCCATTTTGAATGAAGGACGTAAAAAATACCCAAGCGACCGTGATTTATTGCTTGAACTTGTAAATACAAATATTGATGCAGGAGATGCAGCTGGCGCTGAAGCAGCATTAGCAGAAGCGATTGCAGCGGATCCAAAAAACAAGCAATTACATTATACAATTGGTACAATCTACATCGAGCTTAAGCAAAATGAAAAGGCAGAAGTAGCCTTGAATGAAGCTTTAAAAATCGATCCAGAATACCAAGATGCATTGTATCAACTTGGTGCACACTTGGTGACTTGGGCTTCTGATTTAAGAACTGAAGCAGGTCAAATGAAATTAAATGATCCTAATTATGACAAAGTAACTGCTAAGTCTGATGAGACATTTAAAAGAGCATTAATTCCTTTAGAGAAATTCATTGTAAAAAGTCCTAACGATAAAGATGTATTGGTTATTTTATCTCAAATCTACAGAAGTGTAGGAAACTATGATAAATCGAACGAATACAAAAAACGTGCAGACGCAATTAAATAAGTAAACATTGAACTGTTTAAAAGGTCGACAAATGTCGACCTTTTTTTATGGAATAAAAGTTGGTTTTAACGTTTTTATCACTACCTTTGCAGCCTTAAAACAAGACTGTTACCCTATTTTAGACAGTTTAGTATTCATCACTTTCGGGTTTTTAGGGTGCTCGAAATACAATTATTAAAGCCAAATGGCAAAAAACACAAGCATGCAGGGGACTGCTGATTTCGACTGGGATGCGTTAGCACTAGACGGATATTCAAAAATCCAACGTTCTGAGTTATCAGACAAATACGAAGTTACTTTAACTTCAATCAACGAGAAAGAAGTTGTTGAAGGAACTGTAGTTATCGTTACGAAAAAAGAAGTAATCATTAACATTGGTTACAAATCAGAAGGAGTTGTTCCTGCTTCTGAATTCCGTTACAATCCAGATTTGAAAGCTGGTGATACTGTTGATGTTTATGTAGAATGCCAAGAAGACAAAACTGGTCAGTTGGTTGTTTCTCACAGAACTGCGCGTATGCACAAAGCATGGATCCGTGTGAACGATGTATTGCGTACAGGTGAAGTTATCACTGGATATGTAAAATGTCGTACGAAAGGTGGTTTAATTGTTGACGTATTTGGAATTGAAGCATTCTTGCCAGGTTCTCAAATTGACGTTAAACCAATCCGTGACTATGATGTTTACGTTGGTAAAAACATGGAGTTCAAAGTTGTTAAAATCAACCAAGAGTTCCGTAACGTTGTTGTTTCTCACAAAGCGCTTATCGAAGCTGAGTTGGAAGAACAGAAAAAACAAATTATCTCTGGTCTTGAGAAAGGTCAAGTATTGGAAGGAACTGTTAAAAACATCACATCTTACGGTGTATTCATCGATTTAGGTGGTGTTGATGGTTTGATTCACATTACAGACTTATCTTGGGGACGTGTTAATCACCCAGAAGAGATTGTTGAATTAGATCAAAAATTAAACGTTGTTATTCTTGACTTTGATGATGATAAGAAAAGAATTGCTTTGGGTCTAAAACAATTACAACCACATCCATGGGATGCTTTAAATGCTGACTTAAACGTTGGAGATAAAGTTTCCGGTAAAGTTGTAGTTATGGCAGATTACGGTGCGTTCGTTGAAATCGCTGCTGGAGTTGAAGGGTTGATCCACGTTTCAGAAATGAGCTGGTCACAACACTTACGTTCTGCTCAAGATTTCATGACTGTTGGTGATACTGTTGAAGCAGTTATCTTAACATTAGATCGTGAAGAGCGTAAAATGTCTTTAGGTATCAAACAATTGATGCCAGATCCATGGGCTAACATCGAAGGTAAATATTCAGTTAACTCTAAACACAATGCAAAAGTTCGCAACTTCACTAACTTCGGTGTATTCGTTGAATTAGAAGAAGGTGTTGACGGATTAATTCACATTTCTGATCTTTCTTGGCAAAAGAAAATCAAACACCCATCTGAGTTCTGCAAAGTAGGTGATGAAATGGAAGTTGTTGTATTGGAAATCGATAGAGAAAACAGAAGAATCTCTTTAGGTCACAAACAATTAGAAGAAAATCCATGGGATGTATTCGAAACAATCTTCGGAGAAGGTTCAGTACACCAAGGAACTATTATTGAGAACAAAGACAAATCTGGAATTGTTGCTCTTCCATACGGTGTTGAAGGAATTTGTCCTTCTAAACACTTAAGAAAAGAAGACGGTTCTAACGCTAAAGTTGAAGAGACACTTGATTTCAAAGTAATCGAATTCAACAAAGAGTCTAAGAAAATCGTTGTATCTCATACACGCACATTTGAAGAAGGTGAAGACAAACCAACTACATCTGCTAAACCAGCAGGTAAAAAAGGTGGTGCTGGATCATCAACTTCTCAAGCTGTAAAAGCACTTAACCAAAATACAGAGAAATCTACATTAGGTGATTTAGATGCTTTATCAGCATTGAAAGAAAAAATGGAAAAAGGAAACTAATCCATCTTACTTTTAACGAAAGCCGTTCCGTTTATTCGGGACGGCTTTTTTATTGAGCAAAAATTTAGACATAAAAAAAGGTTGATTCAATTGAACCAACCTTTCAATATAAAATACTTTATTAGTTAACTGAATTCGCTAAGCTAATTAATTTGTCCTCTGTTTGAAAACCAACCACTTCTTTAATCAATTTTCCTTTGCTATCAATAATCAACAAAGTTGGATACGCTTTAATTTTGTACAATCTAGCTAATTCTGGTCCATCAGCATCTTTTTCAATGTCAACTTTTAAGTTCACAAAACTCTCGTTAAATACTTCACCAACTTCTTCATTCATAAATGACGTCGCAGCCATTTTCTTACATGGTCCACACCAACTTGTGTAACAATCAATAAAAATCAACTGTTCATTTTCTGCAGCAAGTTTCTTTGCCTCTTCCAGCGTAATGTGCTCAAATTTTATCCCAGTGCCTTCTTGTTTTTGAATTGGCGCTTTTTTCATTGTAAAGGCCATTGACACTAATCCGATTGCTGCTATCCCAAGAATTCTTTTCATTTCTAGTCTATTTTGTGTTTAAATTACAAACATTTTTTTAATCGTCCAACAGAGTGTAAAAACTTCCGCGACAAAGTTGTTACCTTTGAGACAAAAACCATTCCATAAACTATGAATGAACGAATTACATTTATTACTCAATCTGCCGATCTTAAAAACAAAGTGCTTGAGTTCATTGATGAATGGAATTCGACTGCTGAAACAATTACAGTAAATACGTCAGGATCAACAGGAACACCAAAGAAAACTGAAATTCTTAAATCACATATGGTGATTTCAGCAAATAAAACACTGAACTATTTTGCTCTAAAACCCGGTGACACTGCCCTACTTTGCCTCTCTCCAGAAACAATCGCTGGAAAAATGATGATTGTTCGCTCAATTGTTGGGAATTTGAATTTAATTGTAAGCGATGTAAATTCACATCCATTAACGAATTGTACTGATCATATTGATTTTATTGCACTGGTACCTTTACAAGTAGAAGAAATACTAAAATCTGATTCGGAAAAATTAAAATCCATTCAAACAATTCTCATTGGTGGCGGACCAATTCACGCTTCACTTTCAACTAAATTACGAGAACAAAACATTCAAGCATTTCATTCTTACGGCATGACGGAAACGATATCTCATGTAGCCATTCGTAAGGTTGGTCTTGGAGAAAATGACACATTTGAAGCACTTAATGGAATAGAATTCTCTCAAGAAAACGGAAAATTATGCGTGCATTATCCTGAAATTGACTATTCAAATTTAACTACAAATGACCTAGTCGAACTAATTGATAATCATCATTTTAAATTCATAGGAAGGGCTGACTTCATTGTTAATTCTGGTGGTCTTAAAATAAATCCAGAGACCGTTGAAGAACTTATTTCAACATATATTGAAACATCCTTTTTTGTAAGTGGACTACCAGACGAACATTTAGGACAACGACTAATTTTACTCATCGAGGGAACAGTTGTTAAAGCACCTACACTTTTTGAATTAAAATCACTTTTGCCTAAATTTCACAATCCAAAGGAAGTTTATTTTTTACCAAAATTCATTCGTACTGAAAGTGGAAAAATAAATCGTTTGGAGACTTTAAAAATGATTTCAGAACAATCTTGAAAAAGTATTTTCAAATATTAGGCCTTCCAGAAACTGCATCTCAAGATGAGATAAAAAAGAGGTACCGCAAATTAGCGATGCGTATTCATCCAGATCGGAATCCATCACCAAAAGCAAAAGAAGATTTTTTACAGCTTACGGATGCATATGAAATTCTAATTGGTAAAAAACCAGCGCCTAGAACAAGTCGTTCAATTTCTAAATCAGCAGAGAAAAGTTCAACGGATCGCGTCAAAGAAGCGCGTCAACGAATATTTGAACAACAAGAGAAAGAGCGTCTAGAAAATGAGCTTTATTTTCAAAGTCTTTTCAAAGGAAGAAAATGGAAACTACTCAAACTTTCAGCCGCACTTGGTTGTATTTTATCTATTCTAATTATTTGCGACTACTTTCTTCCGTATCACGTTGAGTCAACAGAAATCACACATTATGCAATAAAAATAGACAATGGAGGTCGTTTTGTAGCTCGAAATGTAATTGTAACATCGAACAAAGAAGAATATTGGCTTGAACAAATGGATTACACTTTATATCGAGAATATCCGAAGATTCATATTGTAAAATCATGGATATTTCACAATGCTATAACAGTACTTTCTGATCAAAAAACACAGATTGCGACGTTCTCGGTAATTTTCAGCTTTTATTCAGTTCATTGGATTCTAATATTCTTTTTCCTACTTCCTTGCTTAATCGTTTTTTATAAACGAAGAACAGTTTGGTACACAATCGGCTATCAAATAGCTCTTTATTTATCGACGGGATTAATGCTATTTTATCTGATATTGAGCGACAGATGGGCGCATGTTTTGACCTTAGGATTTATCTAAATCAACGTTTCATTGCACGATCCATATCACGCTTATCGTCTTTTTCTTTTAAATCTTGACGCTTGTCATGGAGCTTTTTACCTTGTGCACATGCAATATCTAATTTGATCCAACCTTTATCCGAAAGGAACATTTTTAAAGGAATCAAGGTGTTACCTTTTACTTTTAGGAATTTTTCAATCTTGTCGATTTCCTTTCGATTCAATAACAACTTGCGATCGCTACGCGGTTTGTGATTGTAAAAAGAAGCGTTCTCGTATTCCGTAACATGCATGTTTCGAATAAAAACTTCTCCGTTCACAAACACACAATACGCTTCAAGAATACTGGCTTTACCGTTGCGAATACTTTTAATTTCAGTTCCACCAAGTTGAATACCAGCAGTAAACGTTTCAAGTAAGTGATACTCAAACTTTGCGCGTTTATTTCGGATATTAACTTCGTTTTTTGACATTGTATTTTGAATCTTCACAAAGTTAAGCTTTTTGACTAAAGGCGAAACATTCGCAATAAAATACTCTGATTTAACTTAAAATATTTCATTCAAAGAAGGAATTGATTACTTTTAAATCGTGAATATTCCATCGAAACATATTGAGAATGCCGTTGAGCAATTATCATCGCTTCCTGGTATTGGAAAACGTACAGCATTGCGCCTGGTTCTTCAATTATTGAATAGATCAGAAGATGAAATTGAGCAATTTTCACGTTCATTCATTGAAATGAAGCAAAACACAAAAATGTGTAGTTCTTGTGGAAATATTTCGGACCATGAAATTTGTTCAATATGTTCGGATGAGCGCCGCGATCATTCTATTATTTGTGTTGTTGAAGATATTCGTGATATTTTAGCCATTGAGGCAACCGAATCATACAAAGGAATTTACCATGTTTTAGGTGGAATAATTTCTCCAATGGATGGAATTGGTCCCGCAGATTTGAATATTTCAACATTGGTTGAAAAAGCATCAACTGGAAATGTGACAGAAATCATTTTCGCTTTAAGTCCAACAATGGAAGGTGATACTACAAATTTTTACTTGTATAAAAAACTGAACGGTCATCCGATTATTATTACAACCTTATCACGCGGTGTGGCTATCGGAACGGAATTGCAATACGCCGATGAAATGACCTTAAGTCGCTCACTTATAAAACGTCAACTCTTCCAATTGTAAAATTTCTTATCTTTGGCTTACCTAAAATAAAACAATTATGTTAAAAGAATTCAAAACATTTATCATGCGTGGAAACGTCGTTGATTTGGCTGTGGCTGTAATCATCGGTGCTGCGTTCAATGCAATCGTTGGATCATTGATTAATGATGTTATAACTCCATTATTATTAAAGCCTGCGTTTGCAACAATGCATGTTGATAAACTTGAAAATTTAGCATGGAACGGTGTACTTTATGGTAAATTCATCGCTTCAGTTATCAATTTCTTGGTAACGGCATTTGTCATTTTCTTAATGGTTAAGGCAATGAACAAAGCAAAGAAGAAAAAAGAAGAAGAGCCTGCTGCACCACCAGCACCAACAGCGGATCAAGCGTTGTTGACAGAAATCAGAGATTTATTAAAAAACAAATAAATCGACTACAAAAAAGGAAAAGAGAAGTCAAAGCTTCTCTTTTTTTTATGCTTTCAATTCTTGTTTAGTATATTTCTTTGCAAAATCAACAATCTCGTTTGATGGAATCTCATGATTACCGTTCGGTAAATCAAGTGAAGTTTGTATCATACACTTGGCAACATTGATTGCCTCTACAGGTCTGTATTTGTCAATCAATCCCGTTTTACCAATTACATTACCTATTTGAATTGATAATTTTTCACCTGTTCTCTTTTCTTGTCGTGGCCCTTCTAAAACAGAAGGTTTAACTATGATTAATTTTTCGAACCCAATTGCTTTGGCGTTTTCGTCCAATTGCGCTTTCATACGTGAATAAAAAAACGGCGATTTTAAACTTACACCCAAGGCAGAAATCAAAACACACTGCTTCACTCCTATTTCTTTTGCCAGTTTCATCACTAAAGTTGGAATATCCACGTCAATTTTCCATTGAACAGCTTTTGAACCAGCTTTCTTGATTGTTGACCCAAATGCTATGAACAAAATGTCAATTTTATGATGTACAGGTAATTCTGATAAATTAGCAAAATCCACCATGTGATTGGTTACTGAAATTTCACGAATATCTAATTCTCTTCTACTCAGTAAATCTATTTGCTCAAATCGTTTATCAATAACTAATAATTCAAGTAATTCGTGCCCGACAAGACCTGTTGAACCAAGGATTAATGCGTTCATTTTGCTTTTTTTTATAAAAATACAATTCAAATACATTAATCATTAAAAAAAAGTTCTATTTTCGAATCAATTATTAACGTTTAAAAACATCTTTACACGCTATTTCATTTTTATGACTAGTATTTTTGTCGCCAAATTGGATTTTGGCATTACGGGCGAGCAATTGAAGCAAGCATTTGAGCAACACGGGACAGTATTAAAGGCTAGTGTTGCCACAGACAGAGAAACAGGAAAATCTCGAGGTTTTGGTTTTGTTGAAATGGCTAATCGTGACGAAGCGATGATCGCTATTGAAAAATTGGATGGTTCCATGATGAATGGTCGACCAATTGCTGTTAAAGAAGCTGAGCAACGAACGGATAGCCGCCCTCCAAGAGATTCTAATAGTCCAAGACCAGATTTTAAGCGTCGAGAAGGATTTGACAACAATCGCGACAACCGTGGTAGTTCAGAATCTAGACCTTCAGAATATCGTAAACCAGCAGATGACGTTCCAGCTTTTATACCGCCAGTACTTCCAGAATCGATTAAAGGCGAAGTAAGAAAGAAAGTTGATAAAGATAAAAAGCCGAAAGATTGGGATTCTGAAGGAAGAGCGAAAAAGCCAAAGATGAATGCTTACAAGAAAAGTGGTAAAAACAACCGCTTCTTTGGTGACGATGACGATGATGACGATTTCGATATTCATTCGTTTAATCAGTATGATGACGAAGAAATCGATGAAGAAGATGACGACTTCGAAGATGACGAAGATTAAATATTAAAAATGCCTTGCTTTTGTGAGGCATTTTGCTTTTCATATTAAACGAAATAAACATCCTATAAAACTTAATATTTCACTATATTTTGTAGCTTTGTGCCATGGAAATAATCGTCATTGTTCTATTGACATTTTTAAATGCATTTTTTGCTTTATCTGAAATATCTTTAGTTTCTGTCAAAAAATCACGTATTCAACACCTTGCTGATCAAGGAAATTCACGAGCTAAAACAATTTTGGGGCTTTTAGACAAGCCTGAAAACTTCCTTTCTTCTGTTCAAGTTGGAATTACATTAATTGGAATCATTGCCGGTGCATATGGTGGAGCTACGCTTACTGATGACATGGAAAAAGTGCTTGTTAATGTCAAGTTTTTAGGTGGTTCTGTTCATATGGTATCATTATTTATTGTTATTGGAAGTATCACATATTTTACAATTGTTGTAGGTGAACTTGTGCCAAAAACGATTGCAATGAACAGTGCCGAAAAAATAGCTTTGGTTTGTGCTCCAATCATAAAGTATTTCACGCTAGCTACCTACCCTTTTGTAAGATTATTGTCCATTTCTACAAAACTGATTTTGAAATTATTTGGCGTTAAGGAAAATGATTCCGACCACATGAGTGAAGAAGAGTTGAAATTCATGTTATTTAATGCAGGAAAACAGGGAGTTTTAGAAACAGACGAGAGTCAAGTTCATCAAAATTTATTCTACTTTACAGATCAAACGGCTAAATCATTAATGACACACAATTCAGAAGTGGAATGGATCGATATTAACTTAAGCATTGATGAGATTTTTGAACAATTACTTAAAAGTATGCGTTCAAAATTCATTGTTTGCGATGGGCAAATGAGTAATATCAAAGGTGTCATTACAATAAAAGATTTCTTTGAAAAATACAAATCTCCTGGTTTTAAATTACAAGACATACTAGAAGACCCAATTTACATCATTCAAAATACTCCAGCATTTAAAATTTTAAGCTTGTTCAAATCGAAGAAGCAATACATTGGAACTGTAATCGATGAATATGGCGGTGTTGTTGGAATCATCACTTTACATGATTTAATCGAGGCAATTGTTGGAGATTTACCAGATGAAGACGAGCTTGATGAATTAGATATCACGAAACGTGACGACGGTTCATACTTGATTAATGGAAAAACATTAATATTCGAGTTAAACCAATACTTTCAAAAAGAAATCATCGAAGATAACATCTCGCAATACACTACGATTGCAGGATTCATGCTAGAACATCTCAAAGCAATTCCAGTTGCAGGAAATAATTTTGAATACGAAAATTACTATTTCGAAATTATGGATGTTGACGGTCTTCGAATCGATAAAATCCTAATGAAACAACGAATCGTTGAACTAGAGGATTAAAGTATTTCTTTAATAGCGTCTGGAATTGATTCAATTAAATCTGATGCTAACAAACCATATTCTGTTGTTTTCAATACAGCTTTATCACCTGCCAATCCATGTAAATAAACACCCAAAATTGCTGCATCAATTGATGAATAATTTTGAGATAAAAATGCCGTAATCATTCCTGTTAATGCATCACCACTTCCACCTTTAGCCATTCCAGGGTTTCCAGTAGTATTCACATACAATGTGCCATCTGGAGCTGCGATATAGGTTGGTCCACCTTTAACAATAACCACTGACTTTAATCTTTTCGCAAATTCAACTTGCAATTGTGTTCGTTGCTCAAGCGTTTCCCAAGGACCGACCAATCGTTCGAATTCTCCCGGATGAGGCGTTAAAATTGAATTTTCTGGGATGATATTAAACCATTCTTTGTTTAAAGAAATACAATTCAAACCATCTGCATCAATTACCATTGGAATTTTCTCAACTTTCAATAAATGATGTATTGCTTTTTGTGTGGACACAGCGGTCCCTAATCCAGGACCAAAAGCAATTGTCTTGAAATGAAAATTCCCAATGTGATCTGAAAATAATTTATCATTTGTATCAACACTGATCATCGCTTCAGGTATTGCAGTTTGCAACACAGCTTCACCGCAAGCTGGAATGTGAGTTGTTAATAAGCCTACTCCACTTCTCAAACAAGCTTTTGTCGACAAGACAGCAGAACCAATTTTCCCTTTTCCGCCTGCAATAATTAAAGCATGCCCAAAATCTCCTTTATGCGATTCTTTCGCTCTTGGCTTCAACTTTCCTCTGATGATTTCCTTTGTGATACTATTTTCAGTCATGACTATTGATTTAGTATACAATTTTAATCATGTTTTGCGATTCAAAACATGATATTAAGCAGGAAATCGAATAATTAATATCAATAAAAAAAAGCTTCAATAAATGAAGCCTTTCTTACTATGATAAATATTTCTTATGCCTTTCTAAGTGTAGAAGGACAAACATAATCTGTTTTTGGAACATCTGTTTTTGCAATTGCGTTAAACCCTCCAAACACTTCAATAAAGTTGTCGTAACCTCTGGATTTCAAAATTGATGCAGCAATCATACTTCTATATCCTCCCGCACAATGAATAATAAAAGGTTCTTCCTTCGGGAACTGCGCCATATCCTCATTGATAAAATCAAGTGGAATACTTTTCGCTCCATCAACATGCTCAGCAGCAAATTCTCCTGGTTTGCGCACATCTATAATAATTGGAGATGCTTTGAATCGTTCAGCAAACTCATCCGCTGTAATTCGCGTAACTGAATCAACTTCATTACCAGCATTTTTCCACGCATCAAAACCACCATCTAAGAATCCAATAACGTGATCATATCCAACTCGTGCAAGACGTTTGATCGTTTCTGCTTCATTACCTGCTTCGGTAACAATCAATAATTCTTGTTTGACATCTGGAAGCATGGCACCAACCCAAGGAGCAAATTGTCCATCCAAGCCAATATTAATACTGTTTGGTATAAAACCTTCTGAAAAAACTTGCGCGTTTCGTGTATCTAAAACAACTGCTCCTGTTTCATTAGCAGCTGCTTCAAATCCTGATGGAGATAATGCTTGATTCGCACGTTTCATTACTTCCCCGATATTTTCGTAACCCGTTTTATTCATCATTACATTCATTCCGAAATAACCAGGAGGAGGCAATAATCCATGTGTAACTTCTTTAATAAATTCTTGCTCAGTCATATCTGCACGTAAAGCATAATTTTTTGCTTTTTGTTCACCGATTGTACTTACAGTTTCTTTGCTCATGTTTTTTCCACATGAAGAACCTGCACCATGCGCTGGATAAACAATCACATCATCTGCCAAGGTCATTACCTTATCGCGTAACGAATGAAACAAGGTTCCAGCCAATTGCTCTTGTGTCATTGAAGCAGCCTTTTGCGCTAAATCTGGGCGTCCAACATCACCGATGAACAATGTGTCGCCTGAAAACAAAGCATTGTCTTTTCCGTTTTCATCAATTAGAAGAAAACATGTGCTTTCCATTGTATGTCCTGGCGTATGCAATATTTTGAATGAAATATCACCCATTTTAAGAATTTCACCATCCCTAGCAACATGAACATCATATGTTGGCGCTGCATTTGGCCCGTAAACTATAGTCGCGCCAGTTGCTTTTGCTAAATCAATGTGACCACTGACAAAATCGGCGTGGAAATGTGTTTCAAAAATGTATTTGATTTGAACGTTGTCTTTTTTTGCACGTTCAATATAAGGTTCAATTTCTCTTAAAGGATCAATTATTGCTGCTTCTCCGTTTGATGTAATGTAATATGCACCTTGTGCTAAACATCCAGTGTAAATTTGTTCTATTGTCATGTATGTGTTTGTGTTTTATTTGGATTTATTCTAAACAAATTTCGTTTATTTTTTTTTAACTAACGAAACATTTGTTACATAATTGGTTTCATTCTTGAATTCTTCTAGAAATTATAATTCAATATCAAGTTATAATTTATCAAATTGACTTTATTAATGACATTTTTTTGAATATTATAAGTTTCACCAATGGAAATTTTTGAAGCAATCAAAAGGGTGATTTCAAGATTTTTAAATTTACGAACGGGTAAATACTTTAGCTCAAAATCTGTGTGATAATAGGATGAAAGTCCATATTTATTCAATGTGTATTCTTTAATATCTGGTGTAAACACGGCACCAGTATGAAGTTTAACTCCTAAACTTTTCTTTTTATTCAAAAATTCAGATTTTAAGACCAATGCATGTGTGTTCCCTAAGCCTTCGGAACGCTCACGTTGAATAAATGTGTACAAGGGCTCTCTACCCCATTCTCGTGGCAACAGAAATTGTCCGTCTTTCGTAATATGATTATAATTCAGCGAGAAGGAGTATTGACCGAATATTTTACCGATTCTCACACCAATAGAGTTTGATTGACCATTTTTTTCAAAATAACGCTTTGTTGGATCAACATTTCCACCAACATTTAATCCATTTTGATGTATGTATTGAATTCCTCCAAACCATTTAGTTGGAACATTAAAATCAATTTGAGTCAAGGTTGTATTAAAAACATTCTCAACGACATAATCACTTACTGATAGATTCCAAATCTTCCCGAATTTACGATTAAGCATGGCTACTCCAATCCCTTTGGATTCAATTGAATTCAAATAATGAAAAGCCAATCCAGATCCATCAACACCATTCGAATGCAAGCCCAACGATTTTTCGATAGAATAAAATTTGGTTGTTCCTCGCGGACTAGCCGATATTAACCAGCCACCAGAAATATCCCATTTCTTAATTGTTGAAGTAATCCAAAGCCCGCCAAAAGATGAAGTCATCATTCTGCCATCTTGCGTGTTTAGAAAAGGAGTGTTTAGATTTTGACGACCAAGTGTGAATGCCGTCTTTTTAAACATATATTTAAGATACAATTCATCTAATCGGGCCAAATTTGTTTTGTTAGTTACATCTGTAATATCGAATAATGCAACTTCATAGCGATTAGAAACATTGGTAACAGGATCTTTCTGATTAAAATCGGATGACGCTATATTAAAAACAAATGATTGACTTAGACCAATCTGGAAACCTTTAAACTTACCAGATGTGTAAGAAATTCTTGCACCCGT